>Ga0126342_10000791_pt1 | contig 38928 bp, 43 predicted proteins | sample Cyp1metagenome_FD_92528 | JGI IMG/M metagenome (GOLD analysis project Ga0126342, IMG submission 92528) | Coral microbial communities from Lord Howe Island, Old Settlement Bay, Australia - Cyphastrea 1 metagenome | ecosystem: Host-associated > Invertebrates > Cnidaria > Coral ...
AGTATAAACTAAACTTATCCAACATATATACTAAAATCACCTAAAATAGCTGCAACATCATCTAAAGTAGCTGCAAAATAGCTGACACTAAAACAAAAAATATGAAGTTTGAAATGAAAAAAATGAAGTTTGAAATGAAAAAAAAATGAAGTTTGAAATGAAAAAAAAATGAAGTTTGAAGAAAAAAAATGAAAAAAACAAATGAAAAAAAAATGAAAAAAAAATGATAATGAAAATGATAATGAAAATGAAAATGAAAATGAAAATGAAGTTACAAATGAAAACCCAAATGAAAAAAACATGAAAAAAAAATAATTTTAAACATTTCCAATCTGTGGCTCGATGCGAATCATATAAGTCCAATACTATAAGGTACTCTCCGGTAATTTAACATAGCTATTGAACATTGCCCATTTATGAGTGATTTACCCAATAAAATGGTGATTTTCCATAGTTATGTTATGTTAGTTTGCCAGAGGGTATGGGATATTCCCACTATAGGTGAATATCTCCACTTTCTGTCGCCTTATCTTGACAATATCTTGGTGAATATTCCTACATCTTGTTGGTGTATCCATCACCGGCACTAGGTTTCTTTATGAATGATGGTTTCCCTCGTTCGTGTGCTTAAGATACCCCACAAAAAATTGTCGGTCGTATCTCGGTTCTTCTCATTTGTTGCTTGGTTCAATCCCCCCATTCTCACGATTTTCTGTCAAAAGAAAAACACCTTTTTAGGGGTTCCCCACTCTTATGATTAATGTCATATCCCCTATTGTCCGTCTATCTTCCCATCAGTATCATTGGTTGTATCAGTACTTTTGCTGGTAGCATTTTCAAGAACCACCAAACTAGATCTGACTAACATAGCTATAAAAAAATGTGGCCCATTTATGGCCCATTTATGGCCCATTTAGTTCAATGCTTTACTTGGCGATAAAAAGCCAAGATGTTCCATCGCAAACTGTGAAACCACACAGCTCCAGCGCCGCGCCTTGCCCCCCAGGTCTTTCAGGTCCAGCCCCGTGGCCACGGCAAGCCTCGGACGCTATCAGAGACGGCTGAAACCAACCTGGTAATGGGGATACGATGGAAATATGTATCTCCGGAAACTATATGTGTATATATATATATATGTATATATAGGTATGCATATATATATATATATGTAGGTATATATGTAGGTATATAAGCAAGATTTTGATGATTTGGGTTTGTCTGAATATGCTGTATACCCTAATTGACCATTTTAGTTGGTAAACTGATGATTAACCAATGGATTTAGGGGTGCCCTATTGTGAAACAAAGCCACGTCAAGACTGGGGGTTTTGCTTTGAACATCTTGGAACTAGAATTTCTATAACCATGTATAACCATATATAAGTTAGCTATCCTTGACAATCGCAAATCCTATGTCGTGATATGTCGTGTGTGAAAAAATCTTTGAATTTGGAATCTAATCATGAAAAAATAAATTTGAACACTGAGTGACTGCTAATGTGGAAAATGGGCAATGATTTGAGCAAAAAAATCGGAAAAACACAAAACGGGGATTTGACTGTGAAAGCTTAGCGGCCATCGAAACTGAAGATGAATCGTGGAACGTTGGATTTTAATCAACAAGAACAGGAACCATGATTTTACTTGGATTTACCCTCTGGTAAACTAACATAACTATGGAAAATCCACCATTTTTAATGGGAAAATCCACTATAAATGGTCATTTTCAATAGCTATGTAACAAATTACCGGAGGGTAACTAAGAAAAAAGGAACTCTAACCATGAGCTTCGGTCGAAACTGCAGACCCATTTTGGACCAAAAATGGGCCGGTCCATGTTTGATATTGTGTAGCATCCCATTTTCCGACAACGAATCTTAGCATTGTTTTGACCCATACCAAAATATCTGTGCAAATTTGGGTATGTCATTACAAATCTCGCAAAGCTGAAATAAGCTACATTCATAGGCTGATTTTCCCGGTACCAACCCCCGCGTGCTCAACGTCCCTACCTCCAAATAGTAGTAACCTGTCTCCATCACCTTTGATTCCCTCTAGTCTATATAAACGGTCGCTACCTGGGTTTTGCTGGGTGCAAACACGTATAGACACATATAATCACATATATAATCACACATGTACGTTAGTATGAGTCCATATGCAGACCTACAACCCAATGACCCCTATCTCGAGTCCATTCTTGGATGGTATGGTGCAAAAACATATTCTACTAGGAACTATCTTATAGATTATCTTATGTACTATTGATACCAAAGGTCTTGAAATATCAACCCCTCCATATTAGAGGAATCTACCCTCCAGTAAACGGACATAGATATATGGAAAATCCACTTAAAGAAAAAAAACAAGCATGAAACATCCGTGAAAATCCATGAAAAAAAACCGTAAAATCCATGATTTCCCCAGCAATTTCCAAGGCGTCAAGGGATGTCACCTCCCGTCGAAACCATCGGGGGACCAAGGCACGCTTCACCTCCGGCCCCGCTGTAGGTGGGGCCCAGGCTCCAGGGGTCGGAGACGGTCGCATTGTCCCAGAAATGACCTGGGAACGGCTGGGATCGCCTACCTGGAAGACCTGGCGGAAAAGCCCGGGGCCCCGGGGCCATATGGGGATTTCCATGGGATTTTGGCTATGGCAGTTGGGTTTTTTGGTGATGAAAAAATTGCTGAGAAATCCCCGAACGATTTCTGTGGGTGTTGATGGTCAACGGTAAAATCATGGATTTTTGATGAATTTTGGTGCATTTCTATCGCCAGCTTTGATTACCAGATGATCATCTCGAGTGGTTTTCCTGCCAAAATAACCTGACATCAAAATGTTTCAAGTATTTTATTGAATTTTGTTGCAGGGAAATCTTGATTTTTGTCCAAACCTCGTTAGTAGACCGGTCTTTACAGCAGATCTTGGTGGCCAAAACTAGGGCTCAATATACGAACCACATCCAAATATGGCTGACAATCCATGGGTATGTCGTGGAGGCCGCCTGGGAGCTGATGCAATCATGGATAGCAAAGGGTGATGTTGGGATTGCATGGGATTGCCATCTATGTTGACAGGGACACCGGACACTATTAAGATGCATCGGAACAAGACATGCGTGGAAAGAAGTGCAGTGATTGTCAACGACATTATTTCGCTAACGTCAGAGAACTGGAAAATTGATGAAAATTGAGGGTTCATGGGAAATTGACAAGTAGAATCCCATTCTCGATCCACCCAAAAATAAGGGGAAACCTTCCAGGGGTCGGAGGTGATCTCAGCCATTCAGCTGGTGTGAAACTCTCCATCAGTGATTAGGTTTCGCGCCTTGCGCATCGTCGCAACTGCTACCTCTATGCACATGGATGCCGCAAGCATTGGGCTGGGAATGGTTGGCACCTGAGCCGCCAGCGCAGCCTATAGGATGATCAAGGTGATGTCCCCAAGATTGAGATTCGTTCTATACACCAACTGAAAATAGAATCAGACTCTATGTTTTGTCTCAGTTGATTCATCGATTTTTTTTCATCTTTTTCCTGGGATCCTCCAGTTGCACCCTTGGGGCCCCAGCATGAAGGTGGTGGAAAATGGAAACGTGCAAGGGCAAGGGGTTCTTAAAATGGAGATCCCCGAGTTACCACGGGTTTCAATACTAAAATGATCTGTTTTAGGTGACTCTGGCAGAGCGGCTGAGTGGCTGAGTGGCCGCGGCAGAGTGGCTGGAGCAGCCACTCAGTCACTCAGAGTGGCTGAGTGGCTGAGTGGCTGAGTGGCTGAGTGGCTGAGTGGCTGAGTGGCTGGTCCAGTCGCTCTTACCAGAGCGGCTGAGTGGCTGAGTGTCTGCCCCAGCCACTCTGGCAGAGCGGCTGAGTGGCTGAGTGGCAGCCACTCTGGCAGAATGTCTCAGCGGATGAATAGCTAGTGCAGCTAATCCAGTGGAGTGTAAGCAGTATTACCCTGACCTAATTTTTCTTAGGTCTGAGTCGTATCTCAAGTGAGGTTTTATGCTAATTTAGGGTTCCTTCCTTTATCCATGCAGGCACTGGGGCATATATTTTTATGGGTTGAATGGAATCTGAGGCAAACAGGCAAACATCTGTGTTAAAGAGTTGTGAGAAAGAAGTCATTAGTCATTTGTGTTAAAGGGGTTCGCTCTGTGGGTCTCTGCGGATCATCATGGCGAAAGGAATGAGACATTTGGTTAGTTTCAATGTTTTCATATATGTATGTTATTAAAGAAATTATGTATGTATATATATATACGTATAGCTAGACACAAACACACCTAAGTTCATATCATCCACCTCCATCATGTCATCATTTACCACAGTTCATGTTCACAACATTTCATATCCTTTCATCACAGTATCAACACACAATAAAACCACATAATTTCATACATCATCATCCCACATCATTTCACCATCATGCATCATCAAATAAATTCAATCATAAAGTTTCATCATAAGATTTCATCATAATATTTTATCAGAATATAATATCATAAAATAATATCATAAATCTAAATCATCCATCTCTAACATTCCTATGTTCTTATCATATATTATGATATGAAAAATTATGGGGTTAAAGTATTTTAAAGTTTTTTGGTGTAATGGTTTTCCAGATGTGTTTCAATTTTGCAATTCTGGTTTCATCATCTTTTAGTATTCCTCCATCTCTTTTTGTTTTTTCCCTTCGTCCTTTTTGAGTTTTTCCTTGTTGGAATGATTCCGTTGGCAAATGTCGCAGAATACTTCCTTTTGATTATATACTTTTTTACTCTCCTTTTGTTTGTCCAAACATTCAATACACATTCTATTCATTCCACTATGTGCACTTTCTACTCTCCATACTATTGTAAGGTATTATCCTTTTAATTTTAAGTGTATTTCCTTATATCACAAAATTTCATATTATTTGATATGAAAATTTATGGGGCTCAAATATAAATTCCTTGTTGCATTCTTTCATACAATTTGTCAAACATATTCTCGTCAATAATAGTATTTCCAATAAACTTTTCATTGTCTTTGATATACAACAATATTTTTCTTAAACAATCTATAAAAGTTTCATGATTGAAGTTATCATCCATACAATCAGCATCATTAATATTCATTTCTAGCATGCAGAATGCAACAGTAGAATATGAATTGTTATAACATATTTTCAATCCTTGTCCATAATCTTGATAATGTCTCATTTCTTTTTCATTTAATATTAAATTCATTTTATCATCTGGAAATTTATTAACTAAAGTATAAACGTATATTTGAATTTGTTCATCAATATCATCATCGTCACAAGGGTTAATATCAAATTCAATTGAATCAAAATGACTCATTATATTTGAGCAACTTTTACAGGCTACATATTCACAATTTTTATTACCAATACCATCGGTAAAATTATGTTTGATAATTGATTTTATTGTTGCATATTCACTACATTTACGGCTTAAGATTTTTTGTTTGATGTATTCTTCTTGATTGATTTCACTTTCACTACTTGTATCACTGAATGACATTTCACTAATATATATATAGATAGATAGATAGATAGATAGATAGATAATATGCCTTTAAGTAGATGTCCTATAAATGGTAATTTATATTTTCAGCAATTCATGCCTTAATAGTGGTCTATTGTATCCTTCTAATGTATAATATGTTTGACTCAATTTCTCATCAATGGACTCTGCTGTATACTCACCTTTGAAAAAGTGTGAGGTTCTCTCCTTCTCCGTTGTTGCTTTCTTCCTTTTGATTTTTACTTTGTCTCCACAGATAGTTCAGGATAGAGCCTCTGTTTCTTTGCTGTCATTGCAATGTTTAATCTTGACTTGAATTCATTGTCTTTATCTCTGGCTTTATACTGTGTTTGTTTGACCAGTAGCGGAATGCACATCTTTATTCTTGTAAGTTAACATAATTTCATCTATACAGTCTATCCATTGTATATGTGTTTTTTATTCTGTTCATCCTTCTCAACTCTTTTGCATAATTTGTCTTTAAAAATGTTTATAAAACGCTCGGCAAAAGCAGGGTGGCCTCTTGTCCTATACAATTCAATGCCTTCGCTTTCTACATACGCTTGGAATTCACCACGTGTTATAGCCTTCTCGTCGTCGGTGTATATGATTTCAGGCTTCTTGCCCATCTTCTCTATCGCTTTCATTGTTCCTTGAACAACACTGCCTGTCTCTTTCCTTCTTACTGGGACTACGACAGCATACTTACTCAAACAATCAGTACAGACTAATCCAGCTCTGTATCTGTGTTTTACCTTTAAATCTTTTTTGGAAAGAAAGAATATATCAACTTGGTACGTATGATTGTTATGTGGAGCAACAAAGCTATTGTAGCCGCTCGGGTTCTTTTTTTAATCTCTACACTCTTTTTTAAAAATTATTCAACATCTTTCATAGTAATAGATTTGTCTTTCTCTCTTGCATCCTTCAAAGTAGTGTTTTTGGAACCAAACCCTGCTTTATCGAAATATATGGTTCCTATGATTTCTTGCTTACTCATGTTAATAGTCTATTAAGTTTCTTATTTTGAAAAATAAAACTTTCAAAATAACAATCTCATGTGAAGAAGAATGGCAGTGGCAACACTAAGCCTCGCAGTTGTCAATAGAATGGCACAGTCCATTATCAACTCTCTGTGCCGTAAAGTTACTTGACAACTTGCCACCTCTGGTATCAAGATTAAATTGAACTCCACAGTTTGCACAACAACCCTTGAACACCTTCAAACACCAATGTTCATCAATGTATTCATCAACTATTTCTCTTCCTCCTTTTCTGTCTTGTCCTTTGTAGCCTTCAACCTTGTTTTTAAAATAGTTAACTACCAAATTCTTAAACATCTCTTCGTCGGCTTTATCATGTTTGAAAAAATATACATTATTGAAATCTGTTGCTCTGGTTACAGCACACCAAAGCCATTCTTTGCTCACCAAATAGTCTTTGTTCCATTCGTGAATTGCTATGTTGTCCTTTATTGTTGTTCCTTGTCTGCTGTGACAAGTTGCACAGTAAGCATACCTAAGGTTCTTGTCTCCTTGCTTTTGATGTCTTGAATGGTTACATGTCTACCCTCCACTTCTACAACCTCCCACCTTATGTTTACATTCAATTTACCCTCTTCGTCCTTTTTGTAAACCCTGCATCTTAAAATCTCCCCAAGTTCATATTTATCTTTTTTGTTTAATCTCTTCCTTACCTCATTTGCTACTGCTTGGCACCTTTTGTTAGTGTATGCTATGTTATTCTTACTTGTCATTACATTCTTTGTATATCTAAAGTGCTTTTCAATCCACAACTTCCAATCTAGATCTTTTTCCCAAAAATCATCATAGATTTCATTTAACTTGGTTCTATTCCTTTCTCCCTCTTCTGTATCTTTACCTCCTACTCTTTTGCATATCTGCAAAAAGATATTGTATTTGAAAACTATGTCAATGCAACTGTCAACATACTCCTCTCCCTGTTGGTTGTTGGTGAAGGGCTCTATGCTTGGAAGTTGTTTGACATCACCTGCACTTATTACAATCAAATGAGGGTTTTCATTGCAGAAGACTCTTATTTTATTCAAGATATAAGGACTTGACATTATAGATTTCATCCAAAAAAATTACATCATAACCGCTGTAATCATACTTTGGTAGCCTGCTTTCCCCCTTACACACAGGAACACTGAAGAATGTATTTTGGGTGACTGCATCGCATGGAACATCTTGTTTTTGCATATTTTGAGGAACAACAAAAAATGTACTATAACTTAGGTCGTTGAAATGATTTCCAATGAAACTCTTACCACTTCCTGCAAATTTTGCCCTAATCATGACTCTCTTCTTCCTTATTACTGTTTTACAAATTGCTTCTGTGTCCCATTCATCTTGAACCTCAAGCCTTTCGCTTTTGTAAATCGGTATTTTTGGAATCTCATTGTGTTTCCTTCCATAGACTTCGGGAACAGGAACAACTTTCTTATCTTCCACTCTCCAGCCTCCTATGTCGTTATGAAAATTCAATATGTTTTTTGTTTTCTTTGAATCCGTCTTTGCTATGTGAAAGGCATCAGTCTTTACAGCGTAAACATTGATGTTTGCCTCCTTCAACTTCTCATATGCATCATACATATGAAAGTTATGTTTTTGTAACAGTAGCTCTTTGATATACCTAAATCCGTTCATCAACTGCCTTTGGTCACTGACACTGACTATAGAATATGTGGCGGTCTCGCTTTTCTTCTCTATCTTTTGGTTGGATGAATCATTTTCACAGTAGTAAGTTTTGCGATCCTCGACTTTATAATCAAAATCTGTATAACACGCACCGCCATTCACATGTCTAAAAAAGGTTTGTTCCTCTCATCAACTTCGATAGTCCAATCTTCTTCTAATTCTCTCCATCTATAATATTTCTCATACTCTTCTTCGTTCATTACGTAAATCCTCCCATCATATTTTTTCTGGTGCTGTAATGCCTCCTTAAGATTATCAAAACTCCTACTGACCGTTTTTCTATTGTAAGACTTCTCAAGCAAACCAAATGCTACATTAGCAATAGTGTTCAATATTTATTATTCTCAGGCTTGTCATTACTAATCACTGTTTTATATAAATATTCAACCGCTTTTTAATACTTCACTCTTGGAATGTATGAAGGTATTTTGTAAAATTATATCTTCATTGCCACCCCTCTCTTAATCAATTCCTTCAGGTGCTTCCCATACACCAGATTATATTTTTGTTAAAAAAGATGTTGCCCTGACATGCCCCCACTATGAACAAGGTGTAGTTATTGAATTTGTTAAAAGCATCTTTTTTGGTGTATGGTTTCCATACATCAAACTCTTTGAACACTGGAATGCGTGTAATCTCTGTTGCTTGGTATGAGTAGGCTTTCCGTGTGTCGATGCTACACATATCTTCAGGGGCAAGGACAAGTTCATCGCCCTTGCTATCATAGTCTTTGCCTTTAACAACCTTCCATTAGGAACAATGGTTCTGCATTCATCCAATGCTTCAAGGTCAGTTTCGTTACAGTATGACTTATGGTTTTCACTGAAAATGGACTTTTGAAACTTGAACATCGTCGCGCTGACTTTGTTGTCCTCTGTTTCCACCAAGATAGCATCATTCATTCTATCATGGTCAAGGCGGTGTGTTACAATGCTGCAGGTTACCGTTTTCTGTTTCTTGCAAATCTTGTGTGTTAAATCAAATTTGATTTCTACTGCCCTACCTGCTGTGTGCCTAACCTGTGGTTCATATCCTGCTCTTTTCATTTCATAAATTGCTTTGTCCAAATCATTGTCTTTTAAAACTAATCTGTATTCCTCTTCATCTTTTAAACTCATCACATCGTCGATACCATCAATCATTTTGTATTTAAGAGGCTCTTCCCTGTTGTTGATGTAATAGTTGCTTCCAATCCTGAACTTGTAGAGTTCATCACCACTATCTTTCCTTTTAAGTGATTTCCGGTTATGGTTCAAAGTGTGTATGTGGCTGTTCTTAGTCAATCCGTTGAAGTTATGTAGCTATGGCAGTTGAAGTTTACTTGTTTTTGTTTGTAAATCAAGTTGCTGTCAATATCATATAATCTTGCTTGGATATTGAAATTTTTAAAAACTTTATCCATTTCATTGATTGATGACTCTGCCGCAGCCACTCAGCCACTCAGCCGCTCTGGCAGAGTGGCAGGGTGGCTGAGTGGCTGCTCCAGCCACTCTGGCAGAGTGCTGAGTGGCTGAGTGGCTGAGTGGCTGCGTCAGCCACTCTGGCAGAGTGGCTGAGTGGCTGAGTGGCTGGGGTGAAAATTTCCGCCATTGCGCGCTCAATCTGTAGATAGATAGATAGATATATATATATATATATGTGTGTTTATATGTATGTATGTATATATATATATATATATTATGTATATATATATATATATATTATGTATATATATATTAATATACATTGTACATATAAGGTAAATGTGCCAGATGTGGCAAAAATGATGGCAAACCGCTGGTTCATTTTTTTGCGACAAACCCAAAACTAAACAGTTTTAACAAGCAAAAAAAGGTAGAGCTAAAAAAAAACGCGAAAAAAAATCCCAGCAAAAATTAGGTTCAGACAAAAATGCAGGTTAGAAGGATAGGATAGAGCCAATTAACTCGTGGGATGTGGACATGGCCACAATAAACAAGATGTTGTTTTCTAGCGCTGCCAATTGCTGGTCGTCAGACCACAATGCTTGTCATTTTGGTGTGTCTTCACATCGGCGACCATCGGCAACCAAACTTGTGTCATTGGCATGGAGTTGGCTAAGTGATGCTAAGTGGTTGTCTAACATCGAAACCATGTCAAAGAAGGCGCAGAAAAAAAATCACCCCTCGAAAATTGGATCACAAAGATAACTTGAATACTGGATATTGTGAATCTACAGTGGGTTGGAAACCTTTCAGAGCAGCTTGGGGTACCCACATTTTAGGAAACCTCCAAGTGTTGATCACTGGGGTAGTCCAGTCTTCTCCTTGCCCAGGTCTCCGGAGGCTAAGCTTTCGCACTGCCGCACTGCGCGTCCAGTCCATTGAGGCTGAAACTCACGGTCTGCAGTGGCTGGGATGTCACATAGCTATGGAAAATCACCATTTTTAATGGGAAAATCAACTATAAATGATCATGTTCAATAGCAAACTAACAAATTACCAGAGGGTAATCTGATGATGTCATAGCAGTACATGAACCACAGGTTGCATCAACAAGGCTGGGATGCTTTACTCAGGATTCCGAGGATTCCGAGGATGCCTTCCTCGCTATCCTCACTGTCAATGGAGCCATGTTCAACAGAAACAGATGCCATCCAGGATGATGGACAAACAACCTTTCGGTAGATGCAGAGTCAACCAAGAATTTCAAAGAGAAATATCGCCAAAATCAAGGAGGGGTTGGAGCGCAAGAATTGACCCACTGCCTGGATACCAAAAGTGGCGCCCGAAACGTTGACAGTGCCCTCCACCACGAGACTGCCAGCGTAGCCTGCATCATGAGGCCCCCAGATATACAGTCCAACAAAATGCCGAGAGTTTGCTAAACAGAATGGGATGTGATTCACAGGTGTACAGTAACCTGCAACCAATCAAACATTGGAACATGTTGGAAATGTTACTATAGAAATGGACTCAGCTCCAAGAACTGGAGAAAGATCCACCTCCTTCCACCAGAAGAAATTGTTTCTCAATGGAGTCGCAATGCCGCAGTTGGAAAAATTGCAAGGAAATGGGTTTCTGAACGTGATAACATGCGAAGTTTCAAGACATCCGACCGGAAAACCAAACAAGACATACTTTTCCAACATATTCTTACCATTGTGAATAGAGGCGTCTATGATATCTCAAGTTTTTTCGTCAGGCAAGGTCAGGTTTTTCATGCCCAAGATCTCATGTGACAAGCCCCTTGCCACATCATGGGTTGTAAAACGACCTCGGTCAGCGGAAACTGCCACATTCTCCATACTGCTTCTGTATAAGGGGTAAGGGTCAACCCACAAATATGAGGGATTCCTTACAATGGCTATTTTCATCCCTAATGGGGGGATGACCATCCCCGGTGATATGGATGTCCATCCCTTGATGAAGGATCCATACTGAGCCATCCACATCTTGCGGCTCATATCTCAATGTTTGACGGTCATACCAAGTCATACCAAAGTCATACCAAAGTCATACCAAGTCATACCATCATCTTGGATCATCTTTGGATCATGTTGGATCATTCTTGGATTTGTAACCAGTTTCAATCTGTTTAACCCATCCCCGTATATGATGATATATCACCGTACTTGGTGGATGAAATTTGCTTAGTTCTCACCGATTCTCACCCCATGTTTACTGGGTAGATCCCCGCATAACCGCCCTTGTTTCCACCAATGGCCCATCCCATCGGCCTGGATAAGCTTCAAAGCGATTCGCCACCAAGACCTCTCCTGCAGCACTGACCTGGGAACTGATGGGATTTTCGGGTCCAAACACCGCAGACTGCACCGCTGAAAAGCGACACAACGAATGATTTTGTATAGCAATGTCATGGACCAGCCATATGGATTAATGTTTAATACCAACCATTTATGGTAAATTTGAGGATGGTTTACAACTGCTTGACTAACATTATTGAGAATATTGAGATGTCGCCAACGAAATGAGAAACTGAGTGATGATATCACCAAGCAACAATATGAGGATGGTGAGTGGAGCACATGAAAGTTCTTTTCTTGGGTGTTTTTTTTGAATAGGATAGTCAAGGCCCGAAAAGTGACCAAAATGTGCGCCCCTGGGTGTGAAAAATTGACGCAGTCAAATGGGGTATCAGTAACCACAAGTTGGTCCTGTTGTCGAAAGACTTTCGTGAAGTGTAGACACATACAGTATAAAAGGGCAGTTGCAATGGTTGTCCATTGCCCCTACCTTGCAGATGAATGATGAATGAGTCTTCTTGAAAATCAGGACAGTGAGCCAATGTCAGTCCTCGCGTCGTTTTTTATTTCTGCTTAATACATCACTATACAAGTTGAAGGAACAAAGACATGCGCTGCAATACAATCTTACTTTGATACATAAATATACAATGTCAAAGTATGTCATATTATATAACATGACACCATGATATCTCACCAATTACCATCTGGTCATCTGGTTATTTAACATAGGCATGGAAAATCACCATTGTTCATAGGTAAAGCAACGAACTAAATGGGCCATGGCTTCCATGGCGAGGCTCTGATTCAATTCACCAAGTGGCCAGCAGCACACAGCTGCGACAGCGCATGCTGCAGCACCAGTATCGAACTATGAAGTGTTGCCCATGCAGAACTTCACGAAATACGCAACTGTAGGCATTCAGATATATGGGAATGGGTCAAAACCTTGTACCCCTGGTGAACATCAAAATAGCTGGTAAATGGATGTTCATCCCATTAAAAATGGTATGTATAGGTATTGATCCATAGCCATATCAATATCTATAGTTCGATCGGTTTATTGACCAACTTAGAACTCAAGGGAGAAGTTTACTGTTAGTCAAAAACACTTGGGAGTTCAGTTGCGGTTGGAGCTGCACCCCGCGTGATCCTGCTTTCACTCATCACCTCCAGTTGTGTTTGAGCCAAAGGCCGGATCTTTTGCATGATCATTTGACCTAATCCCTGTACCGAATCCCTTGCTTCGAAAAACTGGATCTTTTCATTTTTGTTCATTCTGGGGTCCCATAATAATTATCCATGATGAATAGGAGGCAGCCATGAATACGGGGTTATTGTTTGAGGAAATTGGCTGGGACAAGCGATCACGTTTTCAGGATCCACGTTTTCCGGAATTTCGGATGTTGGATGGGGCACGAGGCCGAAAGGCCGAACTTCCACTCGCCACTGGCAGTCTTTGGGCAAACCCAAGTTCATTCACCATGGCAATTGGAAATCCGCTATTACCATGGAAGCTTTGAAGGGAAAATGGTGCATACATGGTGAATTTTCCAGTGCCATGTTTGATGACCGGAGGGTAAGCTATTCTACGTGTGCTTATGAAATCCTCTCGGGGCACGCAAGAATCAATCCGCTTTTTCAGCGACGAATCAATGTAGCATCGGATGCGCGCCAAAGATTGAGGAATAGCGTCCGTCAACACTGGCTATGATTGTCTGTTTCCTCCAAAACACGACCCGGGGTGCATTAAGTATGCCTACAAAATTACGTGAGTCAAACATGAACCATTTAGATGTTCAAAGCCCCCAAACATCCCCAAACTATGATTTAAACAGGTTTCAACTGCACGAAAATCTACAGATCCAAATCCCAGTACAAATCGATGGTGTTCTCAGCCGAAGCCCAGTTGGTCGGTGACTGCCTGGAGATTGGGACGTGCTTTTTTCGCGTGCCCAAACCATGGGGAATTTCACAGGAATTTCACATGGCTATTTCAGAAGGATTTGACAGGGATTTCATGGCAGAATTTCAGAATCTTAATAATCTTAGTTATTCTTAGTTGGCAGTGTGTCAAAACCTTGTACCCCTGGTGAACATCAAAATAGCTGGTAAATGGATGTTCATCCCCCTAAAAATGGTATTAATAGGTATTGATCCATAGCCAGTTCATACAGTACAATCATCTTCTATATCTTCTATGTAATTGAAATGAGTGAGCTACCCCCCAAATGACCCATCCCAAGAGTATGAAGGGTCAATTTTTGGCTGGAATGTCAATCTGTCGTCGACGTTGCTGTGAGGTTGTTTGGGTTCACAAAAAATCAATGGACACTTCAAAGTCCTGGCGGCTGAGAAGACCTTCCTAGACCCTTGGATGCTTAGTGTCACAGATCAAAGCTAGCCATGCCAAGGTTATGAGGGCGAACTCAAGCCCATTAAGAGCCATTTATGGCAGAGCATCAACGAACGTCCCTAATCGACATATTCTGGCTCATTGATGCTGCTAGTATCCATCTGGACCAAAGATCTCGAAGTAGCAATGGTCACCCTTGGAGGACATGATGCGATCCCTGCTCTTGTTCTGCGGCAAAGGTGATGCAGAGCGGTGCATTAGAAATATTGGAATCTGGAAGTTTGAACCAAATGATCTGGAAACATCAGGAAGATCAGGAAGTATTCTGTTTAGTACAAAAGCCAGGATTGATTACTGTAAAAACATGTAAAAACGTTGGGAAGCTTTGATAAGATTTCGTAAGTTCCCGATAGGACCTTGGTGCGAGAACAAGGGATCCCCAAAAGCACCGCCAAGTCTCTTGATGATCCATTTGGCATCATTTGGCTATGCCTCAAAGGTGTTTGACCGGAAAAAAATATGGTTTCCCATCGTAAAATATAATAAAGATGATAGCCCAATATATAACCCATCGTAAAATATGGTTTCCCATTTTAAAAAAATGATAACCCAATCGTAAAATATAATAAACCTCCGAACTTGGAGGGTTGTGATACTTCCCATTTCATCGAGGATGGCCTTGCGAAAGAGTTGAAGATCCAACGGTAGGCGTTGCGCCTGCCGCAGCGGCTGTTGGGATTGGGATATGATTCATTTTGTTTTACGGGAACTGCAAAAAAAAGTGTAATTCGAAAATGAAAATGTAAATAAAATGTGTTTCATCACTGTTTCAGTAGGCTTTTACTTGTTCTACCTGTAATATTTGTGAGACCGACATCCAATGGGGCATCTGGATATTGACTCCTTTCGTGGGGAGAAAATAAATGATGGAACTAAAATGGGAGATCATTTACCCTCCGGAAATTTAACATAGCTATTGAAAATGGCCATAGAAATAATGGATTTTCCCATTAAACATTGTGATTTTCCATAGTTATGTTAAATTACCAGAGGGTACATGGATAAACATCCATAAACATCGGTGAAACATGGATCAGTCCCACTATCACCCATGATGGAAAAACACCAGGATCTCAGATGTTTAGCGTCCAACGGAATTGTAAGATATGGGCGGTTCCATAAATGGGGGAACCCGGGGAACGCCAAAGTGGTTAGTTTATTATAATGGAAAATCCTATAAAAATCGATCCCCCATTTCAGGAAATCTCCATATATATCTTATTTCATGTTGTTTCAAAGACCTTTCGCAAGCAAAGTATGCGATTGGGACGACCCCCCGTGCGGATATTCCCCTACCGCTGGCATTTTTCTTTCGGCTGGGCATCCTAGATTCATTCCCATACAAATCGTGAGAAAAGCCGCGTTTCATCCAGCCGGGCTCTGACTTCATTTCCGATACAGAAACGCAGAAACACGTCTGGTAACTTGTGCAAACCTTTTTGCAAAAGCTTTCGGGATCCTTTAGTGTTACATCTACAACCATTTGCCATACCAGTTGCAAATGGCGTTTCAACCCCATTCGATTGGCAAATATCCCTAGTTGCAGGTATCTAATAACCACGTCTATACCAACCTGAAAATCGATATGGAAGGCTCACCCCAGTCTTCACATCCCTATGCTTCCATTGTATGAAGATGTTTCATTTCAAATCGAACCATATTCAACCAACGAACAGAAGTGTGAGTTGCGGAAAAACATAAATTTAAGATGTTGGCTTATCATCCCAGTTACAATTTGGGTACATATTCTGCTTCTAAATGCGGAAACTAAGCCTATCAAGTGGGATGCTCCTGCCGTTGATCCCATAATAGTGTCAAACCGCGCTTAAGCGCGTTCCATAAATCATCATGAAATCATCCAAGAATCGGGGGAACACCAATTTTTTTGGTTCCACACCATCTTCCTGTGACGATGAAATACAAAAAAAAACAAAAGAAAAAAGATCGAACAGTTGGAAGCCATTCAGGGAAAACATCATCGAACTAGCATCCTGGAAAGATTGTTCGGCATCTTTTTTGGGGGGTTACATCTAATATCTCACTATAAACCATCCCAAAATATCCCAAAATCATCCATAGATCCAACCAGCCTGGTCACCGAGCTTGGTCAAAGAGGCTGTCGCAAGCACCTCCGACTCTGCTTGATGCAGTACGGAAGCGGCCTCGAGGCCAAGGATGCCACTGAAGAAATGACCACAACGTCACAAGGTACTGAAAAAATCAGAAAAATGTGGAGATTTAACTGATTTAACATGAGTTAACCTATGGAGTTAACCATCAAGAATACAGATTTAGCATGTTTTGACAGGATTTGACATGATTGAGCCATCAGACCTGGGGGGCAACATTAAAACAAGGCCAGCCTTGGGCAAACACTCCAGAAATTACTCAGTATGTGCGGTACTAAGAATTGACTTATAACTTTTTTCGGGATGGACATACCATGTTCGGTAGATTTTAGGCTCCAAGATTTGACAGACATACAGACATCCATGCATCTGAGTTTATCATCCAAGATTTGACCACCTGAGCCAAAAGATCGGAATTCCAAAAATGCGAATTTTCATCACCAAAAGCAGCCAAAAGGGACATAAAAAATTGGATGTTCCCATCGATTTTCCCCACTTTTTTGAGACCCGCTGGCAGCTTCCAACTTCCGTCCTCAAAGAAAGTGTGGCAAATTGCTCATGGCCAGCTGTGACTTTGGCTTGCCTCTACGAAACAAGATACATCTGACGGTCATCGCTCACGCTGCTGCAACTGCTGTGATCGACGGCGGTAGTTCCAAACGCTGGACCAAAATGTGGGTCGAAGCGAACCTCCAGGGTCCATCAGCAACCCGCCCATGGCTACATTGCGTTGCTCATTCCGGCAACATAGGGAACAGGAAAAACGTTTGATGCGGGATTCCACAGATTCTCCGCAACATGAATGTGTCAGAAGAAATGGAATGAATGCCTGCATGTCTGCATACAGCTGGTGTTGAAACCCTGTACCCACCATAAGCCCCGAAAATCCTAATTAATCATGATTGTTCGTCTGCACTGCTAGGAACTTGCTAGAACTAAAAAAATGGTTTGAAGATGTTTGAAGATATCTACACACTTCGCCACCAACACAGCTGGTCCGTGCTGAATCCATGGCTTTGGTTTTCCAGGTCCGATGTTCGACCTCCATGCTATCAGGCAAGCGAGGAATCCTGCCGAAAAGAACCCCAACGATGGAATAAACGCAATCAACGGGCTGAAGACTGGAGAGAGTATAAATGGCAGTGTGTCAAAACCTTGTACCCCTGGTGAACATCAAAATAGCTGGTAAATGGATGTTCATCCCGCTAAAAATGGTATTAATAGGTATTGATCAATACCCAAAAAATATTAAATAATGTTCCTTCTTGAAGAATTCCGTGCCAAAAATGATCAAAACCCTGTCTGGATAACCAACAATCCCGACAGCATGGGGATAATTTTCCATCAACCACAATCTACAGACAACTTGGATCCGCGGATCCTGTGAATTTAGTAACCAACAATCATGTAGACTCTGTAGACCTTGCAAATATGGTTTGTGGAACGTGTAATAGAAGGAACCATGTTGAACTACCATTTTTGCTGATTGACTCCCAATTCCTCTTGGCAAAATACCAACTGTTGCAGGTGAAGATTTCCTGGCGGCGAAATCCCTTTCTGTTGGTGAAATCTCAACTTGTGTCACTGAAATCCACTGAAACACCCATTGTTCTTGATGGTTCAATCATTGAATCCCTATTTTCGTACTTCAGTCCAAATGTACCCTCCGGAAGTTTAACATAGCTATTGAAAATTGCCATTTATAGTTCATTTACCCATTCAAGACTATGATTTTTCCATAGTTTTGTTAGTTTACCAGAGGGTAGATGATGGAAATTCACAATTTTCCCCGTCGTCCACTCCTTCTCCTTTCCAGCCGCGGGTAGTTTGGGTCGGTGCCCACGAGGCACCAGATTCACTTCTCCCAGGTACTCAGCGAACTCTTGGAGCCTCAACGGATGTTGATTTTTATGGGAAACTCATGGATGTTGATGGGAAATGGATTGATCCTCATGGGTCCTCATGGATGTTCATGGGAAAATTTTGTAATTTCACTGGAAATTGATGGATTTGACCCTGCAAATTAAGATATGGAAAACCCTGGATTTGTAGATCATGTTCCTACAGTTAGTCACCACGCGTTTTCCATATCTATCTTGATTTACTGAAGGGTATTCAGGAAAAATTATTGTTATATTGATTTTGGATATATTGATTTGGGAATGCACATGGAATTTGATAAGCAAAAAATGTGCAGTTGAATTGATGTCACCAATAAACTTGTGTTTTCACTGATGAAAACCAACATTGAATGGGATTTGAATGGATTTTCCAAGTATGTCTTGCAAACAGAATTCAGACACGGGAATTTCATCAGCATCTATGGTGATGTTTCTTCGGAAAAAAACCTGCCTTTTATGCATTCGAAATTGACCCATGGACTTGGACTCTAACAAAACATGTTGAACCCAATCAACCAGAAGATCGAAACGACAAAAACGCCACAGTTGGAAAGACCCACAGCAGTGGGAGATCTGGCAGTGTGTCAAAACCTTGTACCCCTTTTGTTCACATCAAAATAGCTGGGATTTATGGATGTTCATCCCACTAAAAATGGTATTAATAGGTATTGATCCATACCCATCTAACGTCGGATTGGTGAACTTTTGGAACTGAAACTTGGTTTTTTGGATACGCCGGGTACACTTTGGGTCACGGTCAATGGTTTATTTTGCGGGGAAATCATGGGAAATCTACAACCTGGTCTTTGAGGAAAAAACGTTTTTTGGCTGGGTATCTAGGATTGGCCATGTCCCTTGCAAGCCTTCTGTGCCTTTCTTGATGTTCTTTGTGCTAGAGGTTAGGGTTTATTCGATTTCAGGCAGGGGAAAATGATCCCGGTTAATCATTCAACCGCTGATCGGCATCTTTGGCGCTTCAATGCCACTTTCATCCAAATAGTTTTGTTGTTGTTGTTGTTGTTGTTGATGATTTGATACTGATGGTTCACCGATGACCATTCGTGGAAACAATCTTCAAGTAAACAATCACCTGATCACCAAACAAAACGGGGTATATCAGTAGAGTTGCAAGTAGTTCGGTAGTGCAATACTAACCCCATGTTCCACCATCAACTACCAGGGACCAACTCAAAAAAGAAGTTGACGTTGAGCTTGACAGTCGACTGTCCCACCCAAAGGTTGACCCTATGGTGGTTGAATCTGCTTCAAAAGATCCCCTGTTTTGCTTCAGATCCTCATGTTGCACTGGATGGTGGTTTCCACCCAGCTCAAAAAGAATAGACCTTCCAAATTATCATCCCAGGTGTGGATGGAAACCCGCAAAATTTGGGGGCACCAAAAAACTGGGGGTGGGTGATACGTACAACAAACCTTTGCGCGATAAACATGCTGCTTAGCTGCTGGTTACTTGACACAATCTTACACAATATACCTAGCAAACCCAAGACCCAACACGTCAAGCCATGTTCTAGCTTTTTGCTCGGAACCTCGGGTGCCTCCCCTCAAACCCCGAACAAATCCCCACAACAATCTCGTCTCTTCGTCCGAAAAAAAAAAAAAACATGTTTACATATATCGGTTCTCAAAAAATCTTGCCACCCTCCAAAAAAATAATAATGCTTCAGGAAATCCGCTGAAAGACTAGCCCAGCATCGAAGTGTGAATATTGGCGTGTTTTCATTGTATCATGGTTTGCACAAATGATTCACAGCTTGTCCCCCAAACAAAAATGCCTTGGAGGATGATCCCACTTACTGGTTGGTGGAGTTAGTTCACCCACTTCTTCAACGGAATAATCATGGTCAACGAGCCTCGGCATCGGGGACTTCCTAAGGCTTATGGTGGCTCATCCCACTAAGTAGCTTAGTTCACCCTGGTTTTCTGGGAGGAGTAGGGTTAATCATGGTTGATCCACTTACCCTCTGGTAAACTAGCATAGCTATGGAAAATCACCTTTTTTAATGGGAAAACTCACTATGAATGGCCATTTTCAATAGCTATGTTAAATTACTGCAGAGGGTATACCTGGGGGTGAACTACCCCACTTCGCCACGGCACTGGAACTGTAGCACGGGGAAGGTGGCGGAGCCCTCTCTGGGCAGCTCCTCTGCGGCGGACGCCAAGATCTGCCGGGCGAAGCCAGAGGATGGAGGGTATGAAAAACATGATGAACCACAAAAAGAGGGAAAGGTTCCACTGAAATCACTGAAAGATACTGAAAGTTGGAGTCATGTAGATTGAATATGATTGAATACCAAGAAATCTGGATTTCAATCGAAATTTTGGAGATTTGAGTAATAAGGATTGGGACTTAATCAGCAACAGTTATGATTTAAGTGTCCAGGATCGGAATTCTCGCGGAAAAAAAAGATTTTAGCAACAAGCATGGGTATTTGAACAACAAGACTTGGAATTTAAGCGACTGAAAGTGGCATCTAAACCAACGCAAGTTGGTGTTTCAACAAGGATCATGGAATTAAGCAACACAATTGGGATTTTACCATCGAAAGGTGTGATTCAAGCAAGAAAATCGGCATTTCACCAAACAACAAATATGTAGATCTAACCAACAACCACAAGATGGGGAGGGACAATTATGTGATAAACTCAATCACAAAGCTTCACAGTTGAAGGTTTATTACTCTACAAAATTTGAAGAGAAATTGCAAAATAATGCGCTGCGGTATGACCGGTTTGAAGTTGGGTTCACCACAGTACCAAGCAAAACTGAGGAGTTTGGTACTCCAAGAGTCTCGAGAGTAATTACCTCAAGGGAGGGGAACCTTAAAAATGATGTGTCTCCGATGTTCTTCAATAAATTGCTGCGAACTGTAGCTTATGTGTGCTTCATGAATGTCCGGGCAAAATGAAAGAGGGCCACTTCACCGTCGTTTAAACCAAAAAAACAAGGTCTCCATAGGAGTTTCCTACCTCCTGTGGTGAAAATGCATGGGTCAAGTGGTTGGATGCCCCAAAAATGACGTTGGTTAGCGCCTAAAATTGTCTTTGCCTCTGTCGATCCTAGGACTTCCTTATGTTTCCAAAATCGTCCGCCCCAAAGCCTCAGCCAAGGCGGCCAGGGTCTCACTCACGAAGTCGGACTCCTACCCGGGGTCATCTGAGGCTGACTGCTGGGACTGGGACCAGCGATTTTTTGCTACCACTACATCCAAGTTAGCTTCAACTAGTGATCTCCTTCGGCATCCAACTTCCATTCACTTCATTGGTTGACCCAAGGGGACTCCAAACACACTTGCTGGTTGGTGGTTTCAACCCCTCTGAAAAATATGAGTCACTTGGGATTATTATTCCCAATATAAGGAAAAATAAAAAATGTTCCAAACCACCAACCAGCTTCGATCATGGTTTCAAGGGGCCCCAGCTGAGGCCAACCGGAATCGAATGCTCCTCCGAGTCCATGAGAAGTTGGGCGAGTTGGTGAAGTGCCACCAGCACCGTCTGCAAACCCATGAGTCCCATGTCACCTCAACAGCGCTGGGTCCCAAGGATCAACGGTTCTCTGGCAGTTTCACACCAGAAATATCTGGACATATATGGGAAATATATGGGTCTGTCTGAAAATCGGGTATACCATGGTAAACCTCCAAATGGTCTTTTTTTGGTAGGGCCAGCGGAGAATGATGATAACCAGCGGAGAATGGGACCCGAGACGACCCCCCACGAGGACGATCCTCCCAGATTTTGATCGTCCCCACATGTTTATCCATGTCTGATGTTTAAAATCCCAGGTTTTGAGAAACAAGCCCCCTGTTTGATGGTTGAGTCCCAAGTTTTGAATCCCTCTTGGCTAAGTCGTCCTTGAACCCACGTTGCCTTACTTGAGATCTCCATGTTTGTTGCTCCCCGAACCGAAAACCTCCGGCGCCGAGGGGCATTGCACGCATCGCTCTTTGGCTTGGGCCAAAGTCCGCAAATGCTGCCAGTAGGTGGCTTGCTTCTCGCGCCGCGCCACCTGGTCATCACCACGGACAAATCCACCAGATGTGCGTCATGGGTCAGATGGTATATGGTTTCTGGTCATTCATCCAAGGGAATCCAAAAAACCCTATGAAAATGGATTGATCACCATTCCCCAAAATTTCTATACCAACTTTCGATCGTGGCACATGACGTAGCCCCGAAATAGAAAAGTTATTCCAGGAAGGTGAAGGCGATCCCCCATCAACCAGGTGTCCAACGATTCTATCTGAGGGGTGCTATGATAGGTAAATCATCAAACTAAATGGGTCATGTTCATACATGTTCCATAGCTATGTCAATTTCACTGAGGGTAACTTGTCCTTCAAAAATGAGACTCTGTTTTATGGAGGGCCACTAAAATTATGTTTTTTAAAGCAACCTTAGTCAGGAGATCATGCGATGGAAAAAGGAGCAATTCCGGTTGGTGGTTGCGCCAAGCATCGCAAAATGTGTGAATACCGCAGCTGTATCATCATCCCAACTATGGTTGAAAATGCAATAGATTTGGAACCACCCAGGAGAATTCATGGGGAATATGAGGTTTCAGGCCACTGGATAGGGGTACCCCATTCTTGGAGAGTTTCGCATCTGTGATCGGCAGTGATTCGCTGAGTGATCCATCTGATATGGGATAGCCGATTTGTTCATCGCCCCTTCCAAGTTTGTATGAGGGGTGATCCGGTAAACAAACCTGATTTGGCTGAAAAAAAATATGTTCCATCAGGAACCCTTCTGAATTTCTGACAGATCTTGCCCGGTGAGCAGTGCTCAGTTCACCTTCCTGTCATCGGTTCTGGCTGATTGATCTTGGTTCCCAATGAATAGAGTCGGGTTTGTCTTGAAATTGGGCCATTTAAATCGCCATTGGAGGGGTTACCATATACCCCATTTTCAGACATACCCAGTACAATCATCCCAATCCACCAGTCTACTGGGCACCTATCTCAGGAGACATCTTCTTAAGGTGATTTCGTTGCATTGTTCGATTTCCAGTAGATTAATGTAAACCCTGCCCTGCATTGCTAAACCGTTGTCGATTGTGTCACTAGAGGACTACCTCCCCAAAAAAAAAGCAAAGGCATCTGCCGTTCACATGGTACCCCGTCAATCTTCTGCCGTTGGCGACCTTTTGGGGGGTGACACTGCTGTTCGGGGGTCCCACCTGCTCGCGTAAGATGAGCAGCTGACACCATTCATCTTGGACGCTGGCAGCTGCCAGTTGGGTTAGCTCAGCTGGCACCGGCACAGGCTGCACAGGTTGCAGGCGTTGTGGAATATCCATAGCAGGGTGGTCCTTTTGAAGGGCCCTGGTGGAAAAGCTGATGGCACGTAGGTGACATTGTGACTAGTGACTCGAAGATCGTTTAAAAGCATTTAAAAGCTGCTTACAACAAAAATGTATATAATCACCCTGATTAGAAAATGGCGATTTACCATGATTTACCATGATTTACCCATTAAAAATTGTGATTTTTATGGGATTTACCATGATTTACCCATTAAAAATGTGTTAATCCCACTTTCGTAGAGTCTAGAAGCAACATCCTCTCAGCAGCTGGGATTCGCTGCTTTTACGAAGTGGACGTCTCTTGATTTCATGCAGCATGCAATGCCAGGGACTCACAAAATTCTGTGCAAATACAGATGTAGCCTGAATTTGTTTGAAAGGTTTCTCATGGATACCTGTTGGTATTAGAATGCCCATCGACAACCATAGGACGACATAAGTCTGATGCCAGTCTAAATCAATTGAGCCAGCTGCAGGTGTATCTGCTGTCAGATTCCACCTCACATGGATGAAAAACCGCTGCCCCAAACTGCCCCAGGAGACTGCTACTGCTGGGCCCCACACCAGATGGCGAAGTTTCTCCGCCTTGGCCGCGAAAAAATCGCCGCCCCCGATGTCACTGGGATCTTGGAGATGTAAATAAAACACCCCGGCTTAATATGAACTTAGTTGGAATGATAATTTTGGAATGTGAAGTTGATTCCAAACAAATAACAAAAACATAAGTATAACATCAGTATAACAAAGTTTACATTGAAGTCTGGGGCTGTTTCGAACGTCTGACCAGTGGGCCTTCGCCCAGTCTCCCCTGGTGAGTTGATGTCACCAGTTGAGCATTGGTTTAAAAAATACATCAATCATCCATTTGGCTATGGGTCAAAACCCTGGCAGCTAATGAACCCTAAAATAGCTACTAAATGGATGTTCATCCCACTAAAATTGATAATAATAGGTTTTGGCCTTGGCCCAATCCCATTTAAGTCATCAGGTGGGTCTAAGTCGAAATTGGGAACTCCAACAACAAAATAGATCATCAGATGTATATAATTAATCAGATATATTCAGATATACCCAGATATTAAACTATCAAACGTGTCACGAAAATGTCTCTTTTCTGGACCAAAAAATTGGGAGCCACAGCTTCCACCGCTGGGCATTCCCAACATCCTCCTCCGGTAGCTGCTTCAGGCGACTGCCACAACGACGCAGCCTGGAACTGGAAGCAGCCACCAGCAGGTGGTTCGAGGTCCAGAAATGAAGGGTACCCCAATAGCTGGATGGTTTATTTCATGGAAAATCCAAAAAATTGGAGGATTTCGGGGGTAGCCCCACTTATGGAAAGCCCATGAAATCCATATCTTAACTCAAAAAGAAACCATGGGAGTTGGAGAAGTCGACCCACCTGTGGATTACTCGGATTTACCAGTTTTCAATGAGGTTGGCCGGTGATGTTCCTGTAATTTGCTCATCACCCACGAACTCGTCAGAAACTTTGAAACTGCCAAATTCTGTGATGCTTAAAGCCCCGGTCAAGAGTCAAGACTTGGGACTTCCCGGAATATACAAATTGGATCAAATTGGATGGTACGTGTCCTGAGTTCCTCACCTTCGTGCTCACAAAACACCACCAATACGTTTGAGCATTGCTTATTCCTTTTGAAATTCTGAAACCCCAGTGTCAAGCTTTGAAAACACAAGAGAGTCAGATGTTCCAGCACGACTTCCCCCCAAAAAAAAACAAAGCATGACTGAACGTTGTGGTCTTCAACCCGGAACTTCTGACCCAAGTAAACTCAAAGTACTGGCAGTTGAGTAAGGAGGAAAACTGCTTCGCTTGGGCCATGGGAGGGCTACCAAAGCGGTGTGCCCCAGCAACTGAGCTACCCGGCAAGGATCTCACCGCAGTGCCACGCACTGACATGCCTGTCATTGCCAGCCACACACTCATGGGATGGAAAATAACGATGGCATTCACCGTTTTGGCCCGACATCTACAGCGTTCAATGGCTTACCCCCGAGTAATTCAACCTGGCAATGGGAAATCACCGTGTTTAAAGATAAACCATCTGTATCTCTGGTGGATTTTCATGCTATGTTGCTACTCAGACCATGTACCACTGGTCCACTGAGGCAAAGTAAATACCCCAATTGTAAGGGGCCCATCTATCGGATGCTATACTGCACTCCATTTGCCTTTTGCCATTTCAGAGGGTTACAAAAGTCATAGGCACAACGAAGGTTGATTTATGTGTATATATATATATATAATAGTTACATACAGGTTTGCCACCATTATATATGTGCATATGTATATATCATATATATATACTCCCTGGCAAAATAACATGGACAATTGTTATATATTGTCCATGTTAATTGGGGAGTGTTTCTGGTGCAAGATGGTCCAGGTTAACATAGGAAAAAATATAGACCCCATGGGGTAGACTTTTTTTCCATGTTAAGATAAAGCCCTTGACCGCAGGTGCCATGTTAAGAAAGGGTTTTTGTTCGTCTTTCGAGGTGTATGTTATTTTGCAAGGGTGTATATCATATGTACATATCATAATATATTATAGGTTATAATAATATATATAATATATAATATATAATATATAATATATATATATAATATATATATATAATTACTGTATATTATACAAAGATTACAAGATATACAAATATAAACCCAGTCGCAACTGGCGCATCCCATCGATCACGATGGCGCGCTTAGGGGCCTACATCGATGGCACCCTGTAGAGCTCGGGTGCAGCTCTCAGGAGGCATCTCGGGTGCGACCTCGAATTGGTTTTCGCCTTGCGAACGGGAAAAATCCAGCATGTTTAAATAAAGGTAAATATATGGGGATGGGTCAAAACCTTGTACCCCTGGTGAACATCAAAATAGCTGGTAAATGGATGTTCATCCCCCTAAAAATGGTATTAATAGGTATTGATCCATACCCATATAGGTAAATATAGGTAAATCCTCTATAACTGCGTTAAATATGTTAAATATTGTAAGCAAAGGGTAATTTTGAGAGGAAAAGTAATGAGAGTGGTATTTTCTTCATGGTAAACGGGTGTGAACCAGATATCTGCCTGTAAAAACACCAGTCCACCACGATTGTAACTCAGTCTCCAGCACGCAAGAGGGCCTCGACAGCTGGACAAGGAAACAATGATATATGTGGGTGTGGTTCAAATGAGGGTCTGCCTAAAAATTGGGGTTACAGTACCTCAAAATTGCCATTAAATCAGGATAAACATGGATAAACATGGATAAACCATATAAATGTATATGCATACATGTCAAAGTAAAACTCTCTCAACTTGTTGATAAAGTGGTTGTTATGGGTTTGTGGCAGCATTCGTCAAAGCAACTTTCCTGGTTCATGGATTTCACCGCCATGGCATGATGTGTTGATAGTCCCGCGGTTCGACCGCTTCAGATTCCTATTTTGCTGGCGAAAATGCCCCAAAATCTCATGTTCAACAATGCTGTTGACCGCCAAAGTAAAAACTAATGACCAAGAAGCGAGTCCCGAAAAAAAGCTGGTTGATATACCACCATTTATGATGACATACATAACTGACATAACCATGTTTGACTGTAAAGATGGCTATGTTGGAATACATATACCACATTGTCAGACAAAAAATTGGATATTTCACTGGACAAGCCCGTCAAAGAAAAATGGATCTAATCCCATCAGCCGAAAACGGATTAGTGTTTGTTTCTTAACCTGTTCAAATTGTTTAAACCATCATTTTCCAACCATTGATACAAAAGCAATGTTGGTCAAGTTGCGTGTACTCAAACCACCACTTTTGTTGGTTTAAGACCACCTTTAGACAAAGCATGTTTTGATCGTTAGTATTCCGGAATATACCCAGCTATTGCTGATTCAGATCCAAGCATAACTCCAACCATATTACCAAAGATAAAAATCTATTCTGATGCTGAGTATGTCTTAATCAAGTTGGATCTAGTGAACCTCCTGATTTTCGAGCCACAGCTACTGTTTGACGGTTAACATCCCAAATATCCTTACCATTGTTGGTTCATGATTAACCTACAAGTTCTTTTAATGGTTCAAGCCCTCACTTTTCAACATATGTGCACTGTGCACGATCATTCCAACATGTTCAATGCTTATGAATGATATCCCAGACTATGCCCACACATTATCCCCACTATCTACGTATCAAACCATGTTTCCTATGTTCCCACCAGTTGAGCAGTACTGGATAGTTAAGAACGGGGAAATCATTTCATGGATTGTCATAATTCCCAATACAGCAGAACAACCCTCTAGAATCATCAACCAACCATCATTCAGCAGCTATATCACCACATGTTTGATGAAGTGTCCTCATTAAGTAACTGCTCACCCACCAAAATCCACATTATATCCAAATATAATCCTGGTCATGGATCATAGCCCATTATATCAACCATTATATGCATTATATGTATATGTATATGTATGTATATATATATATATAATCAGTTATATACCCATTGTATCCACGTTATAATCATCAACCAACAGGGGTTTAGATCACTCGATACCCACATTTTATACCCATGATACATATCCATATCTATTGGTAAAATAATCCTCAAATCATGTTGAACTAGTATATCAACTATGTTACTCAACCATCATATCAATTCTATTCAGTTATATCCCCGTTAAATCCCATTAAATCCCTATTGTCGATTATTAAATTCCCCATGTTTATCATGTTTGATGAGGTATTTTGCTACCCCCAAATTCCGTTCAGCATTTCATCACCATTTAATTGGGAAAATTGATGATAAAGCAGAAGATGGAACGGTTTTGTGCCATAATGTTCAGACAAACCCCGTCAAAGTCACAACATTGATTCTTTATGATTCTTTTAACTTAAGTCAATGAATCAATGAATCAATGAATCAATGGATGAGTGAAATGAGTTAAATGAGCTAACGAGTCCATTCAACATGTCATCATTTCATAAGGAATTCATGATAAACATTGATCAACCAGAAATCCCATGCCTCACGTTGCTTCCCCCTGGGCATCCCTGGGCAACCCTGGCATGTTCCAGCGCCGCTCGCAGCAAAGGCTGCGCATAGCCCAGCTGTGCGAAGCTGTCCAGGAAAGCAGCCACCTTGCGATTTGTTCAGCACATTTTAATCCAAAAAAATGTGGATTTCTTTGCAAAAAATCATGTTTTGGTGGTTCAGAAAGAAAAAATAATATGGTTGATTCTTGAAAAAAAAACAGTATTTTACTGACTCATATGACTGAAACAAAACCGTCAAAAAATGGGATTTGATTGGATTTACCCGACAAAATCGGGACACCTTGGATTTTACTTGACGTAACTTGATGAATGCTGTGACCATCAAAATCGGTGATTCAAGTGCTGCATTTGATGAAAAAATTGGATATATCTCGGGGTTCAAAGCAACAAACATGGGGATGTCAGCCGTACCTGGGTCAAACTGGGCTTCGGCCAATAGAGAGGGATTTACAGTATAGACATATACCATCTGGTTATTTAACATAGCCATGGAAAATCACCATTTTTAATAGGTAAAGCATCTATGAATGGGTCATTTCCCATGGCTATGTTAAATAACCAGAGGGTATTTGTAATTATATATATATAGATATGATGAAGAGTGCCTAGAATGGCCATGGTCAAATCATTGGGTTACCGTTGTGGACCAGGCGGAAAATCATCGAAGTAAATGGCTTGTTTTCCAGCAAGCCACCACACAAGAGGCTTTCCGCTTTTTGGACCCATCGCAAGAGTTTTTCAACATAAAAACCCACCATGATTGCGAAAAACGTTTTTGACAACACGAAAAAGACATTTTCGATCATTTTAATAAAGCCGTCCCATATCCAAATGTCTTCAAGCCCCGAAAACGAGTGTTTCTTCCTCGGCCTAAAAACTCGGTGGGGGGTTAACCCCTATATTCTGGCAATTCGAATGGGGAAAATTGGGGGGTTCTCCTATTTTTTCGGATCCAAAGTCATATAATCACATGGTTGGTTACTCTTTATATCCCATAATGTATATCATTCATTGTCCCCAGTATATCTTCATTATATCCCCAAAAGGTTCCCTACACGACATTTTTTGAGTCCTCGCCTCTTCGGCTGAGAGTTCCGCATGGCCTGGCTTCAGAAACTGGGACCTTCCAGGAAAAAAACATAGATATGGAAAAACAACATAAAAACACCATGGATGTAGACCATTTCCTAATGAAAACCTAGATTTTCCACACGTGTGGTATAGATGGCCGATTCAGTTCGATAATTTACCAAAAAGGATCTTTTCCATAGTTATGTCATGGGTTTGCACCATAGTATACAAAATCCTAAAATGAATTTTTGGCTTCATACTTTCGGGTCGAAACCTGAAATTTCATCTATCACCATGGGTCGATGATCCATGGGTCGGAATTCAACCCATGTGATGCCGCAGGGTGCCTTAGGAAATCTACCTACCCTCGCATCAGTCGGTCAACACCTGGATATGTTCATCCATTTACGACTTCGACCCGAAAATATGAACCATCTAAACCATCCAAGGATGCATGTGACAAAAAAAGGATGCAAGAACCTTATCTTACGCAGAAAGATGGGACTCAACTCAAGTTACCCCCCGGTAGTCAAACATGGCAATGAAAAATCCACCAATAGATGATTTTCCTAGAAAACCCATGAAAAAACCCTCTCTTTTATAGTGGATGTCCCATTGCCCACGTGTAAAATTGTTGCTTTCAATCCCAGTTATATAATAACTGGTGAAAACTCCCATTGTTTCATGATTGCCCTCTTGCTGGAAACATGCTTGGAATATACCCTCTTGTAATCAAACATGCTTGGAATATACCTGTAATCAAACATGGTTTGCTGAAAAATCCACGATTTTCGGGGAGAACTGCCAGCTAGCTAGCATCAGCTAGCCATGTGGCTGACCAGAGTGGTTTCACTGGGAAAATGACCAAATAGGGGGTTCTCCATAACTATCTTAGTCGTAACTAGATGGGGTACCCTCTGGTAAACTAACAGTTTGCGAACTGGAAAATCACCACCATTTTTCGTAAATCAACTGTTTCGACTAGGCCATGTTCAATGTCGCAAACTGTAACAAAGTACATGTTTCGAGGGTAACTCCCCATGGTTTTCTGTCAGAAAATCACCATCTCATCCTGCAACCTGCTGATTCACCAAGTCGCGACGTCCCTCACAGAGCCAGCTGGTGACGCCCTTCAACAGGGCTTCGTGGCGAAAATCCTCGATGCTGAGTCCACTGGGAGGATCATCCCCATGTAGTTCATAGTTCATACCCTCTGGTAAACTAACATAGCTATTGAAATGGCCATTTATAGTGAGTTTTCCCATTAAAAATGGTGATTTTCCATAGCCATGTTAGTTTACCAGAGGGTAATGGTTAGGAATGGTTAGTAATGGATAGTAATGATTAGTACTGGATAGTAATGACTACAGTAAGAATGCTGAAAATATCTGAAAATAGTGGTCAATACTGATTAATAATTTGAGTTACATGATGTTACATAACCAAGAATAATAGATGGAGAATGGATAACTGGAATAACATGGGAAACCCCATGCCATAAACAAATACCAAATTTGGGGATGGTTGGAATGGTCGGTCATTGGATTTGATCATTGATATAAATTAATGATCAATGAATCAATGAATTAAGATTATATGATTATAATTATCATGGAATATTACAACAGATGAGCATCAATATCATAATTATGGAGATCATCATGACATTTATATGCATTTATGGCTTCCCCATTGATGAATGATAATCCATATAATTCCATTGATGATTAAGATCACATACAAAAATAAAACTCTCAATGGGATGAGGATGGTCATTCCATAGTAGTGATGAAGTGGTCAAGTTGTAGGACTAACCACTGAATCATGCTTCGATCATGCTTCGATCCACTCGTGGATTCGTGGATATGCAAAATGGTGAAAGCCATCTTGATCCCTGGGGATGTAACCCATAACTGGGGTACGTTATCTGGTTAGTAGCCACCTACAAACTGGGCACCCAAGAAGAACGAAGGATCCCTGAATCCACCAATGTTGCATGGGTGTGTCTCGGAAAAAGTAGGGGATGGTCCCGTAGGGGAGTTTCAGCTTCCAATTTTTATTGCGACAACCCGATCCTAGGTTTGGATATGTTGTTTTGCGTGACTCTTGAGTCCAATGTCCGTGGGTTACTGTCAGCCATTTTGCTGTTTAATTAGTGTTGATATGTGTTGATCCTATTTGAATTGGTTGCGGGGTCCCTGAACTTCAATCTCCAGTTGAGCTCAAGACCAGTTTAGCGCAACCCACGACCAATTGAACGCATTCCTGGCGCAAAGCACTGGTAGAGGAACCTCTTTTTTGCATCCTGATGCCGGGGTTCCCGTTGCAGGGAACAGCACATATTTACCACGAAAATGTATGCTTGGGGATGCAGGTCCAATTATAAGTCGATATATAACCATAGCATACCATAGCTATAGGAGGTGTGTCCCAACTCTACAACCAGCAAGAACCAACTGCACCCCTAGTTGAGCTAGCTAGTTCATCTTTTGGGTCGAAAAAACCTCACCCAACACAATGACAGGGCCAAGTTCTGTGACTTTTGGGCTCACCTAATCTGAATTTTGAAAACATGCTTGTGCATCCAGCTTCTTAGTTGGAGGCCACGGAAACTTGGGTCAGCACCAGTCTAACAGCACCTTTGGATGATGCTTAATTTTGATGAGGCCCAAGGACCCAACGGAAAGGTAAAGAAATAGGCAGGCAGGTGGGAAGGCAGGCAGACGCAGAGGATAACACGACAGATTGGATACGATAAAATAACATAGGATAGAAGAGGAGAGGAGAGGATAGATAAATATCATTGCACAGCCTTAAACATCTCACTATTATGCACTCCGGGAAACGCCGCGGCCCTCATGGCTGGGATGTGTTTTTACATGTTTTTACAAATCCTTCCTGTGAGGAACCCCGAAACGAATTTACATCTTATAAATACATGTGTATATATATATATTATATTCGAAGGTGTTTCCAGGATGTTGCCAAATGTTGAAACTATGATTTACCATTTACCTCATCGCGGCCGGGCGCGGGGTTCTAAAACATTCTAAAACGTTTATTTCATGTTCTATCTATGATGGTATCGTATACTTTAACATAGCCATGGAAAATCACCATTTTTAATAGGTAAACCATCTATAAATGGGCCATTTTCCATGGCCATGTTGAATAACCAGAGGGTACCAACCAAAAAAATGCTGTTCTCCAGTTCCAGCGGTTCCAGTCCTCCCGCGAGACATGCACAACAGCAGGTGGACCTGCGCCAAGTCGAGTTGTCGATGGATGTTTGGCCAATGGGTCTGTCTGAAAATGGGGTACCCTCAATTCCGATGTTTCCCATTTGAATGGACATAAACTGGGGTTATACCCTCTGGTAATTTAACATAGCTATGGAAAATCACCATTAATAGTGGATTTTCCCATTAAAAATGGTGATTTTCCATAATTAGCTATGTTAAATTTCCAGAGGGTATATCCCATTTCTGAACAAACCCATTCAGAAATCCCAAAAACTTTGCTCATACGAGTACTAATTCCATCTCATTCCACATTCTTCCAATGTGTCGCTCCTCATCCCTGTTAGAAACATCCAACAGTTGGAAACTGTCATGGTTTTTCAACTACTCCAAAGCTTCGACTCCGCGGGAGTTGGACATGATATCCCTATGGTTTTTTGGATGCTTGAGAACATATCCCCAGAAAACTCACCTGCAACGCCCAAAAAAATGACGCCATTTTCCATACGAAAAATCCGGAGTCGGGGATGCCCTAACCATCCCAAAAACTCCGTGTTTTTGGGGTATATGACATGTCCAAATAGGGTACCCCAAAGCCGGCGCTTCATCATTCTGTTCCTGATACACACCCAAATCATATTCCTCCATTACATCCCCATAAAATGGTTGATCAACGGCTCCTCGCACCTTCCAACGGCTCCTCTTCTTCCACTGTGGGCACGGCAGAGCCACGCTCTTTCGCCCTGCGACGCAGGCGGAAGTGCCGCTGCCTGGGAACGACAGGAAGGCACATGGGGTGGGATGGGGGACGGATGGGGAGAATGTGAGATGAGATGATGAGATTCAAAAAAAAAACTAGTTCTGAGCCATAAAGCCAAAAAGCTTATTAAGCAAGTTATCATACGTTCCACACATGCGGGATACTAAGCAGATAAAAACCATGTGTCCTTTTCTACGTGCCAATCTTACACCATCTTATACCTATGGACTGTTCGATGTCCAGATGAGAGCCACAAATGGGGCATACCCCATTCTGGACAGTTTTTTTTTGAGCAACAAAAACAACGAAGGACCCAAAGATGGGGACATTGACGAGTACATGTTGATCAATCAACAAAAAATGCAGCCAACACAAAGATTGGTGTAACAAATCGTCAGATTGACTTAGAACCTTTAGCTAGGCAAACCAGCAAAATCAGGAGCAACAAATAGCAACATGGGCAGTCTGAACCAAAATCGGGATCTACTGCCCAAAGATATTCCGGGTCATCCGCCAACTGGGATTGGCACCTCATCTGCTCCCACCAGAAGTCGTCCTTGCTTGCAACAAGTGGGTTTTTTCAAATAGCCATTGTCTTCCAGGTCTTGTTGATCTGCGCTACAGCTGCCCCTTTTCAAAAGGCTCGGCCCGTGGGTTGTAACATAGGCATCCGCAAAATGTTTTGCAGTGCCAGCCTAACTTTGCTTTTGTTGAAACACCCTCGAATCCACGCATGTGGTCATTTTCTGTAACTGCTCGGCCAGAGGTTAAAAAACTATTGTTGTCCGTCATTCAAGTCGAAAAGTGCTGCCTACGCAACTGATTGGTGTTTTGAGCCACTCAGGCTGAGAAACATGCACCTTTCTTGGAATGTGCGCCCCAATCATCCCAATGGTATGGTATGTAAAGTATTCTTTTAAAAATATTTGAAAAAACAAATATCACAAATATCTGAAACTGCAAGCCAAACAAGATTTGAAACAGGACCTGCCCTGCACGACTTCACAAATTGATTCACCACTTTTCACGCAACCGGCCCAAGCACAGCAACACAAGCACAGCTGTGGTAGTCGACCAAATTCGCAGTTTGTGAGGTGTTACGCCATTTTCAAATAGATGAAGATGTTTAGTTGATTATAAATAATGATAGATGATGATACATGATGATAGATGATGATAGATGATGATAGATGATGATAGATGATGATAGATGATGATAGATGATGATAGATGTCTAGTTGATTAAGGTTTATGATATTCTGTGCATTACTCAAATGTTACGTTGATTCTGAGCCGCGATTTGCAGTGGTGTTGCCGCATCGACGGTTCTGGCCCTGTATATGTCAGCACCACTATCAATCAGCAAACGAACTACTTCGATATGACATCGCTTAGTGGCGATATGCAGCGGTGTTGTCCCGGTCTCAGACGTGGCTTTGTCGATGTCAACCCCAGCCTTGACCAGCAACTCAACAATTTGCAAATGGCCCCTCTGAGCCGCCACGTACAACGGTGTTGCCCCATCGATGGCTCTGGCCTTATTTCTGTCAACACCAGCCTCAACAAGCAAGCAATCTTGGTGCGGCATTCCTGAGCTGCAACGTACAAGGGTGTTGCCCCAGTCTCAATTGTGGCTTGATCAATATCAGCCCTAGCCTTGACAAGTGAGCAACATGCAAATGCCCAACAAGACAAGCGAGATACACCGGTGTTGCCCCGTCGCGGGTTCTGGCCTTGTTTCTGCACCAGCCTCAAGAAGCAGACGAACAACGGCATGGCCATTCTGAGCAACGATGTACAACGGAATTGCACCAGCCTCCACCAGCAAATTAACCAATCCCAAATGGCCAGAGCTGCGAGGTGAAAGGATGTTTCTCCAGTGTCTTTTCTGCTCATGTTTCCATTACCAGCCTTGAGCAATCGAACAGCTTCAAGATGTTCCTGAGCAGCGATATGCAAGGGAGTTGCTCCTTGGTCAGTTGTGGCTCTGTCGATCTCAACTCCAAGCTTGACAAGCAAATGGATAACTTGCAAATGGCCCTGGCGTGCTGCAATGTGCAGCGGTGTTGCACCATTAACGGTCATCCCCTTGTTTTCGCCAGCACCAGCCGTGCTCAGAGAATCAATCACTTCCAGATGTGCATTCTCAACTGCGATGTGCAAGGGAGTTGCTCCTGTGTCAGTTGTGACAGTTGTGGCTTTGTCAATCTCAACCCCGGCCTTGACCAGCAAATGAACAACTTGTAGGCGGCCCCTCCGAGCGGCCATGTGTAACGGTGTTGCTCCATCACCTGTTCTGGCCTTGCTTTTGTCAGCACCCTTCTCAATCAGCAAGCCAACAACTTCTGCATGGCCTTTCCCTGCTGCTATGAACAGTGGCGTAGCCCCCTGAGATTCGTTGTTCCGGGCGTCTTTTAAGGCACCTGCTTCAAGCAAAAGCAGCGTAGGCTCGAGGTGTCCAGCTGCAGCCGCCTGATGCAGTGGCATGTGACCGTTCACATCGAAGTTGGGATTACGAGGGCACTTAAGCAACTTCTCAAGCCCTGTTGAATCATTCTACAGGCAGCCATCATTCGCCGGTCTTCCTCAAAGTCAGGCGGCCAGAATTCTGAGAGCACCAGCTTCATCTTGACTGGTTGTAGGGCAAAAACCTCGTCATCTTGAATTTCTTGGGTCCTATCTTCCAAAAAGAGCTTTTGCCGAAATCGTGGCACTCCGATCTGACTTTGCAGGGACTGCTTCATCTCTTTTGCACTGATGCCTTCATAGGTTTCCAGAACGGCAAGTGGCTCACCTGATACTGTACTGCTGAGTACACAGAGCACATCGGTAGTGGCTCTGTTGGCAGGGCCTGACACCGTTGCCCACCTACAGATTCTTGGGCCAGAATTGAGAAAGCCAGGGTGGAAATTTGGAAGGTTCTCCACTGGGCAAAAAAATATTGAACCACAGTGGTTTGTGTGTTTGTGTGTGGGTTTGACGTGGTTTACGACATGGTTTGCCTTCTGGGAATCAAACATGGCTAGCTGGGGAGTCCTGCACAAATGATTAGACATGGAGGTTTTAATGGGAAAATATGGGAAAATCGTGGAAGGTATACAAAACCAACAGGCTGCTCCGCTGCTCCGCTGCTCCTTGGAACGAAACACGCGGCCATCGGTGGGCAATTTGTACCTGCCGAAAGACGTTGCTGGGTGGGTTGGTCCGTCAAAGTTTTTCTGGTCAGTGATGTACCAGAGCAACGGAAAGAGTTCAGGTGCAAGGTGGTGCCCCCTAGATAGCTAAGTTGGTTTATAACTCCAATAACTATGGTTTATAGGTGATATATCTATAGTTAATGGGATTATAAACCAACTTATAACTGGGGGGCACCACCTTGTGTGAATCTGAAACCATCTACAAATCGGCGATATCGGCGACTCTGCATTGCTAGTTTAGATAAAAAAAACGAGGAGCTCACTTGAAAATTGCTCCTGCAGGAAGCCGACATTCTTCCAAACGTAGGAGTGAAGGCATTTCATTGGTCCGTTGAGATCTTGCGAATCATGGAAACATCAAAAAAAGGTTGGCTGAACCCACTCTGCCACCTTATTCCTGTCAGGGTGTCTGAAAAACCCAACCTCGCCCCATGGCCCAGCGGTCACACTCCAGGCTTGCAAAGCAAATCGGAAATGCGTTCCAACCTGTGCACATGGAGATAGCATCAACACCCGGAGATCACCAACGAGATCTGTCAAGAAAAATGGCGAGATGACAAACCAACTCATTTGGAATAAGGATAAATATGGGTTAACTGGAGGTATATCCAACCCTAACGGAGGATCTTAGCCAAACAGTCATTGGTATACGGTATACTCCTAGGATTTGTTGGGCAACAGACATGGACAGTGGAACATCAGGGGATCTAACTCCTTTTCAGCTGCCTCAAGCGCAGTTCCGATGATGCTGCCCATACCTTTCTTAGGATGGTCCAAAACAGTGGGAGTTCCCCCATACCGCAATGTGGCCGTCACTTTAACGCAATCTTCCCCTTCAGGTGTGATCATCAACAGCATTTTTTGTGTTGCATACTGAAAACCAATGACCAGCAACCACATATAAAATCTCTTTCGGAATCATTTTGGTGCAAAATCCATGGACCAAGAAGAATGACCCGGGTGTTGCCACAAAAATCTCCATCCTGGGTCACCCCAACATTCGTTCTTCTACCTGCCGGCAGATCATCGGGTATGGCATACGTCCCGATGACCATCTTCAGACATGGTGGCCTTAGGGCCTAAGCCATGCCATCACCAACTTCGCTTCATGTGAACACCTCAGGACACTCGGCCAAAAAACATTGGCGTATGGGGTCAAAAGCCCCTTATCCTTCTGTTCACAACCAAATAACTGGGATGTGTTCATCATTGTTCATCCCCTCCATTCCAAATGGTAGTTGTAGGTGTTCACCCATCCCCATGTGTTGCGGGCGATCGAAGGTTTTCCGATCTGCCCCACCTGATCCTCATCTGGTCCAGTCTGGTGTCCAGCAAGTGCTGCTGGAAGCGCACACCTCATGTCTTGAATGGATGCCTTAATGGTTGGTGTTGCTGAAAAAACCCGTGAACAGTTGTTAAAAATCAACTTATTTATGTGTGTACAACATTATAAGTTGATTTTAAACAACTATTTTGTAGAATCATGCAATCATGCATTCTAATGTTGTGGAACGATTTATTCTTAAAACCAACTTGCTTTTTCTAGAATGCATTATCTGTTGCACAGTGTCAAGTGGAAAGCCTGGTTGAGCCTTGACTATCAATAAAGGATGGTCCGTCAATGGGAAACTCCATGAAACACAGGAATTACAGTACCCTCTGGTAATTTTTCACATAGCCATGGAAAATGGCCCATTTGTAGTTGGAGCCCGACCCATAGACGGCCGTGGTGTTTTAAGAATTTTTTGGCATGTTTTTGTTTTTTGATGGTCTTTCATGTCAACTAGCACACAGACGTCATGCTACGTTATGGTTATCTTGGGGTGGGGTTGGGTG
>Ga0126342_10000792_pt1 | contig 38926 bp, 31 predicted proteins | sample Cyp1metagenome_FD_92528 | JGI IMG/M metagenome (GOLD analysis project Ga0126342, IMG submission 92528) | Coral microbial communities from Lord Howe Island, Old Settlement Bay, Australia - Cyphastrea 1 metagenome | ecosystem: Host-associated > Invertebrates > Cnidaria > Coral ...
CCCCCTTTTGCTGCTCTGGGATGAAGCGCGAAACCCTATCATTTAACCATACTTAGCCCTACTTAGTAATTTTAATGTATTACCACCCCCCCCCTCTAAAAGTAGAGTTGTCCATGGGGATGCGCAGATTGACTTTGTTCTTTGCCTGTGAGAACCCTCCATATTCCCGCACTGAATTGTGGGCCATACCCAAGCAGGGAAGAGATGAAAAGGATCGTCCAAGACTCTCCCAGACCCAGTGATTGTCATGGTGTGCTTTGGTGTTCAGTGAAACCATTTCAGGCACTTGGTGGAAACTGTCTTGTCTCGTGGGGCTAGGTGACATTGTGACAGATCTATACAGATCTGACATGTGGGGACTGGTCGACTTTGGGTACCTGAGCAGCCGGGCATGCCGTTGATTACCAGAAAAATTATGATCGATCTCTAGATCTTCACTTCTACCCACATGGTCAGATCTGCCACAGTACTCGTATACAGTAGATGTACAGTAATACAATGTCAGTGGTTGTACATGTTTACGAGCAAATATCAATCCGATGGTACTACTATACTGCATGTGTGTGCGATGTGATCTAAAGTGTTATAGTTGTATATATGAAACATATTGACACATTAAATTATATACATATACAGTATTATCTATATGTATTTATATATATACATTATACAGATGAATATAACATTACGTAATATATAAGTATATATATATACATGTCCACATGACATTGACATGAAGAGACCCTGCAGTTCCGACTGCATGTATCCCTGCATGATTTCCCGCAGCCACAAAAGTCTCACCGCGCAGAGTTGGCGCCGCGGCAGAGGTGCGACGATGGTCGATTCATCATCATTATTATCATCATCACTGATGATGATTACTATTATATATAGTGATGAATGGATAATCGGTACAAATGGATACCTCTCTCAATCAAGTCCAGTTCTAAATGATTTTCTTTTTGACAAATCCAGTTCCGTTGGTTCACGATGCCATCTTTGGATCCAATCTTGACTCAACACGACTTGAGTAGGCATATATCACCATCCAATATGGGAAGTCCTATGAACCAACTAGTACAACGGAATGACATGTCATGTTTTGAACGCTGCTGGTGTTACTTGATGTGTTCCCCATGACCTTGATTCACTTTTGATCCCCAAACCTGGTAACAATATATATACTGTATATATAATAGATAGAATACTGTAATAATTAAGAATAATTCATAATAATAATAATCATCATCTACAACTATAACTTCCTGGGGCGGCTACTTCAAAAAGTATTGTAAACCCAGTCCCAGTCCTTCGAGCCCGAGCCACCGCGATGCTCCGCGTGCAGAATCCGCCGCGGAGAAGGTCCACGAGTTGCATCGTGTTGATGCTGTAGGGAGCCCAGCGGAGATATCATGAAGATATTGGTAGGATGTAATGAGGATGTAGTGGCATAGAATGAAGATAGTGGATTTCAATTTTAATGGCTAAACCAACTCATGTCAATGTTGAGCGCGTTTGGGATCTAGTGGGGATTTTCCCGGCAATCATGGGGGTTTAAGGGGACTAAGTCACTAAAATCATGAACATTGGTACAATCCCACCCGCAGGTATTGAATAGCCCAATGTTTGGGACCCAAATTGAATAGATCGCACACTAAACCAAATCAAGATTTCAACGGTGGTATGCATTTTTTGGGGGAAGGGAGCGTGCTATTTCCTAAATTAGGAGAGTTAATTGGTGTTTGTCTTTTCTGATGCACTTGTCTTATTTTCTGGAATGGTTAAATACCAAAAAACGACACATCTTCAACGGCACCCATTTTTAAGCCAGGGCTAAAGGTGTGTTGATCTTAGGATACAGTAGGATTCCTCCCATGACTTACATCACCTGGGCCCAAGGGTTCCAGGCTGATTAATTACATTTATTAGAAATCGACTAAACAGTTAGGTCCATTTCGCTGGCACCTTTCATGGTGTTTTTGTATGTTCTTCAGGCCTTGTCTTGCGACCTTCCTAAAACCCTGGGTATGTCATCACTGTCATCACTTTGATGGCTGAAACATGTCATAGGTGATGGAGATGTGCGATTTCTCATGTGTACCTGAAAACATACTTAAGGTGGCAGTCACATGGTCGAAATTGCGGAAAGACATCCATCCCAACGACATCCCTATGTCCCTGAAGTCATTCATGATGTGTTACGCGCTTACGCGGGGAATGGCAGTTTTGATGCACAGAATTCTCACGATCGGATCAGGTCACTAATGTTGCTTCTGGTTGCTTAAATGCTATGAGGTCAAGGGGGACCATCAAATCCACAGCGAATGATCGTGTTATATCACGATTTCTTTTTTGGGATGAGCTGCCCCTCCCCAAACTTTGAAAGACATCCTAATTCTGTCTCGTTCTGATGGTCTAGAGTCTAGAGTTTAATTGTGTTAGCTGGCTGAAATCCTTGAATTTGAATCTGGTTGGTGGTTTGGAATGTTTTATTTGTCCATATATTGGGAATCATCATCCCAACTGACTTTCACTCCATCATTTTTCAGAGGGGTAGGTGCACCACCAACCAGGAATGAATTTGGTGAATGGCAGAATCTCCAGGAAACCACAGGAAACCAGCCATCCTTCCATCGTTTGATTCGTAAAGGCACGCAGAGTGCGTCAGGTCAACGAGAGGTCAACGAGAGGTCATAGAATGTCCACTTTGGAGCTACCTGTTGAAAAACATGGTACCATTTTTTTTCTGGGGGTACACCCCAAAAAATGGTACCATTTTTCGTAGGGCAAATGATGATTCACCAATTTCGAGGTACCCAATGAGTTTCCCGTGAAGCGGGCGAGGTGCTGTTGGATCCAATTCTTTTTTCGCGGCCTCGTTATGTGTCGTTGCTATCTGTGGATTCACTGGGTTTGGGTCAAGATTTAGAGCAGACCCACTTGTTTTGATAAGTTTCAGCTCTGAAGTATGCAACCATTTAGATTACCCAGCGGCGTTTCACCATGTATTTTCTCTCCTTTAATCGTTTTTACCCAGGGTCCTTGCTGAAGGTGGTTCGACGGATGGGTTCGAGGGAACAATCACAGGAAACCATGATTTGTACTAGTTTTACCAGCTAATTTTCTGCTGAAGATGTTCTCTTTATCCAATTCTTAGAGCGATGTACCCTCTGGGAAATACCATACATATATATATACCCTCTGGGAAATACCATACATATATATATATGATAAATAGTAATGTACAATATATATATATATACATCATATATCTATAGAATATCTATATATAGTTAATATAACTGGGCATATAAATTGGCCACCTATAGCGTAGCTATTTTCAATTCCCAGAGGGTGACTTCTGCCGCAGACGAGGCATGAGGGTTAGTTTGGCCACACCGCCCAAGACGGTTGGGTTCGGAGACTCGGAGATACTCGGAGACACCGCAGTAGCGCGAGAATCGTGCGAGACAGCGTGTCGTGTTGGTCATGACGCCCTGAGAAATATATGTGATAATATGATATATTATATGTTTATGTGATGTCAATACCCATAGGATCCATGGTGCTGGTATATTAATGCTAACATGACTGGGGTATATTGATGGGATCCATGTTACCATATATAGCATACATGGATCCTATGGGATATAATTGAAATTATTCATATATTGATTAATCATTATGGTATAGATATACATTGTTGCATATAATATAGGATTCTGTATGTGTTTGCCATCAGACATGCAGGTAGTTTGGAAACCAAGTGAGTAGTACCACATAGTTTTCCTGCGATGTTTTTATTGTCGTTTACCCACAGAAATGGCTAGTTTGCCCCAGCTCGAGGATGACTGCGACGGCTACTATGATGAGAGACGCGACAATTATGACGGCTATGATGACTATGACAGACTCGATGATTATTGTTACGACGACTACTATGACAGACTCGATGATTATTGTTACGACCCAGACGATTAATCCAGTATATGCGAAGTCTTCATGACAGTACCTTTCTGGATGAGCCATCTCTTGGTTCGAAGCAGGATCACTATTAGCGGACTGCTTGTCAAAATGATTGGCCTGCTAGCATTTTACTTGTCAGGCTGCTAGGGAGCTAACTGAAATATGATTGCATCTGCTGGAGGATGATTTGTTTCATGAGCATTGCCCACACATCCCACCACAAATAGTATTCATCCCAAACTCAAACACCAGGGCCTCAACCATCCGCAGAAACAGCGTGCTTTCGTTTGGAATGCAGAATTAGTGTCTGCTTGAGTTACCCAATCCACTTGTATCCACTGGATCTACTGTCTTGTTCAGATGATGAACGGGGTTCCCAATGAGCCCTTTGGCAAGAAAGAATATCTTACAAGAATTGGCCTTTCAAAGCCAAATTGTATGCAATTGCAGTTTTTCTTGAATTATGTGTTTCAATATGTTCTTTGTTTGGGTCAAAACTGATTTGGAATTCCACCTCGCGTATGCGTGCCAGAACATTTATCTTCTGCTGCAGTTATCAGTAAGTACCCGTTTTGCTCGATCAGAATCCAGCTACCAGCCCCAAACAACACATTTGGATACATTTATTGGTTCAATCGTGTTGCGGTTCGCTCAGGCCTACCAGAGCCCGACCTTTGAATTCATTCAAGGCTGCTGTGTTGGAAGGGCACCACTACAGCAGTATGGCGTTCTCCCTGAAATCAATGGTATTTCGCAACAGTGCGGCTGTGCGTTGCAGGCTGAGTCCTCGCAACTTTAACTAAGATATATAACAATGCTTGATTTTATTGGTTTCCAAACAAAAAATAAGTGCTGGATATTCTTGGATGATGGGGCTGGGGTTGCCCAATTTATTAAAGATGAGAGTTGGCGAAGTGGTGTCAGGATGTGTTCCGTGAGGGATGTGTTCCCTTGCCCCACGAGAGATAGTAACTCCAGGTCATTGCATCAATGTCAAACGCATGGAGGTTTCCTAAAGGAGTACCCCAATAGCTGTATGGTTTATAAGGGAAAATCCCAATCTAAAATGGATGATAACTAGGGGTACCACTATTTCAGGAAACCTCCACATGCCTTCCTCTGGAGGGCCACTTTTTGTATCAAATTTACTTGCAGACGACAACTTCGCACTGATAGTCATGCCTAAAGTAGCATGTTTGATCCAATTCAGCCTCTGTACTTTGAGGTCTTGTAATCTTCAGCATCCATCACCACTGTTTCCAAGACCCTGTAATCACAGTGAGTTGTGTAGCGCTGTGTGAGCTGCTTCCACTAGTCATATGGGAACTGGTTGGTGGTTTGGAACATTCTTATTTTTCCATATATTGGGAATAATCATCCCAACTGACTTTCATATTTTTCAGAGGGGTAGGTACACCACCAACCAGTATGGGAATCTGACGGGTTGCATGAGACCACCCTGCTTCCAGGCGCCCCTCTTGGCACGTGAACGTGGCGGCAGTGATGATCATAGTACCCTCGCGCGAGTGGCTCAGCTGCAGAATGCAACGGTGGGAAATCACTGGTCTTTCAGGGCAGATCTGATCAGGGCTGGGGTTTGTTTGAGAATCCACACGGATCATGGTAAACAGCGGCGATATGTTTCGCAGAACTGCAAGACATGTGTCATTTCCAGATTCACATGTCCTAACAAGAACTGGTTCTTGTTAGACCTAGTTGATCATCGATTGTTGATGATATGGCTACCCGGCCACCGGTGGGCGGGAAAGTATGTGTGTGTGTATGATCATAATTTGGACACGCTCTAAAACTTCCAAAAGGTTGACTGTGGAAAATGATTGCAGACATTTGCAAACCCAATGTGAGTCCCAAACCATAAGATTGTGATAAAGGGGTTAAGATGATAAAATTTGCAATCTTGGATGGCTTAATCTCCATTAAAAGATGCAACCATATCAAATCTCTATATTTTATATATTTTTTATATGTATATATACGCAGAACCTGTATTGATTGCATACAGCGCCATTTTTTACAGTCCACATTCGTGAATGTTTGGTTTGACCAATCGGCAGCGTTGGATCCGCAGCAACTTGGAGGATCATAAAGAACATTTTTACTGCCTAAATTGGTGTTTTTTGGTGTCTTCTAATTTTTGGCGGATGAATCCCTAAAAAATGCATATAAAAAGCCCGATTGCAGGGTTGGTTGATCCATGAAAAGTGTTCAAATTATTTACAATGTTGGATAGATGAAATATGATGAAATTTCATGCACAAAATCATGGCATGTTATCACCATTTCTTCAGGAATTGGTCCTACCCTACCCACCGAAACTAATCACATTTCTAAGTAGCTTGATCGTTTCAGACCCATTCCATGTCTCTTTTGGGCAAGTCACCTTACCCGACCCCATAATCCCATGGTGAAAAGTTGGATCATGAGATGATAATACTAATAACCATATATAATAAATATATACACATGTATACACATATCCATATTGGGGGACAGTCATCATCAATCCATTCTGATAGGGATTAAGATACCCATGATGGGGATGGATTTTCATTACGGGATGGATGACCATACCCCAAACCATAGGCCATTTTTTTGACCATGGCACACGTCATGACCATTCACGATATTCAGAATCTTTCAATTGATGAAACTGCATTTGTTTGATGGCTAAATCACCTTTTGTTGATGTTACTGAATGAGGTATAAGCCTGTTAGAACCAACTATTAGTTATATGCTGTTACAAATCAGTAAGTGGGATGATCCTCAAAGTACTACTTTGGTTGTTTGTCCATATACAGTATGTCAATGTATATATATATATACACATTGGTAACTTATACTGACCTCATTGCATCACTGCGACCTCACTGGAATGATGCTTAGTAGGGGTTACAAGTCAGTGACATATGATTTATTGGTTTCATACCTATGTGTACTGTATGTATATATATTATATATACCTAGAGCTTCCTGAAGGTCTACTTTTTCAGCCCCTTAGTGAAAAACATGGTTTTCTACCTTAGGGGCGTTTTCCCAACTTCAGTCGATTTGGATGTTCAGCTGCTGTTGTGAGAGCATGTTGGCCATTTTGGCTGATATTGTGGGCTCCTTCCCTTTGCTGCCGAGGCGCATCGGAGCTGTGGCCACTCAAACCAACCAGGTATCTTACCAAAGATATCAACATGTATGGAATGGGGATTGTCAACGCACCCACCCTGCACAAGCTATCTTTTTCCCGCTCTGGGTTTGATCAGCCGCCAATATCTGTAGAGTAGCCCAAGCCTAGCAAGTGTGCGAGGGGTGGCACATGCACATAATCTCCCAAAAAACCACTATAGATGAGAATGTGGCTCAGTAAGACCCATCCATCCCTGGAACTCTCTGGTCTCTGAACCCAGCCATACTTGAAACTTGCAGGCCTCATGGAATGATCCACTTCAGCTTCAGCGGCCAAGGTGCTTTCCTGCCGAGCTGAGGGAGTTGAGTGGTGAGTTAGGGAACCACAAAAACAATCAAAAAATACAATTTTTTCTGCAGGGTGTTGTGTGGCTCAAACCAGGTCTGTTTCCCAGGAGCTACTTAGATGGCTGAAGAAAAAAAGGCCATGAGAGAGCTTCACCAATGTTGGGAAAATGAGGAGATGATTCGTTCCCGCTTTCGTGAGCATGGGAGCCTACTACGTTGGGGCAATGACAAAATTGTTGGAGTACCATGTATGGCCAATGTGCAATCAACTACAAAGTCCTGATTGTGTTTCAAGACTTTTTCTGTCCCTTGCAAAAGGGCCCCAAGTCACCACGTGTGGGGTTCATCAGGGCGCAGGTGTGGTTGTTTTGAAAAAATACTGGGGAAATATTGGGACACCCAAAATGTTTTGAACAAAAGGTTTGCAATATAATTATATCACATATTCATTCAAACTTTGGGGGCCCCTTAAGGTCAAGAAACTTCGCTCTATGTTGGGTGTTGTTCCGGATGCTGTTCGTCTTCACCAAGACAGTTGGGGATTGAAGAAGCTTTTCAGCTACATGATTCGCAAAGCAGGCAAGGACAAGGATACCATCGCAGATCCCAAGCGCCGAGACCCTTGTCAAACCTCCTTTATGGATGATAGCCTTGACAAAATTGTGACAAACTACAATATACAACTCCCAACTACAATATACAACTCCCAAATCAAAATCGTGATGCCATGGCCATTATAGATATTATATTCTACATGTTGGGCAAATGATGGGCTGTATCATATCATTGTTTCCCCGCCGGCTTCCTGATAAGGAGCAGGCTGTGCACTTGGCCTATGAGAACCTGTTCAAGCACTGGGGCGTCAGGCTGCGCAAGGCCAAATCCCATGTTGTCATCCTTGACGATGACCCCAAAGAGGTGAAGGAGGAGGAGCAGGACTTTCAAAGGGCATTGAATGGGGATGAATGCGATGAACAGGATCAGGATGAGGTGGTGGTGATTGATGACCCTTACTTGGACCCCATGTTTCCATTTGACCTTGGCCCAGTGGTTGAGAAGGATGAGAAATCCAATGGGGAGTGTGAGCCAAAGATTCCTGACATGTCGAAACCTGCGCCAATTCCAGTTGATGATGATGTTCTTTGCTGTAGCCCCCCGACGCATGTGCAGCTAGCAAACATTGAACTTCGGATTCAGCAAATTCGGCCCTTTGGTTCTGGATTCACTCAATTCTTTCAACATATCACAACTGTTGGCTTGTATCCGCAATTTTCCTTTGGCAATTTCCCCAGAAGTTCCAGTAAAATGATCCTTGTTTTACATTCCATTGCCAAGGTTGCAGCTGGCCAACAGCGCAGTTTCCCGGGCAGAAGCCTCCAAACCTGAGCCTCAAGGTGGAATCATGGACAACATGGAGACGCTTCCCTTCTTGTCCCAAGAGTTTCCGGACGAATACATGTTGAATGACGAGCTCTCTCCTGCTACTACGGTTGTGACCCCGTCACCACTGCCTGGCAAGGAGGCTCCTACGATCACACCTGACAGGATTGAGCCTTTGTGCCGTGGATTGGCTGTCCAGTTTGAGAAGGTCATTGAAGAGAACGACAAAACCTTTGAAGCTTGCCCGGTTGCCTCAGCTTCCACTGGCCCACAAGGTGTTGAAACCAACAAGGAGGACACCGAGAAGATCTCTCAGCCAACCATGGAGGAGAAGAAGGTTTCACTTCAGGTTGAGGCTGATCAGAAGGGCTCTGCGATTGAGGGGGAGACACCTTGTTCTTCAGGTACTCAGCCAGGCTTTGAGAAACCTGATGCTACTTCCATCGAACCTGACATCACAATCGACCCTGTGGCTGAGCAGGTGGGGCTGCAGACAGATGAGGAACCCCGACCAGAACCTGGGACCACCAAAGAGCCTACTGCCTTCTTCGACAAGCCTGAGACCGGCAAGGACCATCAACCTGAACAGACCATGACCAGCCCTGCGCAAGTGAATCCTGGCATCTTCGAGGACTCTTTGCCTGATGGGGTGGCACCTGAGGGAGAGATGGATCAATCAGACCAGCTCCAACCTGACATCAAAAATCATGATCAACCTCAACAGGAAGCATCCGAAGTCAAGGACGCAAAGCCCGTTGCTGAGCATCCACAGGATGAGGACCCAGGTGCTGAGTCTGACATGGTGGTGGAAGTTGCTTCCCCATCCATGGAAGAGCTTCTTGATGCTGGGATGGAAGCTGATAGCAAGGCTCCTGTTGTCTTGAGGCGGGAGCAGTATGCCCAGAAAAAGGAAAACCATCCACCTGGTCGAAGGGGGAGGCCACCTAAGAAGGATGGAGAGAAGGCCAAGCCCAGAGCCAAAGCAAAAGCAAAGGCGAGAGGAGAACCAAAGGCAAAGGCGAAAGGAAAAGCAAAAGCGAAGGCTCCAAGAGCAACACCCAGCCGTGCTGTGCAAGACCTTGGAAAGACTTGGATGGGGATTGACATGATCGTCCCACCAAAGCCTGCCCCGCCGCGAGTTCCGGAGGTTGCTGACAACCTGGTGCCGCCCCCAGCTGAAGAGATCAAGCCTGAAGAGCCAAAGAGGAGAAGCAGGAAGCGAGTTGCATCAGCACCAGCAGCATTGGAACCAGCAGAAGCAGCTCCATCATCAACATCGTCATTGGCCCCAACAGCGTCTGAGCCCAGCAAGAAGAGGAAGAAGGACAAGAAGGATAAGAGGGAGTGTGCTCATGGTGCTGATGGTGCCAATCACAATGCTGATGGTGGAGAGATCGAGGCAGAGGAGAACAAGGTGAAGAAGAACAAGGGAGAGAAGAACAAGGGAGAGGACGAGGGAGACCATGAAGAGGAGACCAAGGTGAAGCTCAAGTCCTTTGCGAGGAGACCCATGCCGAAGACCAACCCATCCCAGCTCAAGTGGTTTGCAATCCGTGACCACTTCAAAGAGAACGTTTCGCCGGAGTTGGCCAAGTTTATGCGTTTCCCTGGGAAGCTCGAGGACCAAGGGGTTCTTGTTTTTTTCAACTCCCGTCAACTCCTTTTAAAAATTAGGGTCGCATGGATTTAGATTCTTTTTAAAAAAACAACCCAATCCGTTTTTGCCCACAGGAGCCGTGGTGGAAGACATGTGTCGCCCACTTGGAAAGGAACAACGCTCCCACCGATGTTGACCAGTGCCGTGTGCTCATTTCTCAATGTGTTGAGCAATTTTTGGTGGATGCCCTAGCGAAATACGCTGAGTGAACCAATCCATGTTTCTTTGCAGGTTGCGTGTGATAACACGTTGACAGCTGCAGTTGGGGTTTCGGCATGTGAGAACACATGCATACATTACAAGTTGATCAAACAAGTGTGTGCTTTCCGAGATTGAAAAAAATGTGTTGCATCATGGGTTGTGATGGTTCAGAACCGGGTTGGACATATCCCAAGCTGGGCAAAATCATATGAAATCCAATAATATCTTAATACCCACTATCCTTCCAAGATATGTACATAAAGCGCTACAAACCCCTTATAGAGACACCAGGGTCCCAGAAACCACTGCCTCACACATTATGCACGCAGGTGATGCCGCGCAACTTCTCCATCAACCTGGCCAAGTTTGGCGTGGGGAGCTCTTCAGGAAGTGCCCTCTGTAGGAAGCCGGTGGTGTGGATAGATTTTATGTTGAACTTTTGACCCATCTCATGACTATTAATGGCAATCCATTTTATGATACTTTGATGTGCTCGCTGCAGCCTATCCAAACCTTCAAGGACCGAACCCTTCATGTAGTTTCTTGGATTGGGTCATTCTGCACATGACTCCATCTCAAGTGGACACCATGATCCGAAGACTGTTCACCATGGATGTCCCGCTGGAAACATGGCTGAGCTGGTTTTTATTTATTTATATTATGTTCAGAAAACTGCATCAAGGAGATCCCAACTTGTTTTCCTTTTTGGGTTGGACCTATCTTATGAAACCCCTTCCCACGCCACCTGCGCTGAGGATGCCATCTTTCTTGTGCTCCTGGTTCACTGGATGGGAGTTGGTGGTGATGAGGGCTACCAGGTCCTGGAATATTTTGCTGGGGTGGCTCGTATTGCAGCGCTAGCCAAAGCAGTGGGATACACAGCATTTGCCTATGACAGGGATTTCGGAAAGTCTTCAAAAAGGAGATCCAAACGAAGCCCAATGGACTTAAATAGCAGTGCGGGACTAGTGTTGCTTGGATCAAACATGTTGTTTTTTTCAGCAAGACCCCAATCCCAAAAGTAATTATCTATTCAATCTTGACGTGGCCCCCATCCAAACAGTAATATACGTATCTCCTGAAATTACCCTAATCCCACAAGCATCTAAGGTTGGCAATTGCTTGGGTGCTGCGTTCAGAATTTGGTATGCTTGTTGCCCATTTTGCAGTGTGCTGCAGCTCCTTCGTCCCTGTAAATAGAGGTACTGGCAAAAGGTCACTCTTAACACCTCTAGGAGATCTACGAGTTCCATCAGTAAGACGATCCAACAAGTTGATGTCAAGGATTTGGGTGTGAAACAAACAATATAACAATTAGATTTTGATTACGGTTCTATATAGATCAATGGTTTGTGCATGCATCGACTTATCATAGAGCTTCTTTTGGGATGTGGCCCTGAAGGTCCGTTTTTATACAAATGCTTGTGATAGCGGCTGGTGGAATCCCTACTATGGAAAATCCACAAAATTCCCTCATTGCCCTTCATGACCGCTGGGTGTGGCTGGTGCAGACTCTTCAACGCTTTGGCATTCAGGTTGGTTATTGAAAGCAATACCGTTCATCAGATTATTTTGTGTATACTCTTTATTTTAAAATATATGTTATGGATTGGTTTACAATTGAATTTCCCATAGCATCCCAAAGACGAACCCAGAGCATCCTGTCAGGTGTACAAGGTGGCGTTCTGGATGCGGAAACACAAGGCATTGACCTGGAAGCGGACTTGGATTTGGAGTGTTAGCGACATTATACAACAACTAGACTTGGGACCACTTTCTCAGGATGAACGGGTGTGCGAAGTGAAAACAACAACTACATGGAAAGATCCTAGCACTGGCAAGACAAAATTTCAAGGCAATAGACATCTTAAAGGAACTCAGTACCCTGACTATATTAGTGGATTTGTTTCTGCACTAATCAAATTTGAGAAGATTGAGTTTATCTTGATGGCATTCCCCTTCAACTAAGGCAATACTCATGGAGGTTTGCCCGCCACTTTGTTGAATTGATTCCTGCCTTCCGGAAGAGCGATAGACCAGCAATTCCTCCTGCAGCACAATGTCTGCATGCAAGTATATTTGTGTTCTTTGGGTTCCATATGGTTTAGGATTGACCACTTAAGATATAATATACACTAAGTGCATGGATTGTATAGTTATATGATATCATATGGCCTTCCATCTCCAAGGATCCTTCAAAAACCATTCTGGAGCTGTTCAAGCAGCGAACGTTTGAAACTCGTTGGGACCGTCATGCAGACTTGGCTGATGCAATTATCTATTGCAGAGGGTCCCGGATGTTGAAGATTCCTTCAGAGTGGCGCCCATGGCTACCAACGACAATTTAGTTTTCCGACCCAGCCTTTACTTGGCGCATGGCATTTGGGAAAAGGATGCATGCATGCATGCTGATTTAGCAGCCACATGTGGCATGTCTCTTTTCATGGTACTTGAGAGGAATCCATGAAAAAAAATCATGACTCAATGATGCATGAAAAAAAATCATGAATTTCTAATAATTCAGAAATTCATGAAAAAAAATCATGCACATGAAAAAAAATCATGCATGATTTTTTTTCATGTGCATGATTTTTTTCATGAACCCTTGAAAATTTTCAAAAGTTGGGGGGCGGATCTGGCCGGTCAAAGGGCGGATCTGGCCGGGTTAGGGGCGGATCTGGCCGGTCGGGATTTCCAGCATCACTTAGAGCAGTTCCTGGGGCTAATGCCCCGTGCGTTGGTGTCACGTGTGTTTTCCAGTTCCACGCTCATGGAGGGGCTCATCCTAACAAAGACTGAGCCTGGCCTTGCTCTTCCACAAGATGATGAACAATTACACGCTGAACTTGCGAAGTTGGAGGATTGATTCCATTATTCAAACATTCTTCGTATGTCATAAAGATCCATCAAAAGGTAAACCATATCTTGAGAGTTCACTTGTATCAGCCCTTTCCTTGAATTTCCAAAGCGTAGGAGATGAAGCTCCGTTTGGAAGCTGACGCATGTTGTCAACCTGAAGATGATGGATATGGAGATGTCATATGTTTGGATGATCTGGATGATGATGAGTTGCAGAGTATGTTCTCCAAGACTACTTTGGACCTGATGCCACCGAAATGTGAAACTGTACCCTGGCCATCTATTTGGTTGCAAATGATGTAGAGCAAGTAAAATATCATTCTTGAACATCTTGAAATCAGAGGATATACCCGTTCAATGCATTTCTCAAGTAAGGCCAGTGGCAACGGATCCGAAGAAGATGCAGCCACTCTTGAGGCAAGGCCCAAATATTATAAGCAAAATTACCGAAATACACTCATGATTTTTTTGTTGGTCTAACCGAGTCTACCCAGTGATTGTTTATCTCACTGCCCTTGTCCACGCACAGGACCCACACTCAGACTCCTATTCGCCAACATCATCGAATTCCGTCGTCGATGTAAGCCTGAAGAGGGAGCTGGTGCGACAGGCTTTGGAGGATGCTGAAAAGCGTAAGATCTATCAACCAGAGCTTAACCAAGAATTTTCGGTGTCCCCTCAGGATTGGGATGGATTGGGGTTGTGTTTGAGATTAGTTGCAAACCCAGTTCAAACATTTTAGAGAGTTGCCCAGTGGTTGTATAAGTATAGGACCTATACTTCTTGTCTTGAAAATCTATCACGTTCCCTATATGGACCATTAACCATATGGTGTACCATGGTCGTGTGAAACAAGAACATAATAAGCCGAACTGCAGTTTTTACAACCCATATGGTTGTTCATTTTTCCCATACAAAAACCAACAGCTAGCTTGTGGGACCCCGTATCATTCATTGACTACCTTTGCCTGCAATGAGGTATGGAAAATCATCCTACTTGCATCATTTATGGAACCCATTGGTTATATCATCTTGATACCACCAAGCTGTTCCTACACATGATAATATATATTATATATATATATTATATATATCATAATATATTTATATATATATGATGTATTATATATTATATATATATTAACATGTAATTATTAAATACCCTATAGTTGAATACTTGTTTCAAGACCAATGCACATATAGTTGGGAAAATCAATCTTTGCCGATGGTTTGCATGTTCTCAGCCCCATACTTAACAAATCACTCTCTCCAGGATGAAACCTATCCGTCGCCTTCGCCTGCTCCTTCGCCCTCAAAGGCTGTGAACAAAGGTCCTGGGGGTGATTCCACTCTGGAAACAGGAGGTTCTGTGGAGCCATTGGGTTCTCAGCAGCCCCATCGTGTGGAAGCTCCTAGTTTAGCAACCCCACCACGTGAGGAGTCACTCGCTAGATCTGTAGTCTTGAAACGACTTGGGCGTCTTTTCAAACAAAAAGCTGATGGCACTTACAATGTTTCTGATGAGCTGGTTGGCATGTGGCACACTGAACCTGGTCGAGCTCAAATTCTTCAAGAATATGAGAAGACTGGATACAACAAGGATCAGTTTAACACATACACACACAGGGAGTATTGCTGATGTTGGGGTGACATCTTATTGTATATATATACCATATACTTACACCATGTTATACCCCAAAGTTTTTGGCTATTCTATCATAGTCGCATTTCATGTTTGCCGCTTGCCCTGTCAGGACCTCATGGTTAGCCGTTGCACAAAGCGAATCCGGGAAAAGGTGACAGAGCAGGAGATGTGGGTAGATGGTGAATTTGCATCTGAAGAAGACATGAAAGGTGAGCTGAACCTGAATGAGTGACTCAACTGAAAAAACCATTGGACCACAATTTGATATCTTTTTAAATTTTGAATGCTTCCAACAAGGCTACCACAGTCAAAGGGCATTTCAAGTAGATATTTAACTTTAACCCCAACTATCTCCAACTTACAAAATCTGAGGAAACGCATAAAAGCCATCAAGGCGGAGTGTGAGAAACGCCCAGGCTGGACCAGGCGCGCTCCAGTCTGATCCAAACCCCTTTGCGTTTATTTGCACTGAAGTGACAATAGCTCGAGCCTTACAAGTCTTTCACAGCTACCTTTCAACATTGATAGGCGTGACCGCTATGAGAAAAATATCGTTCTCTACTGGGTGGAGAAGCGTGTGGCTGGCAAGTTGTTGTGCTTCAGCTGCCCTGATAGTATTTCATTGCTACCGTACCATGTTATTACCATGTATTAAACTGGTTTTATATGGAAGCCATGTGCATAACACCCAGGAAAAAACGACGATCTGTGCTCATGGATGAGTCTGAGACTGATGAGGAATTCCAGGACAAGGATGATGATTTTGAGATGGGTGGGTGGTGTCATGCAGCCCAGCCTGAGACAGGTACCCTAGCTTATCTCAGAACATCTTTAAAATTGTCATGCAGTCCTTTATCCACTTGTTCGACCGCCCCCTTCCAAACCCAAAGTCCTTTCAAGGTGCGGATGGTTTGACTCGAGCTGAAAAACTTCAAGCTGACAAGGAAGCTGCCTGGGCCAAGTGTCTCAAGGCTGTGACATGGCCGGAGATGGATGACGATGCTTTGCCCAGTGCCTACATGACAAAGGTGCTGAGCTGTGTCGGCAAATGGCAGCTCAAAATGGGTCAGTTGTCTACTGCACTGGACGCCTTTGACGAGCCTGACAACTGCATGAAACAGTTTCTAGCCCAGGTTAAAACCATACAATATTTACTTCCATGGAGGAATTCTATTGTTTTTGGCATTTGGGCCCCAAGCAGGCAGTGGCAAACCTCTGCTAGTTGTTGCAAAGATTACGCAATATATCAAAGACTATTGGATATATCCTTGGCATACTTCTCTTGGTTTGGATCCCCTTTCTTCCTTGGCTTACCTGCTCTAAGGCTTACTGAGCAAAGCAAGGCAGTGGCTGCTTCGCTGATGGAAGTTGCAAAGGGGTTGGATGAGTTGAACAAAGATGCAGTCCTCAACGACGTCAATGATAATGATGAGTTACTTGCCATTACAAACATCGTGAAAAAATCAAGATTTCATGGCCAAGTAAAGCATGTTCCATCATTATCTATCATTATATCATGTATATAACTACCACTAAAACTGACAACATCCTTTAACTTCTAATTTACAACTGCTAGAAGCATGGACGAACAAAATTGAAAGCCGAGGTGTCAAGAGAAGATGAAGACGAAGTTTTCGATGGCAAAGCAGAGGCCATTGCCCGATAAACACATCAAAAAATGAACCTCGACTTTCCAAAAAAGTGTAATCTGTTCTTGGGGGCCCCCAGGCAACCATTTCCCACTGACAGCAAGCCTGCCATTGCCAGGTGCGTCGAAGCTCTCAACCTCAACAGCCGGGCGCAGCAGGGCCCCCAGAAACCGTGCCTTCATGTCAGCATGTGGTACAGGATTCAGATTTCGATCTATAAGTCTATCATGGATATTTCAATCCAATGATATGATCAGTATATTTTTTCTGACCAAGAAAAGTTGTGCTTTTCCGGTAAGTAATTAGTTGGTATCCAGTATCCCCAGTGCTTCTTTCACTAAGCAGTTGTTGTTGCCAGCAGATTGAATTTGCTAAGGCCTTACATCTCCCATGTCAAGAAGGAGCTGAGGAAACGAAACAACTCGGATGATGCAACCCCGAGAAGTGTCAAGAGAGAACGCAGATGAAGCTATCTCAAATGCCTAGGTGAAAGCTTGAAATATTTTGGGGATTTGACATTTTCGATTCCAATTCAATTCAGCTTTTGGCACAAAATGTGCTGACAAATTCATTTAATAAATTGACAATTCATGGCCATGCGATGCTTTTTTAAAAGCTTTTGGCCGACCTTAGATCCATACTGCGGCAATCGAGCAGGATAAAACTGGTGTCGATTTTGACAGCCTTGGGCCTTCTAGTTGGGAGTATGTCATGTATCTCATAGTCTTCGTCCTGGTCATTGCCAGGTACTGAAACACCAGGGGAAGTTCTCTCCCACATCGTGGAAGTCATTGCAGATGGAGTTGGGGACTTGGTGTGTGTGTAGTGTGATATGGTCTCCTGTATGTTATATATCTAATATATGTGCATGTGCAGGAAACTTGGATTTTTTTGTGTGAGTGTGTACATTGTAGCGCACTGTCGTGTCAAGAGGATCATTCAGAACCTATGCCATATGTTGCCACAGCTGGCCAAGGCCCCAGCAAAAGTGCTGACGGAACATCGGAATGCCCTGGCCAAAGAGCAAGGGTCAAAGCGGCAACTCACTTTACAAAATGCTTCCCGCCACTACAAACGAACTGTGTGGAGATATGCCTTTGCAATGGGAATACCAATTTCGACATATGTTCATGAAGAGGATGGCCGATCTGTGGCCATAGAATGGCTCCGACCATCGGATATTCTGCGGTTCTTGCTGAACAAGTATCCTAGTCTACTCCTGGGTGGATGTCAACCTGGTGTCAAAGCTGAAGCTATGTTAGCGAGCTTTTGGAAACAATACCAGTTGATCGACCCAAATCATGCTCTGTTTGATGGCAACCCTCCAGATCTACATCGAACGATACCGCTGAACTTGCATGGGGATGGAGCCAGAACCCAAAAAAAACAACCCCTTGAAGTTGTTTCGCTTGAAGCTGTTTTGGGTATTGACAGCTACAAATGCAAGCAGTGCCATTGTGATGACTGCAACTGCCCTCCCACCAAAAGACGGGCTGCAAATGATGAAAGCGGGAACCCTTTCATCCAACTTCTGAACCACAAGAATCACACTTACCTCTCCAGGTTTCTTGTTTTTGCGTTCCCCAGCAAGGAGATCAAGATGCCAGGCCTCCTTGAGGCCCTGTTGAAGGAAACAGCAGCTGACCTTGGTGGGGTTTGCACCAATGGGATCAATACAGACCACGGCTTTTTCAGAGTTGGTGTTTTAGGGTACAAAGGAGACATGGAGTACCACAAGAAGCTACATCTCCAGAGATCCTATGCCAATGTGGGTCATGTTAATGCGATTCAGTGCTGCCATGAATGCAAGGCAGGTGATGCATTGCACCCGTTCGAGGATTCAAATGACCAGGCTTCCTGGGTTTCTACTAGATGTTTATCGCTTCCATGGACAGATTCACCATTCACTGACATTCCATTTGCTGACTGGAGTGGTGCCCGGGATGGTCGTGCATCTCTATTTTTTAGGCGTGATACCTTTCATATCTTCAGGTTGGGCATAGCAAGAAATTTCATTGCCTCAGTGATCATCATGCTGGGGCTCAAGGGTGTGTTTGATGATGGTGAAACTGATTTTAGTGTTGAAAGAAGATTGAATACAGCTTGGCACTTGTGCAACCTCTGGTGTACTACGAATGGTACAAGACCAGCCACTGTCCGGAGCTTCACCCGTGAAAAACTTCACTACAAGTCAGGGTCATACCCATGGATTTCTTGTAAAGGTGCTGATACTGTCATCTTTTTGACATGGCTTCGATTCCAAATCAGATTGATCATGCCGATGCATGTTGGGGGCTCCTTGGAACCCACTCTTCAGATGATGTTGCTGGGGGTCCAAGCAGGCTTGTCGTTCACCAAGAACATCCACCGCCATGGCTTGTGGATGCAAGTGCATTGTGTCAAACACATGAGGAATTCCTGCAGCAGCTTTCTACGTGCTTACGCAGTGCTGGCACAAACGGCCTTACAAGAAGGTGTGTCCCTGTTTGGCATGGTGCCCAAATACCATGCAATGGCCCACTACAAGATTGATGCTAATGATCTGTTGAGACTGAGACAACTGTTGGCTGATGGGGCTGGGGGTCAAGAAGTGTTACTTCTAAACCCCGCTGCTTTCGATTGCAGTGGTAATGAGGACTTTGTTGGTCGTATATCGAAACAATCGCGTAGAATTGGGTTCAAAAAAGTGCTTGACAATTTGATGAGAGCATATCTTGTGAAATTCAAATTTGTGGCCAAACGCCATTTCGAACAAAGGCAGCGCTGAGAGAGAAAAGCTGGCTGGGACAAGACAAGCTCAGGGGCAGAAACACATAGAGGGGGGCAGAAACCATGACCCCCAGAACAGGGGCAAAAATTCTGCATCACCGGAGATTCGAGGTATATATTATATTATTGTTGTTAGTATTATTAATATTTTTATTATCATTATCATCATTATTTTCATTATTATCTATAATTATTATATGTACATATCATGGTAAACATAAAAAAAAACAAAACTATGGAAAGATCCACCATGTTTGTCATGGCTAAATCAACTATCAATGGGCCACTTTCAATAGTGATATGTTAGTTTTCCAAAGGGTAACCCCTGTGAATTCTGTAACTTGACCCATCCCCGAGGCTTCCTTGGTGCTGGGTGCCCCGGGCGTCGGCGCCGCCGTCGCCACGCCCCCCTCGCTGGGTGCCGACGGCCAACGGCCGCGCGCCAGATCGGAGGCAGTGGGAAATGGTACCATTTCATGGGGATTTCGGGATTTCATGGTGATTTACTGGGGATTTAGTGGGGATTTAGTGGGATTTTCTTGGGATGTAGTGGAATTGAGTGGCGATTTATTGGGATTTACCAGGGATTTCATGGTGATTTCATGCTGTTTTCTTAGGATTTATTGGGATTTCATCATTAACAATAGGTCAATAGGGATACAGTGGGGATATTAATGGAATATATCAAACCAACTTAAGTGGAATTTGGGTGTGTCTGAGAATAGGGATACAATTGTGATATAATGATGGTTCAAAAAGGGATATATGATTGTTTTGCTCATGATAATACTAACTAAGGACTATGTATGGATGTATAAGGGGATTGTAAATGGGATATTCAATATTCCATAGGGTACCCTTTGGTAACTTAACCTAGCGAATTTGAACATCTTAAAAAGGTAAATCATCATAAATCATCTAACACAATGGGCGATGGCTTCCATAGCAAACTCTTCAATAACACATAGGATCCATGTATGCTATATATGGTAACATTTACCATCCATATACCCCAAATGTTAGCATATATACCGTACATGGATCCTATGGGTAACCAGAGGTTATCCCCGTAAAAGGGTCTGAAAATTGGGGATACTGTGACAGATACCAATAAAGAGCCGTTCTGATGGGGAACATTCTGAGAATCCTTTGGAATTGTGGGTTTCATATATTTTCAGACAAAGCCAAATGGAGACTATGTGGATATACCGATCCCAACCATCGACGCCCGACGTGACTAAAAGTGAGAATCTATCCAGATATATGCTATATATCCAAATTGGATATAGTTGGTTTGTCAGTTGGGATTGGGGCAACTATATCCCAAAATAGCCGAACATTTGAGTTTGATGAATTATTTTAATCTTTCCAGACACTTCGTGTCTGGGTATGTGTCAAACCCCTCCGGTTTTTCACCCCAGAATAGCTAGCTGCAAGGTGGATGTTCATCCCTCAAAGAAGTGTACTTTTGCATACATATACGGATTTATATACCCTCTGGTTATTTAACGTAGCTATGGGAAATCACCATTTTTAAAGTTAAATCCTCACAAATCATCTATAAATGGGCCATCTATACCATAGCTACGTTAGTCATTACCAAAGGGTAATATTACATAGTCACCACAACCAGTGATTTATGGATTTTTGGTGCGGGGACTGTTCCAGAAATCATCTCAGGCCAGGCCTGATGTTGAGACACCATCCAGCGGGCCAGTCATGGGGTTTTTCAAAATCGTGGGATGATGGCACCCACAACTCTTTGTCCCAATTATCTCTGGTAAATCAATGTAAATTGAATGAGTAAGATCAACATCGATCATCAGCCAATCTGGTAATTAATGTTGTTTAATTATTATTTTTTGACATCCTGTTTGCCACTATGTGTCATATGTTCACACTGTATATGATGAAAAATATCACCATGACTCTGTTTGCCTTTTCGAAATCTTCTCCCACTTTAAAGCACAAAGATATTGGTTGTTGGGTTAAAAGAAAGCACAAAGATATTGGTTGTTGGGTTAACAACACGACAAGTAGCCACGAGAATCTTCAATCATTATTGCCATCCAGGCAGCCCATGACAGTCACCTTCCGCCGGGCTGGACTACGGTGCCCGCCGTCCTATGTCCTGGAAACGGGACCGCAGAAATTCGTCCCGTTGCGCGACGTGGGGGCCGGGTGATCTGCTTGGAAGAGGGAAAGAAAAGCGTGGCAAAAAAAGGGGGAACCAGCAAAGAATGGTGATATCATGGAAAGAATGAAAAAGAATGCAATGAAGAAGTGAGTTTCAGCCGTTTCGAACATGCAGAGTTCACCAAGAAGCATGGGATTTGGAGTTGGATTTCAGCAACTAAGACTGAACCCCCCAGGCCCCATGGTTTTGCAAAGGTCATGTGGGTTCCGTGGTGAATTTCACTGGTAAGATGGTTCTGGAGAATTGAGAGCTGATAGCAACTACAGTGAAGGGATAACATTGATATACAGGGATAACATTGATTAATGTATGACTATGTATTCAGCAATATTTGGGCATCAGCATCAGTCAAAACTCAGAACATGTCAAAAGCAAATATCACCAGAATAAAAGCGAATATCACCAGAATAAACTACCTCGGGTGTTTGTTGGGAATTCAACCATCAATAAATATGTGTATATATATAATATAGCCGGAGGTTGGTGTGTCCAAATTGTTGTTTCTACAATTGTTGGGAAACTGTCATGACATTTTTGCTGGTGATATCAGTGTCATCCCCATTTCTGCTGGTCGAACTTGGGGCTATCCCGGTATCCCGGTATCCCACCCTATCAGACAAAGACATATCAAGATGGTTATATATATATACATACAGATGTATCACATAGTATCCCACATGATATCCAATATTACTCTATTTGTATCCCCAAATGGTGATAAGTTATACACCTAATTGTACCCCTATTAATTTGTCAACCTGCGAGGAGGAACTACACAGTGGCTGCCTATCAAAGTATTGGAGACAGGCATCGGTCGATGCACCCGTTGCGAGCGTTGCGAGTGTAGACCTTGGGCAACAAAGCAACTTAGAACATCATAGACTATCTGGTTGGTGGTTTCAAACATTTTTTATTTTCCATCATATATGGGATGTCATCCTTCTCATTGACGAACTCCATCATTTTTCAGAGGGATAGGTATACCACCAACCAGCTATGATAGACTCTCAGGCAATCAAAATCAAACATCTTTTGCTGGAAGAAAAACCTGGATGACTTGGTGATTTCAACAAGACACTTCAAGACAATGTCCCGCCAGGTCGTTCACACGGCTATACTGGCTATACTATGAATAGCGAAACAAAGGTATACATGGAATGGCTATATCTATAGTATATTCCAAACATACTGTTATAGTCATTTTATAGTATGTCAATGGTTATACCTGGAAATTTGACTCAAACATTGAATAGCGAATATATACTTTCTCATTAAGGTTTGACAATCCTCCAGTCTGGCCACTTATAAAGCACGGTTTATCAACTATAGCAACATATAGCAACCCCCAGAAAGGATAAAACAGCAACATCCTACTAAAATAGTGGATGTTGTTTTCTATCTTTTGGGGGGTTTACTAGGTTTACTAGATGTTTGTACCTTTGAACCCCCACCAGAAATGATGATCCAATGGATTTCCGGCAAAACCAAACGAGCACTTTGGATTCTGGGGGTTCAGCCAGGAAAACACAGGAGGATCGCTACACTTTGGTCTGGGACCCAGGGGGACCGGTAGGGGACCCAGGGAAGGTCGATGCATCGATGCTGCACATGTTCTGCTGAAGATCCTAAACGTTTGCCCCTTAAATGGGGAATTCAAACTTCTTCTCCATAACTTGTTTGATTTGGATAGGCTTTTTTTGAGAGTATCTAAAGTGCAAATCAGATCAAACTCAAGCTTTTTATCTTGTAGTGGGTTCCACAAGAAAAACGTGCACAACAAATTTCAACAATTTTCCAAGTCGGCATGTTGTAATTTCAATCTGTTGGAAGCGCCTTGAATGACTATAACCCATCAATTCGAGTGATTCCAAGGCAGTTTCATTGGAATCATTCGAACCCCTTTGCAGAGGTTGAGACCGGTCGACCATCAGTCTTAGCATAGGTTACCCCACTCGATTTCATGGGGTTCGTGAGGCTTTGTCTGAAAATAGGGTGCCCTCAATTTTTGATAAATTTTGCTGGTTTGTCATCCTTTTGTCTATTTAAATTACCATTTTGAGGATTTTTGGGATATGATGTCCTGCTTTTAGTCATACGCAAATCATGTCAAGTCGGTTTTGTATATCTATTTATCCAACAAAGAAATATGAACATTAATTATTATACTATATTATACTCCATCATAAACCCACCAATGTGTCTCCATTCTGGGGGGCACTTGGAGAATCGTCCCGCGATCTTCATAACTGGTGGACGTAACCATAGGCTTAGTGGAATAAGCCATCTATTTCAATGGAATAATCCCCTGAAATATAGGGGACTTACCAACTACCCCCATTAAATAGGGGGGACTTACCCACTTAACCACTTCCTAGGCTTAGAGAAAAACCACTTGCCATTGGGATGATTGTCTCGTCTTTAGGTGCCTCGATTGGATTCGAGCCTCGATGTGGTGAACTCGTTTTTTGGGTGCCGGGGCTTCATCGCCGCGCCGCGACAGGGGGTGACCCAGCCATTGTGACTCGTGTGACGAAAACAAGGTTTTTGCCAATGGGGATTACGAAGAGCTGGTCATTTTTTAAGATGTTTTTGCCATGCCTTAACCATGAATTTTTTGGGGGGGAGTGACTCGGTGAGTGAAAATTGAGCCATATCCAAAATGGGGTGGAATGACGTTGGAGGTCCTGAGGGTACCATCAACCCTCTAGGATTGGTCTCGAAACTCGCAGCGTGGAATCACCAACATTGGTGTCATTTTGTTGGATGAATGTTGGTAAATAGTCCATACATGGAGCAATATAGCAATATTTTTGGATGAATAAAGATAGACCATCCCTAATCGTGCCACGTGGTAAAACCCAAAGCGTAGTTTCATGGAAGGAGTTTGATCATCAGTTATTTGGTCACCGATTGGAGTTGGGTGCAATAAACTTATGATAAAGAATTGAGGATCATCACATAATTCCCTCCAATTGGGTAAACAATTCATCCTCAATTGGTAAATAATGAATCCACTCATTCTCAAAAGTCAGAAGTCAGACAAAGTGGTAAACTCGGGAATGTTTCATGGTCTTGGATCTATCACATTATATACAATGTGAGGCCCCCCAGTTATAAGTTGGTTTATAAGCCCCAGTAACTATAGTTATAAGTACCATAAACCATAGTTATTGGAGTTATAAACCAACTTTGCTATCTTGGGGGCCTCACATTGTATGATAGATTATGTGGGTATTTCTGAAAACCGGGTTTCCCCAGACTTTCCCCATTTAGATGGCAGAGTTGGACGGCTTGCTTTTTCAGTTGGTGTCCCATTACAAAGCCAATTTTAGCAAAACCGTGTCTTTCCGATTTCCGAAATCCGATGTTTTTCATTGTTTTTCCATTTTCAAACACACCCAAAGTATGTATATGTGTATAATATATATATATATATAACAGCCTTCAGCAGCGCGCCAGTGTTTTCGATGGCACTGTGGGGGATTTTGCCTCACACACAGTGAAGGACCCAGCGGGGGCCGGGGCCCATCGGGGCCCGGGGATAAGGATTGCTAGGGCTGCGAAGGATGAAACCTAACGAGGGGAAGTGCAGTTATGGCCCGAAATACCAGTTATACGATGTTAAAAGTCAGGAAGTCACCCCATTTATGGATTGATCACCGGAGCTACCATCAAAATCCCAGGTATTTCGGGCGAAAAAACTGTGGCACAACCGGGATGACCAAACGACCAGGACCTGGTGGTGCCCAAGCTGCTGGAGTCTCCCAATTGGAAGGTGGCCGTGGCATGGTACCCGCTCCATGTTTTTTTTTCTGCTGAAAAAAATGAGGGTTTACTCCTGGACCAGGGTACTTGGAAATGATGAATCTGTGTAACATGGTGTAATCAAACTGTGCAACCAAACTAATGAAACTGTCCCTTTTTTCCCAAAAGATCAGAAGGATATTGTGGATACCCACAGGACGTGTTCGTATTTGGTTCCTGTGTGGCTTGGTTCCTGTTCCGTAGGGATGCATCCGAGTCAGTGGCTGACCCATTAAGATACTGGTATGTGCCATATAAATCCATACATAATCCATACAAAGCATTATAAAACTGGGTTGTTTAAAAGTTCATATGATCCTTAACGTACATACTTTATCATCTTCTCTTATATTATATGTAGAGACGCCAAGTACACCCATAATAGATATGACATGTGTCATGTGTATATATATATATATACACATATTCATACAAGTATATTTATGAGATAATCAAATGGTATATGAAAAAGTCTTCCTGAAGTAGCATAATATGTACATGTCAGGAAATCTCCACTAAAATGGGCATGATCTTGAAACATAACTGATTCTCTCCACCCCAGGATGACTATATAGCTGTGCCGCCCTAACGCTGTGACAGGCCTATCGGCAGAGCTTCCCCCTGCAGCCGCCTGAAGAGGTGACTTAGCTATGGTATAGATGTCCCATTTAGTTCGATGGTTTAGCTATGAAACATGGTGATTTTCTATAGCTATGTTAAATTACCAGAGGGTAGTCAGTGAGTAGGGATTTTTACCACCAAGTACTACCAAGGTTTTTAGGGATTATTAAAATCATAACCTATTCTAGGGACACCTATTAAACAACTATGAATTGGGATAGGGGTATTTTAAGGGCTCAACTGTTGAATGGTTAGGATTCAATTTTGGCTGAGTCACACAAATTGAAAGAGCATTGGTATACAGTCAAGGTATCTCATATTATATATATGACAGACTATCAACTTAATCATGAGAGTTAACATTACTTAACTTAGCCCCCTCTGGGGCAGCTTGGATTTGGGGCAACCTCCAAATTGCATTTGTTGAAGGCAACATGGTGGTCAATCATTAGTGTTTGCAAAGCCAGTCGGAGCCAGGGTCCCGGTTTTCCCATCGCTGATTGTGAATGGGGCACGAAGGACCATGGAACCTACACAATTGTCGGCTTAAGCCCTAAGTTTTCTTAAGATGGCAGATCCCCAAGTCACCAGGGGTTTTAATACTGAGTCATTGTCTAATGACTTGGATGTTATTTTGGGGTACTGCGGTACCCCTTGACTTAGGAAACCTCCGCATGTATATACTGGTTTGGGGTATTTCAGGTTCAGCTGGTGGAAAGTTTTCGGTCGGTCGGTTTTCAGCAATAGTTCTTGAACCGCGGGGATGTGGACTTGTTCCGTGAACCGGCCAAAGATGTTGTTCCATTTTCATATGAGAAACTGTCATTGTTTTCTTTTGTAGAAATATGGATTTATGCTATATCATATATCATTATGGTAAAAATATCCCGATATTTTCCAGTGTCCGAAAATGAACATGAACATATGAGCAACCGACAAAATTATTATAGTACTAAATTTAGTTTTGCTTCGCCTAAGCCTTGCTGAGGGGTATGCAAAACCTTCATTGCTGATAGGGGTCGACACTAGAACAATACCCCTGTTTTGCATGAGTCGCCTCAAAGTCTGTGAACGCAGAAATCCTCACTACCGACAGGGCACAACCCTAATTTGCGTATGGCATGAAAATGAACAAGTGATTTTGTCCGCCGTTCATATGTGGAGTGCCCACGAATCCCCATTGGCAGATGATTGTGGAGGTTATGCCTTGTTAAAAACCCTAGTTAAAAACCCTGGATTAATAAACCCTAGTTAAACTGGTTATAAACCACTTTACATGTTGTTGCTTATACTACCTATACTTAGATAGGATTATTATTAGTTCCCTTTTTTGGGAACTTGTAAAAAACAAATACATCCAACAGCTTATATATGTGAGTTGGATGGGAGGGTAAACCCATGTTGCTTGCTTTGAGAAGTTCAATCACCCAGAAGTCACCATTAGTGGGCTCAATATGACTTAAATTATCGGTTGAATATGATTTAAATAAGTCAAATATGGTTAAATCACATATTTTTGTAGGTTCTAAATAAGTGTTTACACCCCTTGGTCCCGCTCGCAGGAACGACTCCTGTTTGACGCCTTCCATGATATGTACAGCGACTTGGCTGGTCAGGAGTAGGGAGAACCTATCTCCAAGAATGACTGATGTCTTGCTAAGATACGTAAGAACTAGTGATTCGAAAAGGGCAAATTAGACATAGACATACCCAAATATGTTTCTTTGTAAAGGACACCTTTCCAGTTTAGGAGACCCAGAAAGTCTTAAGCTTAGGACACATACTGTAAGGATTTGGATCTTGATATATTTAGATATAGTTTTGTTTGCCTCTGTGATTTGGCTTCGGGAACAGTGCCCAGTATGATACATGGCTCGCTACTGGTCATGTGTTTGTGTAACGCATCTCGCTTCCCGAAAAAATGACCCAGACCCATGCATAATATATAATCACATATATATATATATATATGGGGAAATTATAACGACCTCACTGTTCTCCCTCACTGGACATCATGGTGAATGTATAGGGGAATCATCCCCTTTTATGGCCGAACAATTAATTCAGGTGGCTGAATTATTAAAATTTACCCAGATATATATATATATATACATATTTATATATATATAATCACAGGGATGTATTTATGATTGAAAGCGCTGGGCCTTAACATCTACCCCTGTGGCCCTGATGGTGATTCATCCATCGCTGGGGAGCTGGGATGATGGTGGATCCCGGATCCCCTAAATCATTGGATTGGTTTAAGGGAAAATTTACAGGAAACTACATGTTTTTACCATTAAATATTAGGGGTTTTCCTGTAAAAAATTCCCCTAAACCAATCCATTGACTAAATCATCGGTTTCAATATGTTTCAATACTACAGCTTGGTCTAATTTTGGATGATTTGGGGTTGTACCCCCATTTTAGGAAACCTCCATTTGTGCAAAACGTTTGGGGGGGGTCGAACATGGTAAAACCAGCGTCATAGTAATGTCACTCCTGCGGTCAGGGATAACATCGATTCACTGGGATGGGATCAGGCAATCAGTATACGCTTTAGCGTGCCACTAAGATTCACTACTGGTTGGTGGTTTGGAACATGTTTTATTTTTCCATATATTGGGAAGAATCATTCCAACTGACTAATATTTTTCAGAGGGGTTGAAACCACCAACCAGATAAGTCTATCATTCTAAATACGTGGATATAAGTCATCTACATATTGTTCTCCCTTAATATGGGATATATGGGCCTGTCTGAAGATAGGTACCCCTATATAATCCACTACTTAAAAAAACAGCATTTCCGCCATACTATTTTATAGCCATAAAGGCGATAAAAGGGGTGCAAATACCCTTTTTTCAAACACAACCATAAATGACACTAAGTTTATGAACTATAGCCCATTATATCCCCATGATATATTATTTATATTTGTTTGATAAACATCCATTTTCAGACACACCAATGTCATATACATACGTATATTATATATAATTATATCTATCTATATATGGTTGGTGGTTCGGAACATGAATTTTATATATATGTTTCCATTCAGTTGGGAATAGACGAAGTCATATTTTTCAGAACCGATGACATCCGTAAAAAAAATCCCCGCCATCTTTGCTGGTTAGATTCCCAGTTTCACCTCCCCGAACATATGTATTATCCGATGATGTCCCTATTTTTGACAAAACAATGTTGGCTACTTACTATAAGATACATATATATGTATGTATATATATATATATGTAATATATACATGTATCTATATATATATATACATATATACACATATATACATATGTATGCGTGCACCCCGTGAAATACCCAATGATATCACGACATGTCATAGTAAGTTGGTTCTTTTAGTGTATATATTATATATATGAATTGTATTATAACCATTTATATGATCCCTTTTATGTTTTAATTGCACAATATGTATACATCCATGCATGCATGCATACATGCATCCATACATACATACATACATGTAGAAAGTCTCCCTCTACACGTAAATCCCAATCATATGCCATTTGTTTTTCATATATGCATATATATATATATATATGTATATCGATTGTATTAGAAGCCCTATTATGTTATATATATATACATTATAGAAATATACACATATTATATATAAGAATCCTACACCAATATATCCATTTACATACACACATTGGTTGGTATAAATATTATGATATACATATATTTATTATATATTATATATTATACATCCCAATTGTATTATATGTTTTTATGTTTAAATTGCATAAGATATGTAATATACGTGTATATATGTATATACACATCCCCATTTTTGTTGGTAAACCCTGCTCCCATTTTTGTTTGCCAAGTCGCCTTCGTGAGGAGCAGCGGACAGCGCCTTGCTGGCACAGTGTGCGAGGCACACGCAGGCGTGACCGCTATGGAGTCCTCAAGAAATGTTTTTAGGTTTTCTGGTAAAACAACATATATGTCTATTTGGGATGATAATAGATAATATATATTAAACCCAAATAGACATATTGGACATTTACCAAATATCAATAGTTAATCTATATGATAATATATGATAATAGATGATAATAGATGATAATAGATGATAATAGATGATAATAGATGATAATAAATGATAATAAATGATAATAGATGATAATAGATGATAATAGATGATATATGATTAAAAAAAAGTATATAGTATATACATACACTCTCTGGTAAAAAAAATAAGTTGTTGACCCTGAACATTCAGTTTTCATAGTGGGAACTATATAGTTTCCAACCCGAATGCCAGGGTCGTCATGTTAATTTGGAATATATTCATATGGAATCCCCAAACAGTTATTTAAGTTATTTAGCCCTATGATATTTACTCTAGTTTCTGGCTATACGCCTGAGGTTGCATCCCACTTAATGAGGCATCCACCCCCAGTTAGATTACTTGAATATCCTATCCCCACTAGATTATACGGGGATGAAATATGGGTGATCCGATGGGTGGCACTGAGCAAAAATGGTGATTTTTTTCCATGGAAAAGTGGTGGTGTCGCCATGAAACAAGGGGATGAGTGGTGATTTCGCCATGAAAAAATGTGACTTTAGTTTGAAATAAGATAAAACATGGGGATTGATTGAAGCAAACAAAACAGTGATTTCACAACAAAAATTTGTGATTTAATTAAAGTTTAAAGCATGAAACATGGTGACTCAATGAGTTATTTTTGATCCACGACACCATAAACCATCCCCACTTATCAACCATTTGAAATCATTCCAAGTACACAAATTGAATTCGGACTTGTTTATTATTGTGGATCCCACATTATATAGTCGTAATCATGACTATGTTATGTGGGATATCGATTCGATGGTATGGTTCTGGCTACATGTAGGGCAGCACAAACTCGTGTTTACCACTAGAAATCCCATGTTTCATATACATGATTGTTAATGGTCATGATTTGACATGGTGATAAGATTTTTGCACATGAGAGGGGTTCAGGATGGCTCAGGGCAAAAGAGGGGGTAGTCCATGGGCGTAGCGGCGTAGCACTGGTAACGATCATATAGCACTGGTATGTCAAAGTTGTGGTACCCAAAACATGGATGGTTACCTGCTAGAGATTTACTATTTAACAGTTTGCTTTGGAAAATGGATGAACATTGCCCAGTTAGTTCGATGATAAAATGATGATACCTATAAAAACGGAGACTCTCTTGTAGGCAAACCGGTACATAGCAAGAGGGTAACACTGCAAAATCTGACCCACATCCATATTACTCGTTGGCTGATGCAATCTCTGAATGCCCTTAGTTTCGTCAAGCCCCTTCTGCAGGTTGCACTCCAGTTTTTACCCCAGGGTACACGTACAAAAAGACATTGTGCCCGCATCGGGGAGTGCAACATTCCTGACAACATTCAAGGTTGCAGTGGAGGGCATAAAGTTCACCATCGGTTTTGGAGATAATTATCGACCAAAACGATCCAAAACGTCTACTTTTTGAATTAGCATCCAGAAAAAGTAGAACACTAGGGCCAGGGGTCGACCAAAAACGTGTGATCTTTTGAAAAACTAGGAAGGCAGAAAAGGTCGTCAAGGAATGCGTCGTCGGAATGCGTCGTCGGAATGCGTCGTCAGTCGTCATGTGTCATCATGAATGCGTCGTCGGAATACGTTCTGCGCAATGAGGCGTCAGCGTCAAGTAAATGTAGCATCCCCTTTTGCGGATACCCTGCAAAAAGATGTGAAGAAACCATGTTTTCGTAGGAAAGGGATCTACAGTCGTGGTGTGTTGTCCACAGTTATGTTAGTTTACCAGAGGCTAATTTCTTTGGCAAACCTTGGGGACCTTCCAATTCAAGTCACATATATATGGGAACATCATTGAACTAAATGGGAAAATGTCCATATTTCGTACCATGTTTTTGATTTGATTATCAATGGGTATGATATAATTATCATCATTGACATCCTTGTATAATCATGTATAATCCCTAAAAAAAATTCTCTTATATCATTATGTCTTAGTATAATCCCAGTAAAATATCTTTTATCTATAATCCCAGTATAATCTCTATTATAATCCAATTATATCCCACTATCAACCCATGATAATCACTGTGTATTACATCTAGAAAATTACCAAAATCCAGGATTTTCCTGGTTTTTGGATCATCATCAGCCCGTAGCATCCCATGTCCCTCGCCAGCACTACGCGACGTGTACCTCTGTGACCGTGCTGATTGTGGGAGATTTGCTGGTCCAGACCTCGTGGGTCCTGGGTCAAATGGTTTGGATGATTTGGAGTACCCATTCTACGTCCAATAACTATGGTTTATGGTACTTATAACTATAGTTACTGGGGCTTATAAACCAACTTATTATAACTGCGGGGCCTCACATTCTAGGAACCTCCACATGAAAAGGTGGAATTTACCATGAATATCCAACAATATCCATCAATATGGATATATATATATATATATACGGCAAACTTCATGGGAAACTCAGGTTTTCAACAGCAGATGGACTAGGGTGCCCTGTTTTCAGGCAAAACTGACAATTTGGGATAGTTTAACAAAAAAAATACGTAAACACCCATAGAGATCCATAGAGTGGAAAATGGGAGGACGGCTTGCCGCTGCAGTTGTGGCCTGTTGAGACTTTAAAAACATATAAAAACATCGGATGTTCCCATCAAAAAGGGAACCAGTTGGGTTGATGATTTTCATGTTTAATATTGTTCAATCATGTGTTCTTTACTCAAGAGCAGGACATGTAAATTTGTTGGATAATTAAGGATTTATGGGTATGTGATGGCGTACCACATCCAAATTCATTGAATTGGTTTCCCAAAAAAATCAATACTTAATGCGCACGACCCACGTTTGAGGGTCACTGCGCGAGGTTGACACATGCTCAATCTAAAAGTGGCGATCTTACAAAATCAACAAAACCGTCAATCAGGGGCATGTCACAACTATTTCGAAATTTATTGATAATTTACGGCCAACTCAGATTTTCTGCTCACTAATGCAAGGCACAAACATGGTTCTATAGTCACAAGAGCCGCAAAGATCAACGTATGGTTTTTAGTTTGCAGGGCACTATGAAAAACAGTGTGATCAATTTGTTTTTTGTTGTTACGGCATATAATGTCTGGCAATTTGTTACAGTTTGTTTTCGCTGGTAAATCACCAATTTTAGTAGGGATTTATCATCAAAATCTGGGCCATCTACAGCAGCTGCTGCTCTACAGCAGCTGCTGCTGTGCAGTTTTGTCAGCGAACTGCTCGACTCAAGCCACAATGAACCCCCTGATTTTGTCAGCTAGAAGCCACTCAAACTACAGATTTCATCATTTCCTCCAGTTTGGTTTAACATGTCTTAATTTCTTAATGTTTTTTTAATTGCAACTTCAACATTTCCTCAAGATATGTCAAGATCTTCCAAGAATCCATCGTTCAGAAACGAGTTATGCGCAGGTGGTGGGTCATTTGGGCGACTCCAGAGTAATCCTCGTGAAGGCAAGGGACGTTCGGGACTTCACCAAGGAACACAATTGGGATTTCAAGTAGATAAACCAAGTAAACACCAAAAAAAATCTCATGAAGCCCAATATTAGGACATTGCAAAAATCGAAACATTTCAATTTCAAGTAAACATCGAAAACACTATTGGGATATCATGTGTTTTTCTCCAACAATTTTGGGAAACGTATAGAGATATCTCCCTGCCCTTTTTGGAATGAACAAGTAATGATCCGATTGTTTGAAATCTGCTGGGTCTTTATCATCTTTTGGGCATAAGAGAAAGGGAGCTGGCTGCAGTTTCTGTTTCCAAAAAGGTGCACCAAAGCCGGCCAAATTGATTGATATATTTAGATGTTATGGTAGGTTTTTCCAATGGTTTTACCAGTTCATATAAGTAATTGATACTAAAAATTCTATTCACCTAAAAATTGGAGATTGTGTTTTTTTTTGTCCAATGGTCTTGCGGTGTTTTGTTTTTTAGGAACTGGGATGATCCATCCCTTCCGGGGTGTGTCTGAAAGCTTCGGCACGTAGGTCACGACATCCTAACGACGTGGTGAAACCCCTCAACAAGCAGCTAAATTGGATCAGTTCAATTGGATCATCTGAACAACGTCTCAGTTTCTATTCTATCATGCTAGGTGGTCACGTCCCCACAACTTGCGAGAAATCTTGCTAAATGGTGCACCAATGGCATAGTTCGTTATGTTTGCCAATTTCAATCATCACCATTCTAGATGGACAAATATGGACGACAAATTTCCAGTAGAGGACTATATTTTAAGGATAAGGACACTGTAGGTTAATTACTTGGAAGATCAACCCATTCGCTAAATAGTTGGTGTGTTTGGAGGGGAACCAAAGCCAATTCCAGCTAAGATAAGCCTAGAGGATTTGTTACCTGGGACTATGTCGACCACTTGCCAACTAGCAACATTATGCAACATCTATAGCAAAACATACGGTCGAGTCATATTCACTTACTTGCTTGGTTGCAACAGGGATGACCCTCGGGAAAGGATATGAGTTGTGGCCTGCCCTGTAGGAAGAGGAGCCGGGTGTCTTGGTAGGTGCGGAAGGGGAGCAAAAACTGCTGGTGGCAACCCCATAAGAGAACCGTGATAAACCACTGGGTGGATGGGTTGGAGATCCTACGACAAAACGTCGGAGTTTTGTTTGTAACTGAAATGGTGATATGACCAAGAATGCAAGTTTTTACCAAGTGGATCCAAGTGGTGATAGAGAAATGGGTAAATTTTCTGCCAGAAATGGAAGAGTAGACATTTTCTGCCAGTTTGTCTATAAATTGCTGGGTCCAGATTTCGCCTTGGGGATCACTTGAGGTCAACTTAAGCTCGCGATTTCGGCGCTTTCTGGAATCCAGAATAATCCAGGATTACTCGTTTTCCACCGGCAATTGAAGGCAAGAAAGGTGAGGATTCGTAACTGTCAAGATGTAAAAAACCATAGGTGTGCTGAAACTGCTTGGAAAAAATCGATGCCCCTAACGGTCCCAGGAAGGGCCACATGGTGAGTAAAATGGGCCCAACCAAAGGCACCTGGGAGATGTGCTTTTTGTCTCGAAGTGGGTGGGGTTTATTTCTCAATATGCTATTCAATATGAAGACCCTCTGGTAAACTAACATAACTATGGAAAATCACAATTTTAGTGGGTAAATCAACTATAAATGGCAATTTTCAATAGCTATGTTAGTTTACCAGAGGGTAAATGTCCACAATTTGTCGAGCTTCCTGTAAATTGTCCGAGAAAACAGGCGAACAGCTGACAGTGGACCACAAGCTGCTTGGTGGGAAGTGGCTTATCTTAGCAAATGGCAGCCAGCAAGATTGTTTGTTGCTAATCAATACTTGGTGTGCAGTTGAGGTCATTTATGGGTGTATATATATATATAGCTTTGGTCATAGCCCCCAATAAGTTGGGATAGAGCCCCTATAATTCTGGTTATATATGAATTTAAAACAATTTTTTAACCTCAAATGCACCCCAAGTACCAGGAGACGGACATGAGTTGATGCTAGTTGGACTATAACGACCAAGCAATTCCAATATGAACCAGGTTCATGTGTATTGTGAGTCGTTCACAATATGTTCCAAGGATACAAATATATAAATTACCAATCAAGTCTGGGTTGGGAATTCAAGTCCTAGTAACTAGTAGATATCTTTATTGTAGGGTTATTCATTCTCAGTCCTGTGCTCTAACTCTTCAATGCATGCTTTCACGGCTGTGGTACGATCTTTGGCGAAGGCAGGTTCTTTCAAAGGAACTTACCGTCTTTTACCCATATAATATGCGCATAGTGGAATGATTACCATCATTTACCCAGCATGTCCCCATCATTTTCCTAGAATTTACCCATTTAATATGCAGAGATTGTATATAGATTGTAGGTGCATGGCTTTCTTCGCCGGTACCCAGCCTTTTGGAGATGATCTGGATGGAGAACAGGTGAGTTTGTCTACTGTGAGCTTTCTTTTGATGGACCCGTTATGTTCCGTTATGTTCCGTTATGTTCCGTTTATGATTTATGATTTTTCTATGTTTTACGATGTTAGATTCGCAGTTTTTAAGTCCAGTAGACCCTGCAGGTTCCATTGTGGTTTTCCCCCCTTTTTGGAAAGAACTCTGAACATCCTCACTCTGGGACAAGTATTTGTTCTAGCTTCAGATCCCCCCATAATGCCACTATAGGACAATGGTTTCCTTAGAGTCCATCGACGAGTTTTACCTATACCATGATAAGTTCAATGGCCATTTCAGGAACCGATTGATTGGAGGTACCTACCATATATAAGGCCTATGTTTCAGGCCTATGTAAGGTAATATCCCCAGAAAATATGGCCTTATATGGTACAGTACGTACATTTTAGGATCCTGAAATTCCCATTGATAAGTATTCAATTTGTTGCTATGATCAACAGAAAGGGTGTAATTAATCTAATTGAAAACTTAGCCATGGGGATTGTCTAGACTTCAACATATTGTTGTTCTCAGCTCAGCATCATGCTGCTTGATATTTTATCGTGGCTACAAGCGGTTTGTCTAAAAATATGGCATCCCCAATTCCAAATCACGACTGTTCGTTTTCCCATTATTTAGCCGTAAATTGCGGGGTAAATCCCTTTCCTGGACATATACCATCATCATACCCATCATACCCATCATTGTCATTGTTGGTAGACCCTAGATTAAACAAATTGTCCTGTTTCACTAGGCCCGACTTAGACACTGAGCGACAGCGGATCGAGTCGCTTGGTTATCGGTTGGTGGAAACGGATGCGCCACTGAGAGGCTAAGATGGAACCCCCAATGGACATGCATTGATAACACAATGTAAAACACATGATAAAATCCTGATAAAACAGCTGTGTTTCAAGTCGCAAGTGTGCACCCTCTGGTAATCAAAGGTAGCTATGGAGTCTCGTGAAAATAGATGGTTTGCCTAAACATTGCCGCGAAAAATCATGTTCGCAAGGATTCGATTTCCCTTGGGTATCGCCTAAAAAGATTTACCCCACAGATCCACATGTCCATTCTGGATATGGAACACTCAGCATTGATCATTTCTTGGGGAAAAATCCGTGTCTTATGACACTCAATGGTACCCTCTGGTTATGACGTTTACAGTTCGCCATGGTATAATAGATGGCCCATAGAAATAGAGGTTTACCGAACTTAAAAATGGTGGATTTTTCTAGTTGGCGAACTGTTAAATAACCAGATGGTAATATCTATGTCCGTATTCCCCAGAGCATCATGTTCAAATAACTGTGGCTGTGGGAAAAATCCGTGTCTTCGGCAGATGTAATTCAGGCAGGGATCAAGATTTAGGACTTGGATTCCAACTTATTTTTGTCGCAGAAAATCACCATGGTTTCTTTTCATCCCCATGAACTAGCAGTGTTGAAAAATTACGCTGTTGGTTGAATATATGACATTAATCATCATCCATGAACTAACTTGGAATCCCGTTCTCAACCAAACAATAAATATTGGAATAACTGGAATAAATGGAGGTTTCCTAAATCATTGGTGTACCCCAACTCATCCAGTTGCCATGGATGACATATAGCAATAGGATTTTTTTCAACCATGGTGACTTACGAAACCTTCAGAAACCCCAAAAATATGCTATAACCTCAACTGGCTGGTGGTTTGGAACATTTTTTATTTTTCCATATTTTTCCATATATTGGGGATAGTAACCACAACTGACTTTCATTTTTTTTCAGAGGGGTAGGTACACCACCAACCAGAAAATATGTTATAACCCCCTAACTTTCAACCATGGAATACCCCATGACTTGAGAAACCCCAAAATATGTCATGGACCGTCCTCTGGCTGATGCAGCGAGGCAGTGTGGTGGCATGGTTGAGCGCTTGTGCCTCGGCGTTTTCGTCAAGCTTGGATGGGTAGTTGAATCCTTGAATCTCTTGCTATAAAGAGAACTATCTAAGATGGCAGAAATATCTATGAAATATCATGAAATATCTACTAACCGGCGAACAATTTGTTTTTTTTTCAGGGTATCTAAGATTGGCAATGAATATACTAACATAATTCATGGAAATTGACGTTTCTATCTTGTTGGGGGTTACTATGGAAGTTCAACCAACTTCGCAGGGTTGGGAACCAGCCAGTGATATGGTTTTGTTGGGGTTGGATCCCTACTAAAAAAGCCACTTGAATGGGATATGATGGGAGACAATCGGATGTAGCAAGTTGCTATGATATGGTGCCTGAAATTGGCTGATTCAACCAACATAGTTCTGGGGGGCATCATAAGACCAATAATTTTGTTTATATAATTTAATAGGATATGATAGGTAAATGTATATATATAGTCTATAGTCATCCTGGAGTAGACAGAATATGGAATTTGCAAAGAATCCTCACCAAGATGGAATGAAATCCGATATTCTATCTACCTCAACATCATTACATATATATATATACATACATGTATGCATGCATGCATACATACATACATACATAGTGCGAAGGGGAACGAGGTAACAGTGTAGCTGCACATGATGAACATGTGTACAGTCATGCATGGACCGCCAATGATATTGGCTCAAGTCCTGCGCGAGGAAAATAAGAACGCTGTCCGCATGC
>Ga0126342_10000793_pt1 | contig 38908 bp, 39 predicted proteins | sample Cyp1metagenome_FD_92528 | JGI IMG/M metagenome (GOLD analysis project Ga0126342, IMG submission 92528) | Coral microbial communities from Lord Howe Island, Old Settlement Bay, Australia - Cyphastrea 1 metagenome | ecosystem: Host-associated > Invertebrates > Cnidaria > Coral ...
ACATAGGGTTACTACAAAATGCAAGGACACATGGCCCTAGGGGGACTGTAAAAACCACTGAAAAACCTATTTTACATAGGACCCAAGTCCACTACTTTTGTAGTGGAAATTCCAACGAGGATGTATATATAATATAATTTGTCTGAGAAATTACTGAGCAAAAGAATGAGCAATATCATCCACATATTTGGGGGGTCACTATGGCCTTGGCGCTATTCGACAGGAGGAAACTGCAAAGATTCTTCTTGTCCCCCAAACTGTGGCCTAGCAAGACGAAAAAGATGAGCTTTCCGCAGCGTCCACATTGCCAGTCGCGTTTACAGCAGCGGCAGTAGCGGCAACAACCGCACCAACAGCAGCAGGTGAAATACAGAATCATCAGCCTTAGGCAGTTTAGAGAGCAGCTGGTAGGGAAACAGGCTAAAACTTGCGTGAACAGCGCTGTAATTTGTTTTCTGAGCGTCAAACACCCTTAAGTTTTCTGTCAGCGATGTGAACCTGATTGTTTCCCTTATTGCTTCCGACCTTGGAACCTGAGAGAACCTGAGTCCACAAGAATCTGCCTTTTAGAGCTTCAGAAAACTCGAGGCACCCAAGTCGAAGCCCTTCACATCCCATCCTGCCAAGGTGCACAAAGGATGCCACGAGGGGCCCGGCAATCTGCACAGCAAAGGCCGGCTCTTGAGCCTTCAACAAACAACAAGAAACAACAGACCAGAGATGAGCAAAGACCGCAAATGACCAGAGTGGCGACGGTGGTGGATCGTTGGGGTTTTGCACTTTTCACTGAAGGAAATTTGGTGAGATACTGCCTCGACATCGGTTTGTGTTGAGAAAGGCTAGATATCTCATGGTTCGCTCAAAAGCACTGCTGTAAGTTTCAAGTCGGTTTTATTAGATATACTGTCATCATGTTGCATGTCAATCCACGAATGCATCCCAATCTGCTGGAGACATCTCTGCAATGAAGTAAAGCCTTAGCTCATGAAACACACTACGTAAATAATTGTAACTGTAAATGCAATGAGGTCTGGTGACCTGTCAAAAGGCTGCAGGATTGAACCGCATCACGAATCAGGACGCGAGGGATCCCAGCATCCCATGGGCATCCCATGGCTTGGTGCCTTCGCAATGAAGAGCTCAGCGATCTCTTCGGCATCTGCAGCTTCTTCCAGCAACGTCTTAGTACAGTATCGGATAGTGCTGCATTGCCACCCCCGTCATGTGCATAAGCAAAAACACAGTAAGTACCATACGAAACTGCTTTTCCAGGATGCTATCTTGTGATTTCTTTATTAGTTTCTTTTCGATTCATTTTAACGACATCGTGATGTCCAGGTATAGGATCACATGGAATCGAGCATTGCCTGGCAGACATATTTTGAGTATGTCCGTATGTATAAGGTCAGCAATCTCTGATCATTTTCATTTGTGCAATCTTAATCAAGTGAAATACAGGGGGTGGTAATACAATCGCGTACCTACTGGGTAATGTAACAAGAAACACTGGAATAGTACACAATAGTACAAGGTTCGGTCTTTGCGCTTACATGCCCTCAGAGAGTAGTGAGATCTTAACAACTCCAAAACGCTGCTTGAAAAACCACTAAATTGCAATGTGAAACTATGTCAAACCAATATCAGGGTCCTATTCAGTCGTAAGCTATCTTCAGAACGCTGTGCATCCAAGCAAAGAACAGTGGCAAGAGACCCACCACATTGCCAAACCCTAAAGAACAACAATGAGGTCTGCAGCATCCAGCAAAAGGTGCAGAATAGGTTCGATTATCACTACTTAACAAAGATTAACAAGGTCTAATCGAGTCTAATAAGCCTTTCCGATCCTGTCCTCATTCAGCGCTGTCCGGTGGCTACCCTTGCGAAGTCAATGCCAAGCTTCCCGGAGAATGTTCCCGGCTGAGGAGAGCTGTAGATTCTCCTGGCATTGAATCCATCAACGAATGGATACGAATGGCACATAATGGCACTAATCACTAATCCATAGGAACCCCCCGTACTTTCCCATATTTCTCATATTTTCCACAAGCTCTCTGGAGAGTGATTCACAAGCAGACCCGTGCTATTCAAAGGATTTCAAAGGTACGAACACGCAACAAATATGAAATCACTGGATGCTGATGGGATAATGGCATCATGCTCTTGATCTATCATTCCCCAAACGGCCAAAACATGCCAAAACAATATTAGATTTTATATAGTTATTCTTGCCAAACCCTCTCAGGCTCCAGTCTTAACTTTCGCAGAGATACAGTAGCAAAAACATACTCTTGCAAAACTCAGCAAAAACTTTCGCAGGAGTTCCTGTTGTAAAAAACGTGGTTATGGTCATATGCAATCCTTACAAGGACCTTGAGATCAACTTCTAATATTGATACAACACGATACAACCACCAGCCACTGCAGCCACTGACACGAAGCAACATGCAACCGTTCCAGTTCCAGGCTCTCCTTTGCTCGAGCCTTCTGTTCAGCATCTAGGACTTCAAAGTCCTGTAGAAGTTGACTGGGTGCCGTTTTTTTTGATGTGTGGCAAGATAACGTAGATAACGGGGATGGCAAATCATTGGGGGAATATCAAGAGAGACGGAATGACCAAAGGATGCCACAGGGCGAAATAGAATTCAAGTCGACCCAAAGTTTGATGCACGCCTGAAACTGAATCAGGTCTTGGACTAAATTGATAAACAACAATTTCTGTCTATTTTGTCAGTCTTGTGCACTCGGGCAACATCGGCTTGGTGGAGGCAAAGGGAAGAACAAGAAGTCTTCGCATTGACTCTGAACAGTATTCAAAGACGCTTAGCTATGAGCAATGGAACTTGACTACCCCGACTTCACGTGCTAGCCAAAGGAACGCTGCACTACATTTTGCCCACGCTTGCGGAAAGAGTCCATGTCTGGTCTGTTAAAATCCCCTTAAATAGCCTAGTGCCAGAAGCAATTGAGACTCCAGCTGTCACCCCTCCAACCCATGGCATTCCATGTCCACAGCCATGCGCAGCTTCCTCACAGACCTCTGCTGTTTTGAGACTTGCATCCCTCGCCAAATCCTTGGTTGAAAGCTCCCCATGGCTGGGTCACTCACAGCGACCAGCCCAAAGACTTGGACGGTTGGAAAGACACAGGTTGAACCTAGCTCCAAATAATTCCAAATATGTCAAGGTCAACAACAATGGGGGACCAACCCACCCACAAGATTGTAAAATATTGTAAATACACAATGGTTTTACTATGCTGTTCCATGATCAAATCTGATCAACTAGAATTATAATGTATTATATATACATATTATTTATTATACACATCAATTGTTGACCATCATTTTTGCTCCTTCCATGGTACTAAACCCAGCGGCGTAGTCTGCCTGAGTGACGAAGGCGGCGTGAACCTTGGAGGGCGCTGTGGAATAAAACCGCACCTGGGGTATGGATCGTTTGATCAACATGATATTCCCATTTTAAAGGTTATGATTGTATATATCTAGACAAAGTCAGAGTCACCCAACAAATACACTGCAAAATACTATCAAAACACAGTTCGTCAATGTCAAGTTTGGATTGTGCAGAACTATGTAGAACTACGCCGTTGGAAGAAGACCTCGCGCAGGATTCTGTACAGTCAAAGACTGCTCCACATTGTGAGCATCCTCTAACATGTACAATCGCTTCCGGGCAAAGCTATGAAAAAAATGAACAGCGTGGTGTGGAATAGTCTAGTGTCTGGTATATTTTAGTACTACTCTTCCTGTTTGCCAGAGCATAGAATTTGCATGGACTTTTCCATAATAAGATTAATAAGACTGCAAGTCGTGTGGTGCTCTTAAGGAAGACCATGATCCCAACAGGATCGCCGAGAAACCGGTGCCAGACAGATTAGAGCAAAGGCGCGCAAAAACACCATCATCTTTAGATTCTTTTGTCTTTAGTGATCTGCTTTGAAATCTGTGCTGACTGGATTCTCAAGTTGTACCTGACGCATCCTAAACACTTCGGTGTTCTTTGCTTTTTTTGATTTCTTTGGATCTCTCATGCTCATGCTGCTCTTCATGAGTTGGTTTTTGAGCACTGGCAACTGGCGAGATGCCATGGATCACTGCTTCCAGTTTGCCTGTAACACGGCGCCAGAATAACTTGCACACCTCAATGCGTGACTTGGAGACCTATCAATCTTTTCTAGATCAAATGTTGATGCGAACTTCCGATGCATACTTGTCATCGACGGACTTGCATCCATGCCTCCTTGTGGGTCTGCAGCGCCTTGCGTTGCGTGAATGGGGCACCTTTTTGCCGGCACTACTGGTCATAGATGATCACCCGCAAGAAGTCTTCCATGGTTGTGGATTTGCCCAAGGAGATCAAAAGAGCAAGTTGTTTGGAATCGACCAGGCAGACATTCCGTTGGGTCTCCGGTGAATCTCAACAATCGTTGCCAGGGTTCCTCTTGATGAACTATGAATTCCAAGTCTCTACGGCCGACCTCTCCACTACACCAACAGTGTTCTCATGTTTTCTCAACTATTTTTCGAAGGTTTCATCAGTTTCATGTGCTATTTCAATACATGTCCCTTGTCTCTGTTTTCTTTTTTAATCACGCCGCTCTCAAGGAGAAGGTGGGGCCTAAATTAAATCCTGACGTGATAGACTCGCCTCCTAGCATGATACATAACGTATCATAACGTGATAGAATTGTCTGGACACTTGACACGTCCAGAAGCACAACTTAACACCATCCAGAACGGATTGCCTTCCCCATGTCCAAGTCACACGGTACCTGGCCCGTGCAGGGCCGTGCAAAATGTGCAAAGGATAATGAAAGGGGACAATTCGGGACGATCATTTTAAGATGGCGGAAAACATGCCAAAATGCCAAAAAGCATTTGATTCTGCGAACGAGATTGAAAATCATTGAACGATATGTCATGATGTTTCTCAAATGACAATTGAAGTGGCCATTCGCATTCAAAGGGAAAGGGAAAGCGATGACAATTGCATTGAGCGTCTCCCAAATCTCAATTCTCTGGTCCCATGATCTCAAAGGTGGGATGAGTCACCTATATACGTATAACCTATATATATAGATTCCATGACACACTTGTGCCAATGGTGCCACTCAAGGGTACAGCATGGTACAGCATCTCCAGCAACCCACAAAAGCAACGTTAAACAAGCACATTTGAAATATTTTGCAATCTTGGAACTTCGAAGAACATCAACATCCACCTCACCCAACCGACAACATTTCACCCCCGCAACATCCCGCAACCATTTCACATAGCATACTCAGGCCCAGGCCATTTTCTGCACCTGGGCTGACTCTTGGGGCTCATCACGGACATGGAGCTTCTGGACGACTGGATCCAACATTCCAACATCACATCATCACCAGTGAAGTTAAAAGCAAAGAGGAAAGGAAGCTTGCAACTGAGCCCCCAGGTTCGGGACTGAGTGCTACAAGAGAAAACAACAATCATCATCAAGCGAAGATAAAATTCTTGCAAGCATATGTTGGCGATTGTTGGCGCCTTGTGGTCACTGGAGCACTTGTATTCTCCCACTCCACGCGGTCTCAGAACCTGGGAATCTGGCGTGCAGGAAAAACCTATGACATCTTGGAGGTTGCAGGGGATGAGACACAAGACCCCACATGAGCTGTGTCCAAAAGGTATTGTTCTTCCGAAGGCGCTAAGGGAATGCTTGCGCGGCAGCTTACGCGCTGCTTGCGCGCCCGCAGTTTTAGCTTACGCGCGGGAATAGCTTACGCTGATGCTTATGCGGGCTTACGCACACCAGGGTTTTGCTTACGCGAGGTCCGTATTGCCACCCTCTTACTAGAAATGAAACAGGGGGTTTTGGACGTGGCTCACATGGATCGGAAAAGACCGCCTTTGTACTTGAATACATTTGCATCATGCTGCGTCAGGTACGAGTACCATCATTGAGCATTGGCAATACAGGCCCATGGATACTCAATGCGTGAGATTTGAGTGCCCTGACCACCAAGTCCAGCTGATTGCCACGCCTAAGTCTAGGTGTGGCAAGGGGAGGTTGGAGGTAGGAATATATGATAGTAGTATATGCTGTATATGAATGTATCCCCAAAACAGCAAGTCAAACACAAAGGTTCTACACAATACACATTTCAGCTTGCCGATTTGGTACATTTAAAGATATACTGTATATTCATAATTTTTCATAGGATGTCTTCTCGGGGTCCATGTCACTTTACAAATCCACTTGTAGTCCATCATTGTCATCTGATCACAATTCTTCACCATCTTCACCTTTGCGAGTAGGGAACTGTAAAATAATTCCTACAGTCCTACAAACTGCCAGACATTCAAAGTGCAGACATGGTCACAAACATATCATTCCCACGCTGGGGACAAACTCTCTTCACTGTTTTGGTGAGACGTGTGCCTTTGCCTTCTTATTGCCGCACCAAGCCAGAGAACAAACTGAGACGCTCACTTTGCGGACTTAATCACCTGCCGAAATCAAATTCGTTCACAATCTGCCAGGTGCAAGTTTCAAATGGTAGGAGCAGTTCGAACATGTTGGGCAAAGACTCTATAGGTTTAGAAAATGCAAGTGGCACGTGTTCACTTCACCCCTTCCTCGCTTCCCATTCAGATCCATTTCGACTGCAGCAAGACTGGACTGTCTTGACCAACCTTCGCTGAACATCATGTAAACCCTTCCCAGAATCACTCAGCAAAGCGATGGTACACACGTTTGAATATGTTATTCTTTGAGCATGTTTAATCCAATGAAATTGAGACTAAGGTGGGGCGATATGTGCCAACATCATATCATTTTCTCAGCTGCAGCTAGCTTGTCAAAAGATATGCTGGCAGTTGCTCCGCAGTTGCACTGAACTGCGAGAAGCTGCCGGAGAGTCGCCAGAAAACCAGCAAATTTGGGAACACAACAACTGCAAGGCTCCGACTACTACGCATAACCAAACTGACTAATCATGACTAAGCAATCAATATCAATTGAGAAATACTTCCCCAGCGACATCAAAGTCTGCCACCAGCTTTGTGAGGAAACGGCTGGTAACGGCGCGGGCAGGTTTCCCCGCGTGGAACGATGCGGTGCTTTCAGCCCTGTTCCACACTTTGGCGCAGCGGCTCATAGGTCGGTGCCCTTGGGCAGGACATCCTGGTCGATGATTACTGGACATAATCCTTTGAACAAAGATGCAAAAAAGGTCTGTATATAATTACATAGGTCGACCGCTATTGATCTACGTATATTGATCTAGACTCCATATGGGGCATTGGCATCTTGACTTCCTTCTGTGAAAGTCTGTCAATCCAACCATGGAGAAACATAACGCTGCAGCTCCGCATTTCTCCAAACGAATCAACCAATCCCACGGTAGTGATCAGTAGTGTGTAGAGTAGACCCAAGGAATAACATCTTGGAACGATTTGGAAAGGTTACAGTTACAATGCCTGGAACCTTTTGCTAATTTGCCAAGAACCTCCACAAGCCATCACACACACGACTATTTCGACAAGGCACCAAAACTTCTTGAAAACTGGTGATAAACCAGTCAGCATTGTTCTTGACCTTCTCACGCACTGACACGCCACCTGCAGGTAGCGGCGCAATACGGGCATCCCCAATCGATTGCAGTCAGGGCAGCCCAAAAGCTTCCACTTTGATCCACTTTGCATAGTATTCTCTTTCCGGAATCTGAATCTGATGAATTTGTCCAAATCCCAGGTCCCCTTCCACAGCCACCAAGGCACCATAGCCGATAAAGGCCTTGGCAGGGCCATGCAGTCGCGCGTCCAGGTCAGTGGCTCCGTCACCTGGGCATGATCTATCAAACATATCAAAGACATTCAAAGACATTAGGTCGGCCAATGATAGCTGGACTTCTTGGATGAAAGTGCCAAGCTTTCACTTCTTGGATGAAAGTGCCAAGCTTTCACATAAAGGCTACATTGCAACCTCTTGAATATCTTAGATATCTTAGATGACAATGAGTTTGTTCATGGACTTTGACAGAAACTCAAGTCTACATATTATATATATATAATATATATATATACATACACACACACACTTTCTGCAGCGCTCGCAAGTGGACATACTTTGCAAACTGGCTGTGGAAAAGGAAGCAACTTAAACGACTTCCGCAGTCCTGACCTGACCTAGTCAACATGTTGGATTGTTGAATGGCACCAGTTTCAACCGCCACAATCGTGGGGGCAATCTCACCACCATTGAAAGACACTTGGAGCAACTTAGTCACCGATCATGATCATGTTCTTGTAGCCCTTCTTTCGCTTCCTGAGCAGCAGTCTGAACAAGTGGCCGAGCAGTACAGTAGTGCTTCAGTAAGGGCGAGAACACAGTGAGGGAATGGCATATGAGGACATTCCATGATCTCCAGTGCCTAGATGTAAACTCTGCAGCCATCAGCAGCCTATGTGCATCCAAGCGTCATCAATTTCAAGACTTTTGGCTTTCCGCCAGATGCGGAGGTGGGTGCACTACGGTCGAACCCCGCATAATTCCCCTCCTCGTCGAAGAGAATCTCATTCCTTGGGCTGCGACTAGATGTTAGATCGCATTCAGGTTGTGCATGTGATCCGATGGCATCTGACGCGTGTATGTTCATTGGGTCACAAAGCCCTTGTTGATGCAAACATGCATTTTACAAGTGTATTCTGCCTGGCCGTGGCCAGTGTCTTCTCTTCTGAGTGGTATAATTGTGTACAACTTCCAATAGCCTAGGAAACAAAATTCGACGATTGCTTCACATTTTTTTTATTGGCAGCGGAAAGGGTACATCAATGGTGTAACATAGAAAGGAACACTGCATCTTCAAGTTATGTGGCTGGCTCCAAACATGCTTCATCTGCAGACCTAAGAGCACCCGGCGCCAAATACCTCGGTATCCAAGAATCGCATAGATCATCTTCTGTGGGATGTGCAACTCCAACCTGATTTGCCATCCGAACTGCTCCAGCTACAATACAAGTGGGAAAGGCTCCTAATTATTGATGTTGAAGCCATCACTTACACCAACTGAAATCTGCACCAAGGATCATCCTAAGACAACAAAACTCATCACCATCACAGCTGCTGTTACAATCTCTGCTGCATCAGGTCTCAGCTCAAGTGATTTACGCTACGATCCCTCCCTTTCAGTATTTTCAATGCTTCCGCAAGACGCGATGGGCTTGATCATATTCTGGAAACCACCGGAGACCAAATAGACCTGATCTGGTTTGGGACTGGGGGAAATCTGTTCCTTCAAGGTGATGGTGATCTTTTCGTGGTTCCATCACCGCAGTGGAAGATGTTGCAATCGCTTCGCTCGCCGATTGGTGGATCAGCGATGATCAGCTCAATCAAAACCCCGGATCCAAATGGATCCAACATTTAAAATGAAGCACATGCTTCGGCCCGACTGAAACCAGCACATGCTTCGGCCCCTAAAAGTAAGCCACGCAGCCCGACGGTTGATGGGTTGCTGTTTCTAAGCCAAGGTTGGAGACTTCACTCTCCAAGACTGCATGCAGGAATGTCGTCAAGTGGAAAATCTTTAAATGTCGTCAAGTGGAAACACTGAAGAACAAACACCCTGCAGGAACACCTTAACTCAGAAACAGTGTCAAGGATCTTTGAGGCAGAACATCAAGTAGAATAGAGACCAAAGTGGATCAAATTTGTTTTGAAGTTGCGCCCATGTGATTCATTTTCGACGGGATCTGGAAGACCTTGAATTCTCATATCTTTTGGTAGTGCCGTCGTATGCATCCTTCAAACATTCAGTGGTTGTAACCTCCGCAAATGTTCGGCAAGCGGCATCTGTTCCCTGCTTGTGAAGCATTTGGACAAACTCTCTAACTCCTGGTGACCACTTTGGCACACCTCGGTGTTGTGATGAACTGAGGGTCCAAGGATGGTATGTATCGGGGTTGATTGGGACATGAAGTTCTTGTAAACGATGCTAGGACGCACGCCTGTGTTCAAAGAGTTTTTGCATGACATAGTTCTTCCTGCGTTGTATTGTAACCCCTTTTGATCAAGTGTTGCTCTGAGAGGTGTTTAATCTAGATTCATGATTGCATTTTGCTTTGGACAAATCCTTTCTTTTGAACCCCCTGAATAAACTCAAAAGAATGACCCTGAAGATGATCGGTGCCCTGCAATTTCGAACAATCGAAACATACACACAGCCCTGCCCTGATGGGGGTTATGGAGAGAAACACTATGGAACGCTCACGTTGCAGCGATCAAAGCGTTGACGACACATAGACGTAGACCCACCCCGCACTAAGCATTCTAGACTTTTTTTTTCCTCTCTCTCTGCTCTCTCTCTCTCTCTCGAGCTAAGACCTTTACCACCCCGAAAGCGCCTTCTGTCTTGACGCACTTCTCCAATTTCTCTTTGGTCATTCCATGATCTGCCATGAGCTGCAAACGCTCTGCCATTGCATCCTGTGCCACAAATCAATGGCAATGTTTTCAGTCTGGTGAAGCCACCTGAAGCATTATTTTGTCAATTTTTGTCAATTGTGCTTAGTGAGTTCCCATGACGGAGATCAAATGCAAAGAAACGTGATTGAACTTTAAGCCACACCTGACAGGTCGAACCATAGATCGATGGTGCTGGCTCACATCTGAAAGTACTGGCTTGGGAGAATCAGCAATGAGTCTATTGCACACATGCTTTCTTGACCGCACATCTGCCTGAAACTTCACGTTGCCGTTCATGGCTTTGTGCGTCAGCTCTGAAATTTCTTTCCTTGAAGAGAAACTGTTGCCATGTCACATCTTTACTTTTAAATGCCTTGAAATCTCTACTGGAATCCCCGGATTTTCTTGTAATTCTACCTGTCTCTCATGTAGAACACAGTTTGGTCATACTGGTGAGAACACCACTCTGGAGTCTCACAAACGAGGCCGAGGGACTGGAGAAAATCCCTCGACGATAGCCACAACGCAACAAAAACATACCAAAACACAATGCAACCATTTGTACTCAGAGTCAGGTCTTGATCATGTGAACAGAAACATTACAGGGCAATTCAATTTCAACAATTTCAAAATTAAGTCTCTGTATTAAAAGAAAGGATCTTGGAACCATTTTGGACACCCTCTGTGGCTGTCATGCTTGCATGCGAGAAAAGGGGACAAGGAACATGATTCCAAAGCACTTTCCGATGAGATCAATGCCCTCGGTGGTCACCACTGTACCTGCGATGCGTTTCATTTGCCGTGTATCTTTGGAATCGGGATGTGTTTGGGAGAAATTTCTCCCGAAAGGCTGATACAGCGGCACAATCCCGAGGCTTTAACACGCTACTTGTATAGCATTTCCCATCTATATAAATCTCATTCCCCGTATTTTGGCACCTTTACCATGTTTACTCAGCAACAAACGGATCGTAAAGAGGGGTACTTAACCTCCAACTCGGAACGAAGCACTTACAGCTCCTTGCAATTAACATCCACTTGGCACATTTCAGTGGCCACATACGCGGAATAACGGAACTAAAAGGTGATAGTGTTGCCAGGAGGGATGTTTGGACCTTGGGGAATCATTCTCCGAAACATGATGTCGTGAAATGTCAACTAAATTACTGTATGTTTACGATATTTTACAATTATAATCAATTACTGTATAATTATGTGTGTATATATGACGGTTTGCCACAATGTCTTTTCCTGGTTTTGTTGATAAATCGTAATTCCTTGCGTGCCGCTTCTTATTGTGCCTTTCAAACACTGACTGATCTAAATAGTCTGAGTCTGAAACCGTGCATTTTATCTTTCATGTTTGAAGCCGTAGCTAAAACCTGCAGTAAAAGCATGCTAACGCACGTCTATATGAAGTGGGTGCCGGTGCTAGTTGTTAGTGGTGGAACTGGTCGTTGCCTTTGCTGTCACTGTTGCTTTGTCAAACAGACAGGATAAACTACAAGTTCTCTGGTGGCGACTGGGTCACGGGTCAACCAAAGCCGTTTTTTGAAACTTTGCTAGCGCATTGCTAGCGGGGATCTAGCGGGTAAAATTACGTACGAATTCGCAAAGTTGAGCCGCAACCTCAAAAATATAGGAAAATTGTTGAGTAGCACTAAGACATCCTTAGGTTTAAGGAGCTAAGTGTTACATCTTGACTTTTCTTCATGTTGAAATAACAAGCAGACAGGAACACACACACACACAAATATCCTTCAACATGGGTGTGAAAAAAAACTAGCGCAAACCTAGCGGGTTTGCTAGCGCTGCCTTGCAGATTTGGTGAATTTAGTTGCGTGCCGCCTCATAACGAAGAGGAAAAACAACTAGGTCCACACTAATTATCAACAACTAGTACAAAACTTCTGTCTAGTATATCATACTACTATATTATATTATCTGTGTTTATATGTGTATATCATATATCTGTGTATATATATACATATGTTTTATTGCATGTCATTGTATGTTTATACAGTATATTATTACATTATATGCACAGTAATATAATGTCATATGTGTAATTGTGTATGTACTTCTACACACCATGACATACGCCACAAGGTTTTGAGTCTTCAGGGCTTCTGAGAGCTGTGATCCCTTTTCCAGTTCACCTCACTCCCCCTCGACACCAGAGCCACTGCTGGAATTTGAACCGATTGGAACGGATTGGAACCGACTGGAGACACAAGCAATCTTTCGGGATCTGCGAATGTGCGAATCAACATCAGCACTGCCACCGCTGCCACCCTTGTTTTGTCAAGGCGCTATCCACATCAAAGAACACCGCGTCTGCCTCTCGCAGGATCCGCTTGGTTCGATCCACTGGGTCTTCCTTGTCCGAGCCAAAAAAGGCCAGTGCTAGTGGAGAGCCCTGTGCCAGGCTGGCAGACACCGGACTCCGAATCAAGGCTGAATCAAGGGGCTACAAAATGTTACAAGGGCATACAAGGGCTACCTTCCCTCATCTTCCCTCACATGCCACTGGCAAACATCGGGGGCTACTCACGACTTTCAGACTTTCTGGGTCAGTCTACGAGTTCGTGAAACGCACCTCGGGCGCCCAAAGATGCCACAGTGCTGCCAGGGGTGCAGTGATTGCCACAAGCAAACAACTTCGGCTACGGCGCAAAGGAGCCATGTGGTGCACCTCAGGAGGGGACCACCTGGTGGTCTTGTGCAGGTGTGTTTCGGTATCAGCATTGGATGGATGGATGGATGGATGCACGGATGCACGGATGATCATGATCTTGTGGAGGAGAACCAAAAGGAAAGTTCAGGAGAGCTCTGCAGTGATAACACACTACGGGTGAATAGCACCAGCGAGAAGACTGTTTGACGAGAAGACTACAAGTGTTTGCCTCTCTTGAAGTAGTCTGTCACAAACTTATCTAGTTATCCACATCGGCATGTTGCCTTTTTCATGAGTCAGTCACCTACACTCAACAAAGATCAATGCCACAGTTGTATCGCACAAAGAAAATGCATAATTCAGCATCGTTTAAGACTACAAACTACGCGACGCCAAAGAATATTGAAATGCATCTCAAAGTCTCAACAAATAAGTAATCATGAGCAATCTATTCAAATCCTACTTTGCCTTCACATTTGTGAAATTGATCTCTTGCAAGCTAGGACCAGGGCTCGGGTGAGCAGCCTGCAGCGCGCCCTTTAAAAGTGTCAGAGCCAACTATGGCTGAGGCATTGCAAATTGAGAATCTGCTCACCTTCTGCAATTTTTCAGATGATGGTGGAAGGATGTATCGGATGTGGAAGGTCTTTTCCGAACACCTTTTCAAGTCGTATGGTTAGAATTGGTTAGAGTGTTTAACGATGTTTAACGAATTCTACAGCCGAATGATCAATTGATGGGAGCTCTCCTGATACTTTGTCTGTGAGTGCTGCCGCTGACCACCATACCAGTAGATTTCTGGGCTTGTCCAAGAATGTACCCGGGTACCACCTAAATCCACTGGTTACATCTGGTTACAGTAATCATCATTTTCCCCAAGCAAATGGCCATTTAATGCCATTTAGGGATATACAAAGCTCGTTTCCAGACACACCCCATATGTTTGCATCGCCCCTCATCTGGTTGCACAAAATCAACCATGAACATCTTCCCAACCTGCTCCATGCTCTGGACACTGTGGACGAAAACGTCGCCTAGAGATATCAGACAAAATATGATAAATCATAGACTTTCGGAGTGGATTTCTTTGTCACTGCATCTCACCACTATCATCCACCACCATGCAGCATCATGCACCATTCCTATTTGAGAGCCACATAGTTTCAAACAAGAACCCAAAAATATCCAAACACGTAAACCTGAAACATACCTGTCTTCAAAAAGGGCCTCTGCTCACTGCGAAATTTGGCCCAGCCTATGCGCAGGATCACATCTGCAGGCTTCAGCGCCTCACTACATACCATATCCTTGCGGCGCTGACAGTGAGCAAATCATGCGTGTGTTTGTGTCTGTGTGTGCACTGGTGACTTGAAAGTTTGAAAGGATGTACAGGCAGCTTTCTGAATGAAGTGCGCAATATAAAAGTACGTATAAATACCGCTCCAGCCAAACATGAATATTCGGGCTTTTGATGAATTTGGTGCATTTCTGAGGGCAGGCGTCTCACTTGCGACTGTCACATTAGCTCACCTGCGACTGTCACTCACTTGTGAGTGTCATGACTCACTGGCGACTGTCAAATTGGCTCACTTGTTTCTTGTACCTGTCCTGTTTCTTTGGACTGGGCTTGGGGTGGGGCAAAAGCGTTCACTGGGACTTCACACAAGTTGGTAGCTGGGGTGGGGCAATAACGTTCAAAGGAGAAACAGAAAACATGTTAGACAGAAGAAGAATAATTTGACGTTAACACTGACAGTTGTGACAAAGGTGGTGCAAGTGACGATGATGATGATGATGATGATGATGACGACGACGACGACGACGACTATAATTATGATTCTGATGGATCGAGACAGTCACAAGCGAGCGAAAACGACAGTCACAAGCGAGTCACCGCCCATTTCTGAGAGGTTGTTTCGCCTTTGCTTTCCGATGGCACAATCCTAAACACGGGCAATTTTCGGATGGATTCAGAGGCTACTGTACTTGCCCAGGCCTGCCCACCACTTTTTATTTGACATGTGTAAGCTTCAGGACTTCCCTTGAGATTTCTGGAGACCCTGAAGACTTTCATATCCTTCTGGCAGTCAAAGAGCAAAGCTGTGCCCATCAGTGCCCAAGAAACCAAACGAAACCGCTCTCCTCAATGCCACTGCATGGACGCTTCGTGGATGAGTATTTGGGCGCCACACCCTGTGGCACTAGCACGTGAGGAGTCATCCAAACTCCAATCGCAAACATTGGTACAGGAGCATGTTTGATTTCAGCACAGAGTGTTTTCGTGTTGGCCAAGAAATACGTATAATCAATTACATGCAACCAATACAAACTTGTAAGAAAAGAGGTATATGTGGCGCAAAGCCCGAGCAAAAAATGCGGTGCCTAAATGAAACCATTCGATCAGTCGTTCAGAAGCAAATAACAATTTCATGAAAGCTGGTGAGGACATTATGATTTCGACACCAAAGGAGCTGTAGCAACTGTAGTCGGCAGTCCCCTGCCTTTTCAGCTGGCAAAACAACCACAGCACCAGTGGCAGGGATCCAGAATCTGGGGCCGGTTTGTGGCATGTAATGAAACTCAGATAAAATCAGTGAACATCATCAAATTGTCAAAGCTCTGTGGCATTCTCGAGAATTTCATTGCCTTGCAGTTTACCAGCCAAGTTGCGGGGGTCGACCACAGGCACAACCTTCAGAGACAAGAAGAGCATGACACTTGTCAGCAATCTCGGTGTCTGTGAGATATTGTGAGATATTCTGTTTAAGTCTGCTTCACACTTTTACGCAATGACATGCAATGACTAAAATTGTGGCCTATCACTTCAGTTGCTTTGGCTTTGACAGGGTTTGCATGGGTTTGCCAGGAAGAAATACCCAAAAACCAATAAAGTGCTTGGATGTGCCTGGTATGGTCCAATATGTCCAATGAAGGATAGCTACAGTTGGCATTTGAATCCTTCCCATCACCAGGGTCTCCCAGCCACAAGCACCACAGCTCCCAGGCCACCTGGCACCATGGTTGGGCCCCAGGTGGAGGGCACAACACACACACACAACCTTCAACGGAAGAATCGCAATGTGTACGCTACAATACGCTACAATCCCAGTGCCTTCCTCTTAGTGGACACCTACTATAAATCATATTAATATGGATCATTCATTGTGAATGATCGGAAGGTTCCAGAGTTGGCATTCAGCACTGCCAGGACTCAACATATTTTGGAGAAGCCCAGCTGCCTTTCCACCTTGGATGAGTTCTCCAAGAGGATTTCCAGCCTTCGCAGGTGAAGGGATGGGTTTGCATTTCAATTCCAGTATCACCAGTATCTGACTCCAATCTGAATCCAATCCTGAGGAGTCCGGGGAGTGTGGATTGTGATGGATTATGACTTAGAGCACGGTGTTCTGATATGGAGACCATGAGCACTACAGATTGTACCAAAATGTACCAAACAAATACCGCCAGACTTCCTGAAGTTGACATAGCTCAGGATGTCTCAGGTGTCTGCTCGGGTTCAGTAGTCACGGGTGCGTAGGCTCTCCCTTCCTGGCACTGGCAGAGCTGCACTGGCAGAGCTGCACTCCTGCTGGCAAAATTAGCAAGAATCTATAGAAATCTCCTAGTAGCTGGCTGAATCATCTTTGCAATCTCGGGAGCTAAAGAGCTTCCCAAAATCAAACCTACCACAAAATACTGTGAATACTTGGGAAACCGGAGCGCTTCCGGTGGACAGCTCATCCTGTGTTATGCCAGTTATGCGATGAGTTTCCATCATCAGCAATCCACTGCGGAATGAGAAAACATGCAAACTTAAAAACTTTAGTTTTTTCGCCAGACAGCCTCTCTTTCAGCCGGCATCTTATCATTGCCCTATTGTTCGTCCCACTGGCTCCATGAAGAGCTTGCCTGTGACTCAGGCCGGCTACAAACTGCATGAAAACGACGCTCTTGAGCCTATTCAACTGTAATTACATACTAGTACTACAGTATATAATGGAAACTAAAGACCACCGCACCAAAAGCAGCTGCCTTCTTCCTTCTGTAGCGGGCCTTTGAACATCTGATTTCATGTTTGGCCAGTGATGTTGAAACGTCAACACCAGTTTGTTCTTTTCTCATTGAAATCAATCGACCCCAAATCCTGACCTTGCATATCTTCACAGTGAAAACCCACATTGACCTTTGGTGAACTAGCATCTACAATACATAGGTCTAAGTGGTATACATATTTGAAAGCAACGCCTTAGAACAACAATGGAACATATGTGAAAACGAGATTCCAAACAAACAAACTTTTCTTAATAAGACCAGCAACATTTGTACTTACTTTCTGCGAGCTTGAGATACAAGGATCGCCTAGAATTTCTTCCCATGCGTGGACAGTGGATGCCTCCAAAATATCAAACATAGACATATTATGACATATTTATAATTGGTCTTCACTTCCGCATTTGTTCTGTCGAACTAGCTACTGTGAATCTCAAAACCACTTCCTCAACTCTTCCAAGTGGCTCCGAGGCAGAAACACCTTGGTGCTATGATGCCAAATCCAAACTATCCAAACATTGTAACATATTGTAACTTGATGTCGTAAAGCTTTCAAGCAGCCACAAGTCAACGACTGCATCGTCCTGTCACAAAGCTGCAGAGCACTAAGCAAGCGCTGGATTTCAGATTCAACCCATCGATTTCCCCAAATGCCATAGCTTCCAGATGCTTCTAGATCTTCCAGTAAAGGTGCTGGAAGTATTTCCACCTATCTCCACCTCTACTGTTAGCCCCAAACCATATCAATTTTCATGCCAGTCAGCTCATGTAATCCTTCGTTCTGAATCATCAACTGCAAACTGCTGGGCTTCTGGCCCTATGAGCGCTATAGCCTTCGGCACTCGTCGCTTACACAACATATGATCAATGCTGAGTCGGGAGTTCACTTTAATTGCGCTCAAGATGGTGGTTCAAGAAGATTTGGCTTTGAGAACATCATGGCGACATCTTCACACCAAAATGATAATTCCTAGCATCGCTCCGGAATTCATGCTGATTGCTTGATCATCACTCACCACTCAAGCAACCCTTGTATCAGTCCCAATGAATACGATGAATGTTAAGATGAATGTTAATATGAATTGAATTCATGAATGTTAAATATGTGCTAAATCATGTTAATATATGTTAATATATTGTTAATATGAATACAATATAAATACAATGAATTTACAATGAATACTCCATCCGGGCTCGTCCCTTGGGGTTCATTCGGACGCGCTTGAGAATCCAGCCATGAGGATCCACCAGCCGAGGCTCCACCATGGTGTGGAGTCCTTTGAAGATCTTTGAAGTGCCACTTTTGGATCTACATCCAATTGATTCCAATTGATTCCAATTGATTCCAAATATTCCAATTGCATCCCATTGCTGTTTCACACAGACCCTTCTTTCATCTTCTTTTCCACTTGAGTCTTGAGCGATCTTGACAGTGTGTTTGACAGCCCCTTGTTATCCCTTGTTCAAACATCTCCTCTTGGAACTCTCTTCTCGACTTCTACCTTCAAATAATTCCGAGTGCTGAGCAAATATGCCATAAACTGGTCGTGGAAGGAAGGAACAAACACAAATAACATAAACATACATAAACATACATAGAGTAGCACCAAGAATTGCCCAATGGAAGAATTGCCCAATGGCGCGCGCAAACACACATGCACACACAAACAAATCCGCACGCAAAAATCTGACCGGACGCATTGTAATATCAGGGGAAGACTTCGGTGTCGACTTCAAACCCTCATCGCATCCATCTCAATAGACGAGCGTCATCTGCCAAACTTGCCACCTTGAAGTAGACCTCAGCTCAGCAAACTCTCTGATCGAAGGCTTGCGTGTTGACTGCAATGGCCTGGTGGCTCTGCAAATTTACTGGACTGTACCGCACTGGAAGGACATATTGCACAAGGAATGTGACTAGGACTACTAGGACTACTAGGACTTGTAAGTGTAGCATAGTGTAGCAAAAATGTCCGCCCTGGTCCCATAATTTGATTGACGCTCATGTTTGGACTGCCCAGCTGCCTTGTACTCGCTATCTGGGACCTCAGCAAGTAGAGCTACAAGTTACAAGACTTCACAAGTTTAGAAGGACAAGGAAGCACTCACATTCTGAACTCCACAAGGGTGGGTCAGATCCTACTTAGTATTACCTAAGTGATCTAAGTGCCCTGCAATGAAGGTGAAAGTAGCCATCTATTCTTTGGCAACTGGACCCCAAGAGCGAGCACCCAGATTGTGATTCCCCGGCTGAGTCAATGTTGAATATTGTCCAACCCCGCAAATCCGTTCACGGTCCGTAGATTGAAACGTCGCCCAGGTTTTGACTTGAACCCGAAGCATCCTGAATCTCAATGATGATGGATACCTCTTCAATGTTGTGACATATGTGGTCTGTAGATGTCTTGGAGAGGTTCCTGACCCTAAAACCATCCTAAGCCTGCATGCTTGCGACACCGCAAACCTTCGTACTTTGCAAACAAATGCAGTTTGCTCCCACAATGAAAGATTCAACATGATCAAATCATATCAAATCCATTTGTGCCCTCTAAACATCTCCAAACTCCCCATATCATTCAAATATTCAATATCATTCACACAGGTACGCTCAGGATCTCTGGGATTTCCCTGCGAGTTGAGAGCTTTGGCAATCGATGTAGCGGTTGCAAATGGTACTAACCTCAGCAACTGCTGCTTTTTTAATTTAAGACAAACACATATTCCAGAAGAAGGTGTTTGAAATCAGGATGAAACATCTCTGCCTTGGCGCCTTGAATATCCAAAAGAACCAGTTTTCTTTGATGAATGCTGAGAATGAATTGTCATACCTGCAGGTTGCGTTTTGACCCTTGGGCTGCATCAAGTATTTAGTGAGGAGTACACCTTCGAGACTTCCCTTGACAAAAACTAGACCGTCGATGGTAGAGCAGGTACAAATGGTGAAGGTCCAAGAACTGTCATTCAATGTGAGACTTTGCTGCCAAAACTTCCGGGTATTAATTTGTGCACACGATACTCGCGCGATGAGTCTTGTGAGTCTCGTAATTATGTGACGTCGCATGTGGCCATATCATAGCATTATCCAGAGGTTTCAAAATGCTGCGACTACTATTTTTTATGCGACGAACCACCCAGAGCAAGAGTGGCTCCGCCCCAGGTCGCCCGGTGCGGATGTCGAGGCAAGAAGCAGAGCTGTAGGCAAAGCAGTTGCAAAACCTCTCACGGTTGCTGATAGACATGTTTAACATGTTTATAAACACCGTCCACAAGAATCTACCAAAAAGATCCAAAAAGAGGAAGTCCACAATCAGTGCGCAAGTGACTAGGACACAGGAGTATTGGGAAGCTTCGGAAGTACACTGTACATGGAGGTATGAGTCTCAATGTACGAGAAAGCAGGCAGTTGGACTATTTCGTATAGTCATCTGGCTAGCAGGCTTTACTACCACAACTGCTTGAACTTCCTTCCCGAGCTAGTGATTACTTGTTCCTGATTGTATCGAACGAAATGACTCAACAGGGGCAAAATCATTGGCAGAATGAGCTGGAAAGCAAACTGGCGCCAGATTTTTTGTAGCGCACCGCTCCAGCACCCCAAACCCACCGCCCGTTTGGATATCCAGATCCCCGCCCTACCATGCCCTACCTACTTCGAGCACAGAGATCACGGCAGTCGCCATAGGAGATGGTGTGAGGACTGTCCTAACCAAAGCTCCGGGAGACCGGGGAGACCGGGGAGACTGGCTGCTTTTGGGTGATTGACAGCAGTGTGGAAGACGATCCAATACCAGTAGATGGTGTTTTATGGTGTTTTTATATGCGGTTTATTGCGGTTTCCATTCCCGAAACAACATTTTCAGATTCCAACACTGATAACACCAGATTCCTGGACTCACAAGTGTGACATGCCGCGTGTCGTGCCTGCATCAGCAGGTTGCCCTGCCTGCAAGTGGTTCAGTCCATCAAAGTGCTAGAGAATTAATGAAATTGTATGGTCATTCTTGCGCGGCCTCTATGGCCCATTTCCAGCTTAAAGTCATAATGGAAACATTGAGATGCTAGTCTTAACTTGTCTTACCTATGCACCCAATGGATTACTGGCAATTGGGGTTTGATGAATCTGAATTGTGCCTACATAATGGGAGCTAGGTTCCTATGGCTGCTCAATCCAAGTGCAATCAGTAGGAACACAACATGGCAGGGTACTATGATAGGACCTGGTAGGATGCCAAATGAGCTTGAAAGAACTTCAATTGTGAAAGGACAGTCGACCCTGAACCAGCAACGATGAGCATCAATCCGGAAGAAACCCATGTGGGTATTGTATGGATTCGTATGGTATTGTCGCTTCTCAGCAAATTGTGCTATCGTAGAAGCTCATGAAGCATCCTTTGGAGTGGGACATCCCATGCAAACAACTCAGTCCAATCGACCATTATCCTCAATAGATTAGCAGCAACAACATGAGAACTTTGAGACCACAGTTCCAACAGTTGGATCACTGACAATTCACATCATTCGAAAACATTCAAAGATCAATGGCACCAAACATGTCAAACGGAACCAACTGTATGCAGTCTGAAGATGTCTGAAGAGGAAGCGCTTTTATCAGCCAAAGTCAAGTCTACTTAATGCATCTCAATGCTATTCACGGTCATTTGTTGACCGTTTTCCATCCTTTTCCATCATATCCCGCATCTCAAACCTGATACATCCACCTGATGCATCCCCGAGGATTGGGGCGCCCTGGGGTCCCAGCTCTGGAGTTAAAATCCCCATGACCTCTTGCCATTGGAAAGCTGGCGGATCCTGAAGCGTCTAGGAAGTGGTTCACTTTTAGGACGCCTGAAGGGAGCAAATTTAGCAAATCCATTAATATGTCTTCGAATGTCTTCGAATATCGATCTTTCTTGATCCACCTTCTTTATCTTCTTTCTCTTATTTGCCTTTTGCTTCCATAACAAAGAATATCAAAGAATAATATGAAGCTTCACTGGTGGAACTACCGCTTAAAAAAACAGCTGCCAGTTGCGACAATGACTCTTCAGTAATTTTTGAGCATTGCTGTGCAGATCGGTGCAGTATGTTTCTCGCCCATCCCTTCTCAGAACCTCAGCTGGGGCCAACTTCATGTAGAGGTTCGTCCCCGGGACATCCTGTAAGCTGTGATGGGCACACGGATATGTCGCAAACAGGTTCTCCAGGGTCTCAGTGGTTCTCCCCCCTCCAAATAGAAAACGCTTGAAAGTGGTTTTCTTTCCAAGTGTCATGCCATTGTGAGAAAATCACTGCAAACAGGTGAACGAAATGGAAGTGAGTGATGCAGAATGCAGTGACGATCACGGTCAGATTCTGGGCTGTTTCAGGCTAAAACATTGTGATGGTGGTAGTTTGTCTATCTTAGAGCAAACAACGCCGTGCAAAATCACTCAAGAGGACAACTCAAAGATCATAAAGGGCCCTTACAAGAGCATTGAAGGCCCCTGGAACCACACGTCATGACATGGAACAAGGAATCAATTCACCAAATGAATAGAATGCAAACAGGCTAAGGCTGAGTGAATCAACAAGCGCACATCGGCTTGAAAGCCGGAGTCAATTCTTGGAGAAAGGATGACATGATGACTCAGGGAATTAGTGTCACTGACTTCCTCAATGCCTGAAAGCACAAAAACAGCTATTGAAATCAATTGAGCCAATGCAACTAAAAGGCATCAAAACTGCATAGGATGCATGGAACAATTCACCCAACACTGAGAGTGTGGTCCAGTTGAGCCACTTTGAATCAAGATGGCGGAAACTCAAGACTCGAGCACAACTTTCCCAACCTTGAGGAAGATCTTGTTTGGAAGGCCACTGGCACCCTTTGTGATGACACCATAGAAATGGCCTCGGGCTGCAGAGGACAACACTTGAACCCTGATGCCCAAGTGAGCGCATCCAAGCAACTTGTGACTTGGTAGCTGTAGTTTACCAATTGTTCCCAGGCAGTCTGGAAGCTGTCTGAGAAAAGACACTTCAGGGTTTCAAAGCAGTTCCGTGCAGTGTCGGTGTGTTTCTAGTCATTCTTGCGGAAGGTTGTTGGACCATTCATGCCGGACATGTGCTGGCATGTGAAGCTCATCCAAGCAGTTTCACTGAAGAGTGCTTGAGACAACTTTGCTATAAAATGTTACGCTAGGGGGCTGACGTTTGCGCGCAACCCACGGAATTCCATGCGGGACTGCAATCTGCTGTGTTGTTTCGGCGCGTACTTTTCGCAAACTGTGCATTTTTGCGCTTACCTAAGACGGTGCCAAAATCACCTTTTGAACCATGTCTTAAACATATTCTCCGTAATTTGCAATATTTCGAGCCGTGAGCTAAAATTTGGACCTTGACACACCGTAAAACCTTGAAAGAAGCCGAAAATAACCAAATGAACCCTAAACAAACCCTAAAAAGACCTTAAATAAACAATAAAACAAGGAACAACCCTAAATAGCACCAAACAATAATTCAACAAACCGTAAATAAACCCTGAACCAACCCTAAAGAGAATCGAAACCAACTTCAAGTAAACCCTGATACAAGCTTAAATAAATCCTAAATTAACCCCAAAGATCCTCAAAGTAAGTAACTAACCCCTCCGATTGAACTTTGGGGGAATGTCCGCCCCGGAGGGAACATATTATAAAATCACCACCGTTTAAAGGTGGGAGGACGTACCCAAAATGTAAGCTACATTTTTCAAGGTGTTTTTGAGGGGGACATTGAAAATGTAAGCTTACCTTTTGAAGGTATTTGGAAGACTCTCTGCACAAAAAGGTTACCTGGGGGACGTTCAGCGACCAATTTTACATTTAAGGGCGGGGTTCCAAAAAATGTATCTTACATTTTGGTATGGTCCCCCCTGAAAAGATCTGAAAAGTAGCCTTAAAAGGGTGATGTTATAAAAACAATTCATAATAAGAATGCTTGTGATGTTAGCTGGTTACGCAGTGTCTGCCACTGTGTGACTTTGTTGCCTGGCGGTTTCTAGACCACCCCAAGAAATTTTGCACCCTGGTACATACCAATCAAAAGACGTTGAAAAATAATAAAGGCCACACATGATCCGTCAACGACAAGTTCACCTTGACTGATTGAAATCCAAATAAAGAGACAAAGACTTAGGTCAAGCGCCCGCTGAGTCAACACTTAAGAGATTACTTCTCCCATCTTCTCCCAGTTCAACTACCGGTAAGGCAAGGCCGGAGTTTGGGATGGAAGGAAGACACATTTCATGAGGCTACCATCCTCACAGTGGCACGGAATTCCCCACGGGCTTGAGGGTCTCGACGCTTCTGGCAATGGCCGTTGGAAGTCACATACCTCAGGTTCAGCACAGCCAATTTGAGATAAGGCTAACCCCGTTACCATTGCGGCGTCAGTTGCACCACATGATCACACCTACACACGCACAGCGAACATTGCTTTGGCATCTGTGGCATACTGCGCCCCCTCTGAGCAAGCGGCTCCACAATGTCGCACCTTCGGAACACATGGAGAAATTCTAAGTAAGGTCTCACTCGCTAGGAACGACATGTTCTTCCAATACGATACTTGTATATCGCCACCTTTGCATCAACCCTTCTACAATACCTTTGAACATTCAAATGTCGAAACAGAAGTACTGCAAGTGCATCTGCAGCAGCCACACATCTTTTTCCTTTGCCAGAAGTGTATCAATCTGCCGATAGACGGACTCTTCTGCGAAAACTGCGCAATGACCTGTGGATGCCTCAGGTTGGAGCGACAAGCCTGCACGAACCCTGGTTGGTTCCGGTGACATCCCGTTGTTGTGGGACTGTATGATGTTGTACAAGAATGTTGACAATGTTGTATTATGCTGTATTCCATTTGAGCCATTGACATTGCCATATCACATGACGCAAATTGGAAGCTGATGCTGGCAAGGTCCAGCTGTCAGGACAGGCTATCTTTGAATAGAAGAACAACAAGACAACACCGCACTGACACAATCCGACACATGTCTAACATAGATTTTAATTTCAGCACAACCCAGTAAATCACGTAAAAACCAAAGGGCATACTGATTGCGGAGCATTTAACGAACATTATAGAATCTTATAGGAAAAATATGCCATGATACCGAACTTGATGCGCCGGATGGCCATCTTAATCTCTTAATCCCTATGTTTGCCTTAAGCCCCTGCGTTTACTTCAAAGTCGCAACCCACCTCTCATTTCTTTGGCACCCCCAGTCTGCCTCCAAATTTTGCACCTCCTTGGCTCTCTGCAACGCTTTCCTCGGGTGTGAATGTGGAACAATGACATTGCTGCATTGATGATCATTGATGGATGCCCTGCGCAGATAGTCAAATACTCTTGTAGGATTTGCTACAGGATCACCTGATGCCACACGACTGGTGCACAGCAGTTGTTTGCCAAGCTTCATCCTTGTTTTTTTTTTTTTTCAGAAGGTGGGAGAGCCAGGGCCTTGTAGACCATTGATTGGCTCCACGCGAGGGCATAAGCGATGAGCCTCCTGGTGCCACTAAGTGAGAAAAAAGGAGGTAGCGGGTAGCGTCACCCTGACATTGGAAACTCCCAGTCCAGCTATGTCCTTTTAAGAGAACGTGCTTGTAAGTTCTTGTAAGACGATGTCCAGAAACCTGCTTGCAACCTCAGACCTCTCCGGCCATGGCAACCACTTGCCACCAGCCGCGCCTCAAAATGCTCCAAGCACGAAAGATACGAAAGGTTTTGGACCTTTGGAATGCTCCAGTCCAAAGCTCAGGCGACTCTGAACAGATCTGCCCCAAGCCCATGTGGGAACCATAGCGTAAATATGAAAATTGCCGTCGAGAAGAGATCTCTGAAGAAAGATAGCCTGAGATCAAGAAGGCAAATGGTGGAGATATGGTGGAGATGACAAAGGCTGTGCTCTTGATTGATGAATGGATCATCCGCATTCAACATTACTCAACTTTGCTTACTACAAACGACCCTTGAATCGCATTTCGGACCGGGGACATTGGCCATTAGTATGAGAACAAAAGTGCGCATGCAGAAAAAAAACCGCTTGAACACCTCTGAGCTAATCTTGACATGTCTTGACTATAATTGAAAATCGCTGCTGCACCGAGAGAAGTTCCATGAAGTTCCTGTGATATCGTACCAACGGTAGTGCCGTTGAGATCCAAAGCATGCGAAAGACCCAGTCTGAGAATCATGACTGCAAGGCACAACTATTGCCCGATGATCCCAGCTCAGTATCACTAAGTTGCACACCTGCAGGTTTCCACCCAGTTTCCTGATTTATTATGCTCTCCTACATCAACATTCATCAACTATCCCACACTAAGCTTTCTTCCCTGATCCTGAATTGACTGGAAAAAAAACGGCTCCCTGCAGCGAAACTCACCCGGAACTACATTACATATGGCAGATATTTTGTTGTCTCTAGGTGCAAAGGGTGCCCAACCTGGGCTCAAGGGAAACCTCTGTAGAAAAAACCAAAAAAAAATTATGCCAAATTCCCCCCTTGAAAAATATACAGTGCATAGTGGCACCTGCCACCAAGGGTCGCTGCCAGAGATCTTTCGCAACGCCAAAATTGCGCAGAGCACGATGGGACTGCGCCAAATAAAAGATAGCCCATCAATGTTGCCACGCCTAGAAGGCTGGATTGTGGGGACGTGTTGCTATATTGCAACAGGTATGTTCGAAATCTTATATCTGGGAAATATTCCCAAACTCGTTGCTGCAATCTTCACTTGTTTCAAGTCGCACATTGGCAAAACACCTCAAAAACTGAAGCATCTTTATCCAACATTTTGAATGACCTATTGCCGGTACTGCACGTATGTGCCAGGCGAAACAAAGCTTTGAGTTTGAGCTGAAACGTTGAAATCCATTGAAAACCAAGTTTGCATTCAACACTCCTGCGCACCCTTTCCTTTTTTTCGCTTTCTCCAATCTGTTGCCGCTCTCACAACCTAGTTACTTCGACTTGGGGGGTTGCATTGCCAAAAGCATTGTGATGAATTTCCGCGGTACTGCTCACGACCACCTTGCAGAGACTAGGGCTGGCCAGGCCACCGGAATAGATGACTTCGCATTTTGGAAGCTCGACGGCCTCAAGGGCGGTGCCTCTAAAAGCGTCAGTTTCAATTTTCTTCAGCTCTGGCATATCCAGCCACTTCAAAGCAGCGCACTGATTAAATGCTGAACTCCCCACTGTGTCAACACCATGGCACACGGCGGACGCCAAACCTTCGCATTCAGCGAAGGCCCAGTTGTCGATCTTGCGACAGCTGCTAGGGAGTACCAATTCTTTTATGGCCGTCTGCTCAAACGAGCTAAAGCCCACTATGTGTAGACTGGGCGGCCATTCAATGGTCTGCAAGTTGTAAAACTTCGAGAAAGTGAGATCCGGCACTTTCACTAACCCAGGCGAAAGTGGACAGTGACGTAGATCTTGAACACATAGGCCGCAGTCTTCTTTGCTTGTGCAGGAGTACTTTTTGTATGACGCACTTGTTTTCAAGGTTTAGGCTGGCTATGCTCTGTTGTGCATCCAAAACTGGCCCTTGGCATAAGTATTGGCAGATTTGCCAGGGTGCCTGTTCTTAAGGCAACTGCGGTGAGGTTCCGACAGGCTCAACTGAAGCCAACTTGGTGGATTTGGGCACATTGAATGTAGTTTCCTGCCCAGCTAGGGAGCTTATGCGAATACAAATGGTTTCAGAACCAGCGCTGGCAGCTCTCTGCTTCTCGAACGGGATGCTGCCGCTTTGGGCAGCAGAGCCGGCTCCATGGACCTCATCCAAATGCTGTTCAAACATAAGGAACTCTGTATCAATCTGTAGGGCTTGAGCCAAACTTGAGTCAAGGACTGTGGCTTGGCACATGAGCAAATGGATAGTAATGGATACATACACTTTTTCAAGCCAAGAATAACATATACAATCAACTTCTGGGTTGTGTCTGCGTCAAACAAGATGCATCCAAATGAGCATCATCTTTGTTCAAGTAGTTCTCCAGAAGCTGCACGTCTTGCCGCAGCCTACAGGACATGCTGGTCATGCTGATTCAGATTGTGTTCAACAAATCTGGCACCAGTGACAGGAACTTAGCACCATCCAGCTGCTCTCGACAGCAGCTGTTGGAGATGAAATCAGGAGGTTTCACCATAGATGTCCCTCATACACTGTCATGAGTCATGAACATGCACTAAACATCACTAAACACTGCCAGAAGGAAAAATAGGCAAACAACAAACAATACAAACAAAGCAGGACATCTTCTCGCCTGCGGTTGGTTTTCTGCTCGTAGAAGCTTCCTGCCAGGTTGCTGGCAACATCTGTGGCATCTCTGGGTGCTGTTGGTGCCCCTGATGCCGGAAGATGGTAGCCCTGTGGGCTTTTCACAGAAGTCCAATTTTACAGGGAAACAACACCTGCCAGAAGGTTATTTCGTGTGGGCCTTGTTGGCCATTCTTTGAAGTTCTGGTATTCAAATCCTGTGCCCAATGGACCCTGAGAATCTCAATGACTATAAGACCCTGCTCCTACACAGATTGGACTGCAGCAAACCGGAACTGAACAGAACAGACCGAGACCCGTGCGCCAACGGAACAGCCAACCCTGTAGCGACTGAACAATCTAATCAAAATATATCAAAATACTGCAATCAAATCATAGCAATTCATAGCATAGCAAGTAGGCAATACAGCGGTGATAGCCTGGAAACTTACAGCCATTGCCGCACCATTGCCATTGGCCTGTCATGGCCTGTCCCGAACCTGGCCTGCCGGTTCTGGGAGCGTTGGAAGCTTGGATACATCGGTGTCTCCATGTGTCTCCAACATAGTTCATGAATGTTCATGAATGTTCATGAATGTTCAACAAGTCATTGCTCAAGGTGCGGACAGGATGAATCTTCCTGGGTGGGCCAAACCAGGCCGATCGAACGCGGGTGACAAAGTGATAAGCTTGGGACATGCAGTTTGATGATGAAATACCAAACAACAACAATACAAATGAGAATGCCATTCCATGCTAGAAAACATGCAGCATAAGGCTACGCGAACAGGGATGGAACAATGGAGCATGTCCTAATGACCAAGGTATGGTTGGGAAAGCTACCACTTTTGATCCTTGGGCAGCTCAACTTTCTTTCACCGAGTTTCATGTGTCACACCTACATAGCGCCAGCCCTCCGTGGAATTTGGCCAGCCAGGTGCAGCATGATTCTTGGATCGCAAGAGGCGTTCAGACCAGTACCAGGTGTTGGGACCCATGAAGATTCGTAGATTGAAAACATCCTGCTGCAGCTGCGAGAGCTTGGTGATTTGGAGCATTTTGTGGTATTCCCCAAAACGAGAGGGTTCCAAGAAATCCTTTGCGAAGACTTGAAACAACAAAATGTGTCAAAATGTTGCGGCTAACTGTTGTGGAGATCTTGCGCGGGCATCGCAGAACTATGTGCTGAAAAAGCGTGAAACGACGGGGCTTCGAAATCTCCAAAGATCCGACTATCTGAAGTAAAACACATGAATCTCCTCCATGCACATCCCACTTGCAAGCCATGTATGGTGGCATAAGCTTGGCTTTTGACAGGAAAAGTACCGCTGGAATGTTTTCCCAGACCACACCACGATTTCCACGCCCAGCTTTTTGGAAACATTAACTCTTGGTCGAAGCGAGTCAGCTCTGCTTTGCTCGCAAATCTACCTGGCCAAGCTGAAACATCAAAGCCGCTCAGTCATACTGAAATGATCTGAAATGTTCCAACATGTTCCAATGTATCGAAGTATCAGAGAGGCATTGGTTATTGAAGTCAAATACGCTTAAATGGCAATAGGTCAACCCAACCGGTACAAGTGAGTTCAATCAATCTGGATCATAGTCGCAAAGTACAAGACATGGTTGGCTTGTTCTTCTGGGGACGGGGGGTGCTTGCTAGGCTGGCTGATTCTTTGAAGATGAAGTCGGGTTCATTCGACATGTATTCTTGAATGATGGTGACAGGTCCGGTTTCTGTATGCAACATCACTGAGCAGTTCAGATTAAATGAGATGTTACATTGCAGTCCCGCTCAATGCAACAAATCACAGTCACACCTGTGATCGGCCCTCTGCGTCTTGGAATGGGACAACCTTGGCACGTCACAAATGACATCCACCAAGGAGTCATGGGCACAAGCAGGCACAGCTGGGCACAGGCTTTCAGTGTCATGCCAAACTCTTGGAACCATTGATATAGATCCATTTAGAGCCTCTTTCAGCCTATTTGTCAGTCTTTCTCTGCCAAACCGCATCAGTTACTCAAGGATACTCAGGGTGAATTGGCTGAGAAACCTCGAATGGCTTGATGCCACACGCCGCGAATTCCCGTCGCATTCGCTGCGAGTGGCTCTCCCATTGCCTTGGCTGGATGGCTTCCGGCTGGATGTGCTGCGGTCTCTTCTCTCAAATGGAAGTTTTGAATACCACAGTGAGACTTTTTGAAACATTTTGAAGCATTTTGACACATGTTGAAACATTTTGAAACAACCTCATGCAAAATTCATTCCAGCGTCAATGCGCTTGTCATTCTTGACTTCAAAACTTGGACGAACCGAATCCCTTGCATTTATTGCTGAACGAATCACCTGCCGAAATCACATGTGATAGTGGCTCCATCATACGAATTCATACGATGCTTTGACGATGGCACATGGCACACATCTCACAGCCGTGCACCGAGCTGCTGTTCAGAGACCTTGGACTCCACCTGAGCTGCAAAATCTAAAAAAAAACAATGGGTCAACATCGAACGAGTAGCCTGGAAAACAGGTCCCCGCTTTTTTTCTCAGCGTTTTGAACACATCTCCTGGTCATTTTGGCGATATAAATCTAAACAAAGTGTGACAAGTGTGATAGGTGTGCAGTTTGAACAGTTTAAACATTGCAAGCATACCCAGTAAAATCTATTGAAATCTCTGTTCGACACAGTGCTGAGTGAAGGCACTGATTGCCAACGGATGCCGTCGGTGTCATGTCCCAATTGCTCCACCGCTTCCGGGATCGTCATGGGGATCTGTGCCTCTGCAGAATGCGGGAGCCAAAAGGAGACGCTCATCCAGTCTTCGACGACCTCCTGGAAAAATGGGGAGGCTTGTGAGGTTTCCAGAGCTCCGCATGATTTGTCCCCCCCAAACATGCCCTGTTTGCACAATACGCATCAATTCACTCTATAATGCGAACTTACCTCCCGAAGGTCCAGATCCATGAGAAGGTCTTCACATGTTTTCACCCCTAAATAATGGGCAGCAAAACCAAACATGTGATTCAGGAGATTTGGAAGGGGATTCATGGGATTTAGATGGATCTAGATGGATTTAGTATGAGAAACGCTTTGAATCCATTGGTTTTCCACTAGTTTTTGAATTCCAAGAATTAGGATGTTCTAGAAGGGTGTTGTTCAATAGGGGGTGACCACCCATGTTGATTATATAATAGGGAGGGACCAACCCAAAGTAGTATTGCCAACAATTTTTTGGACTGTGGGTGTTGATTAATTCGGGGGTGATTATTAATATGAACTTAACAGTATACACTGACCTGTTGCAGTGATATGAATCATGGAACTGGCAAAAGAGTCATCTTGAGGTAGCATATTTGCATGGCTGGGGGCTGGGGATTGAAGCAACAGTTCTCATCGGGAAGTCAGTTTACGATTTCGTTCCCATCTCTACCAGTCTTATCGCATGTATTGACATATCAGAGCCTTCATCCAAACGTGGAAGCAACGGTCCAAACAGTGGTCGTCCTGCTTGTACTCTCGCAAGGATACTACCTGTGTCTCGTAAGGTCCAGCGACACTATTCCAGTACATGAATTGCGGAGCACCGGGTCGGAGCACGTTATCTCCCACCACGATGGCTCTGTCAGAGAGCATGTTGAAGTCAACGATGCGTTGCAAGTCCTTGGACCACCATGGAGCACCGTGGAGCACCGTGGAGCACCGTGCATGTGGAAACGTCAATGTTCAGAGGATAGCTATAAATGTATCCTGTTTGCAGCTGCATGGAAAGTATATGAAAGATTATGAAAAATATATAGTAAATGCTGCAAAGCAATGGGATGCAACAGGACTTGAAACTCGCTTTGCTGTTTCAAATATGCATATTCATGCATACTCCAATTTCAACAAGTGACTGTTCAGTACAACAATTGGCCCCTGAAGCTCAATGTCCAAGAGCCAAGCCACCAAATGCATCTTCGTTCCTTGCTGGTCAAAGAATAGGATGTCAATGGACTTCTCTGGCAAGCGCTCTTTCAGTCTTGGAATCAGATTCTCGCTGTGGCCACACCAAATCTCGATGTAGTCCTCTCATTCCATGGGCTAAAGGCCAGATATGCCAGAAGTCTCTTCAGCTTGCACATCCATATCATCCATGCATGGAGTTCTGTACTTTTGCCATCTTATGCCATCTTATGCTCACAAGCTCCTTCCTATACTGGCTGCTTTACTGACTTTACTGGCTGCTTTTAGTTTCTTTTGATTTCTTTTGGGTTTTTTTTTGGCTCTTGCCTCTTCCTGGAACTTACGCCGAGCAACGGTCAGCCCAGCCCATTCGATGGTGTTGCGAGCAATGGCAGCATGGTAGGGATCCACCTCCTCAGCGCCCCACAATGGTGGAATGTTATGGAGTTATGGAATTTATGGATATTCGATGATATTCATCCTCAGAAATTTACTGTAGATCCAAATACGGTTCTATAGGATCCCAGAGGTATTGAGTTGGTGTTGACTCAAGTCATTGAACTCGTGCGACTTTGTCACCTTGGAATTGTAGCAGCAACTTTTTGCCGAACCCGCGGAATACGGTTTGAAGTTTAAATCATTTACCATCATTGGCAAAACATATGAACACATAGAACAATTACAAAGACAATTCGGAGTTCACAACATGTCACAGTTTCTTCAACTCTTTCTGCCCTCTTAATAAATGAAACACTGGTGGAACAAGATCAAAATTGTCAAACAAAATCATCAAATCACCAAAATATACCAAAATATATCATAATGGCATCTGTATGGCCTGCATTGCCTGCATCGTGCTTTATCAAGACATATCAAGACTATGAACCTCCTGCAGCTATCTGCAGCTGAGAGTCCATTGAGATCACCTTCCCTCCCCAGTGGCGCATTTGCGAAGCCATTCGGGTGGAGGAATAGCCGACGTACAAACCAACCTCCACCTGCTCGGAGATGCTCGGAGAACACATGATCGGCATGATGCACATGGTCATGTCATTACCTGGCAATACCTGGCAGAAGTAATTTTTCCCAAATGTTGTGACAATCATCTCCATATCATCTCCTAGTATCAGGTGTGCAACTCCACAGTAAGTTTATGAGTTTATGGATCTTCTGGTTGCTTGACACATGCAACTCAACCTTTGGAATCTTTTCAGCTTGCCCAAAGAAGTTGATTGTTGAGAGACTTTCAGAGAATTGGATCTGAAGGACGATGCCATTAACCTCTTTTTGCTGGGCAATGCAACATCCACCATGACACACTGCAGGCTACAGTAGGTTTCCCAAACATCCTCGGACCAGACAGCTGCAATTTGATATTTATGACTTTCAGACCAAACCCAGCTCTCTGGGTCCGAGGTGCAACAAGCTTTGCTTTCCCTTGCAATGCCAAGACTTTGTCCAGAACAGCGCCTGGATGGCATATGGAGGCATCTGGGGTTTACATGGGTTTGGGATTTGGTACATGTTTGTTGATCAACTTTAGTGGGATGAGCTCATCCAACCCTAAGGGGTGGCTGCTAGGTGAATGACCAACCGCTTTGACATTGAAACAAACCAGCCATCGCTTTGTGCCTTTCTCATCTCCTGCCAACTTCAACCACAGCTCCTGGACAAGGACAAATATTGAAACACATACCGTAGTATCATAGGGAACTGAAACAACATGAAACAAGTATCCACCAACAGCACCTACACAATGCGAAGCGTCAGATTCTATGTGATCAGCATGTTGCCCCTGATCTCAGGTTGGAGAGAACTGGCCCAACTCTCTTACGAGTATGTCAAACAAAAGCCAGCCATGCTGGAGCTTAGTGGCATCCCTCCCGCCATTGGGTGGGGAAAAAATATGCTGTAAGTATATACATATTTGGCGTCAGGAATCTTTTGCCTGTCTTCGTATATTACATATGAGTCGTAATATGTCTTCACTGGAACCATCATCATCATCATCATCATCATCATCATCTTCATCCGAACTTCCGAACTTCATCCCTTTCCTAAATCATTGGCTCATCACCAAGTCCCACCCGAGCTGCCCAATCCTGCTCACGAGTGAAGGCTTCGATGGCTCGATGGATCACAGGCACATCCTGGAAGCATCTCGAAGCATCTGGAAGCTGTATGAGGTAGTGGATCCTAGCTAGTTTGACAGTCAAATGATGTAAGCTGTGTAACGCCTGTCACGATATGTCAGAACCTACCAGGATGCAGGTATTCCAGCAGCCCAATTCACAGATTGTCACATATGGCCAGGCGTTCTCAAATGTCACTAGGCCACTTGAGATTACTCCAGTATGTAGTATGCCGGGTTGGTTGGTTTTGTCCTGCGCATAGGTTGTGCACACCAGAAATCGCACAACCAGCCAATTATATCCAATTATATAAGTAGAATCAACCTGGAACGTGCCTTTGTAAACCCTGAGCCATCAGCGCAACTTTATATAATATCTGTTCCATGACTGATATTCTCTGATACTGCACCTGGCAACACGTGACTTTGGCACGTGACGTTACGAAGTTACACATTCGGACTCACTCTAGTCCGCTGTTCCTGCCTGGTGCTTGCCGTTCCTGAGGATGTAGTGCAAAGTGCCGACTTCCTTGTAGTATTCAATCCTTGGTTTCTTGCTTCCACAATGCCTGGGAAGGCTCCCTGGTCGGTCTCCCATACGTTTTCCCCTCAGGTGTTTGACAGGTCTGGATATGCCATGGTGATTTTGGTGCAACACCCCAACATCCGTTCTACTGACAGCAAAGCTTTTGTAACGCTTGAAGAGAAGTGTTCGTCAAAAACTGCATCTGGGAATACAGGGTGTCTATGAGCGTCTGAGTCTGTCCTCAATTTGGACCAAAAAAAACTAGTCTCAAGAGTCAAAAACAGAATTGTTCGAAGTTCTATGCACTTTGCACGTCAGGCCGCAAGTCAATGAACCTACAAAGGACTGTAGTACACAAACCGCTCCTTGAAAGTCCCACTCCTGGATCGCCAAAACCAAATGATTTCGGGGATGGTTCGGTTCCGCAACTTGACACACATTACATCACTCAGCAACCTTGCAGGTCCCGGATGAAATATAATGAAATTCGCATATGTTAACTTAATTTAAATTATCATATATATATATATAATTGTATCGTAATACATGATCTCCAAGAATCTTGTTGAGTCGCAAGCTGAATCCCAAGGAATTGGTCACCCACTCATGCTCATCTTTCTCTCGGCGTCGCCAGTCGATGTTCCCCACAGCGCTGCGAGGTGCTGGTAAGCCCAAGCGTTGCCGGAGGACTTCAGACAGCGGATTGCCTGAGCAAACAGGTACGATTGGTACATAACGCACATAAATCTTCATAAAGATTCATAAAGGATCAATAAAGGTATGACAGAATAGATTTGCTTTGCTATAATGTAATGTTGCAGTAGACATTATAACAGTAGAACGTTTTTGGAGGCTGTTTTGGGTGGGTCTTTCAGGGTCTTCCAATCTGATATCCAACGAAACAGTCAACTGGCTTACGGGTTCCCTCGCACTTCACTTCTCTCATGGGTTGTCATAGAATCATAGAGAATGCTAGGCAAAAGTGTGATTCGTTCATTACAGGAGTAGAAATCAATAAACCAACGAGTAGGTGCCCAAACCGCAGAGAGGACAACGATGCTTTAGTCAAAAGATGTCAAAAGTACTTTTTGCATGGAGATCGGCTAGTTCCATGCAGTGACCTGTACTGACTATGCTACCAATTGATGCTCGCCTGGAGCTGCTTGGAACGCCTGGAGCCCCTAGCGACCCTAACATATCCTAACATCTCCCGTTGCCATGTCCTGCCACATGCCACATCCCAGGTCCAGGCTGCAAAGTTCCTCCATGTCCATCACCTGCAAGCTCCTCCGTGCCCGTGACTCATCTCCCAACGTCAGACATCTGACAACCACAGCATTCCAACAGGCCCCTTGCAAGCCACGCGTGTGTGCCGTCCTGCGGACACTCAATGCTAGGCAATTTCACCGGGATATTTGATTCTTTGACCTGCAACAAAACTGGTGCCTGTGACATACAAAAGTCATACAACGCCCATTTGCTCACCCAAACGCTTTAGACAATGCCTGCGTGGTGATTCACCACACTTATGTAATAATCATTAATTATATAATAATGTATATTAATATATTAGTAGTATATATCTTAAGATACAGTACAGTATCTCATACATATTTCAAACCTTCAGGGAACTTCTTCTTTGTTTTCGCACTCAGGTCCTTGCCATTTGCTCAAAGACATCAATCTCACGCTGTGGGTTGCGAGTCTCTCCAGCAATAAAGAGCCAGTAGCTGTAGGCTTCGCCGCCTGCTTGCAGGCCTGGGTCACATCAAAACAGGCAATGTAATGATCTTTTGGCAAGAGCAAGCACTTTTTGGCACTAATCGAGGCAAAAACTTCAAGATTTTCAAGTTAAGGAAAGCTCGGATGCAGCAAAACATGTTCTTTAGGTATTTAATTATTTAGTACCGTGATCGCCATGCGACTGCGACAAGTAAAACATTATATTTTTCAGCCAATCACCACTCACAGGTATCATGTACTGTCTACCAACAACCTGGCTGCACGGATTTGGATTGACTACATTAGACTGCTGCGACCCACTGGGGGTGCTCGACAAAGTAAGCGCTATTACCCGTGGGCCCAAATGTTTCTTCATCCTAGAGCCTTCATCTCCTTTGGAAATTCTTCGAGAAAAATGATGAAAACTGCATACCAACTAGTGTAAAATCACATGATATCCTCAGACAATTCGCAGGTACACAGTAAGTACACAGTATACTATGCACACAATATGTCTTGTACATACGGAAGCAGAAGCCAATAGCACCACCCTTTCGGAAACCCATCTTCAACCGAAGGACCATCCTTGGAGATCTGGTCAAAAAGGTGCCATGCAATGTCTGTGAGGCCCAAGTGGTGAAGGGATAAGACAGTCATAGCCAGCTGTGCCCTGCTGCTCTTTCCCAAAGGACGGACTTCAGTCAGCTTGTCCTGGGAGTCCAACAGATAAGAACGAGATTATACATACGATACAGACGATGTGCACACCGATACACACTGTTCGTTATTGTTTGTTGGAGCTTGGGCTTTCTCCAACTTCCTCCACCTGATTACCTCCCTGACTTCACATACTTCCCAAATTCAATCGATCTATTGATTTAGTTGTAAGCCGCTTCACTGTTGAACCATGTTGAACCAATGGATGAAGATGACGATGATGACACATCTCACCAGCCCAACCGAGTAACATAGAAGCCACTCGCTGCTGTGAGATGGTGCTGCAATGCAGCCATCAAATGTCGAGGTTTTGATACAACCACTCCATAGGCCCAAACGGTGTTGGAGAGGTTCTGTGGCGTTCGAGCCAGGTATTCGACACCTGCTGGCTCCATTCAAAAACAAACAAAAATGCAGCCCTCAGGGTCAGGGGTCCGAACATTGTCCAAGTGTCTGGAGTGAGACCGGCCTCTCTTTACGATCTCATCAGCTGTGGTCTCAAAGAGGTCAAGGTTCTTTATTGCTAACTTCGCGTAGGACCAAAGCCTCGTGATGCTGGAATACGACAACATCCAACAAACTATGAATTCTGGATCTTCCATGATTGAACACATTTTTCACTTGTCAAGGAGAAACTCCTGGTGCACCAAACTGGTTGTGTGATCGAATACTCATAGTACCGCATACCATCCTTTCAAATTGAACACCTAGCAAAATCATGAAGACGAAACATTGGGTGTCTGTCACAGCAGCTTATCTTCTCCTTCAAGTACCATTTCTTTCACCTGTGGTCCCAGTCTTCATCGTGTCCTGTCCCTTGCCTCGCTACGTCCTCGGTCTGACCTCGTTGCAATCGAGTAACACATTCGACAAGTGCTGTGGGTCGAAGTTGGAGATCAGCCAACCCTGCACCTGAACAGACATCGCTTCGAAGAGATCCTGATGTCCTCAGGAACGCCGTGACGCCGTACGTGAGGCTCAACCATCAACAAGAGATTGCAACAACAGCATTCCTAGATCAATCCAACCTGCAAAACGATTGGTGATCACACCCTTATAGTCAATGTTGTCTCCAACGCCTTTGCAAGCCAGGGAATTGAACATACTGTGACACATTAATATTGACATATATTATTGACAAACCTTGCCAAGTATCCAATTCGCAGTGTGGCGAAGGACCAAACCAGATTCGAGCAATTCCTGAGAAATCAGAGGCAAACACTGATTTCAAGATGTGGAGTAGGTGCTCACACATATGAAATCATATGGGGGTTGTCCAAAATACCTTTTCCCGGACAGCCCTCAATCGCTCAGCCAATCGCGTAGCAACCGCGGTACCACAGTGAGCAATCGCGGAAGGGTTTGTTCTTCGTTGATCAGATC
>Ga0126342_10000794_pt1 | contig 38901 bp, 32 predicted proteins | sample Cyp1metagenome_FD_92528 | JGI IMG/M metagenome (GOLD analysis project Ga0126342, IMG submission 92528) | Coral microbial communities from Lord Howe Island, Old Settlement Bay, Australia - Cyphastrea 1 metagenome | ecosystem: Host-associated > Invertebrates > Cnidaria > Coral ...
ATATCATATAATATAATATCATATAATATAATATCATATAATATAATATATTATAATATAATATATTATAATATCATATAATATAATATCATATAATATAATATCATATAATATAATATCATATAATATAATATATTATAATATAATATATTATATATATTATATTATATATTATATATATATAGTTATAGTGGTGGTCGCGGGACCGAAAAATCGTGGATGCACTCGGAGCCGTCAGGTACGCTGATATGGATCCTTGGTTTGGCATCGAGCAGGAATACACACTGATGAGGCCTGTTGGGTGGATCCACTGCCTCCATCTCTACCTGGCCAGGGCCAATTCTTAATCTCATTTTGCGGGTTCACCATCGAAAATGTACCAGCAGTTTTGGGGATTCTGGCAGTCATCTGACTTGGAGTATCTTCATTCTGTTTTTGAAGTGATGATATGCTGAAACCGAAAGATGGCTTAAAAACCCGGGTGAATTCCATGTTCCGATACGTTCCGTTGATGCGGAGCCACCGCGCAGGCCAGGGAAGGTTGGTGAAGAGCCAACGGTGCCACTGGGTTTCTTGGTGCCACGGTGGATGGTCCACCAACGGGTACAACCAAGATGGATTAATGTGGTAAACCCAATAATGGTCATCTTTAAGTGGCTGGTAAACATACTGGGATATTGACCATCAGTACGATTTATAATGGGATATTGTCAAGACTGGATTGCTGACTAAAATGCTTAGATATCCCCGGGGTTCGATTTTTAGACCATCCATATGTGATAAACCATCCAATAACTGTGGTAATTGCAGTGAATAGATACGACCATGGATGGGTGGTAGAAATTATCCACAAATGGTAGGTTTATTAATAATTATCGGGTTTACCACATTCTTCATGCAGAAGGTATAATAGACGATATCGACGACATCTCTCATCCTGCCAGGGGCTGGTTGGCTGGATGGACTTGATGAAATCCAGCCAGTGGGTAGTGGATGATGTGTTTTTGTGTGCCCAGCATTGCATGGCCGAAATTGCCAGTTGCGCATCCCAAAATGGGTTCTCCAATGCAAATTATGAAAGTTGCTAATATCTTCAATAAGGGACCCCAAAATGAATAGATTCAATACGAAACCTGCGTTTCCAGGGGGTATATTGGGAGGAAGATTAATCCAAAGGGATTACTTCCCATGTCAGATCACCACACCCGACTTCGGCTCACTGTGGTGTCCCTTAAGGTTTCAATGGTGACGGCTCGGAACCCGCACCGCAAGGGCCCTACTACACCGGCGCAGGCATGGGTGAAGATGATACTGTGCCACAAACGTCAAAATTTTAGTTGGGCAATGTGGTGAACATTGGTGAACCAAATGCCATGAACTTTCCTCCCATTGCTGTGTTTTTATGTTGGGAATGTGTTGTGAGGTGGGGTTTACCATGGTTCACCACATTACGACACGCTGATGGGATGATGTTTGGGATGCCTTTGCTCTTGGCTCTCGGCTCACAGTGTAGAGGGTCTGGTGATGTGTATTGAGATCCCAGAGAGTTAAAATTTAGGCCGTAGAAAAAAGAAAAAAGTCATGCTCAGAAGTAACCCCTCCAAGTTTGGGATACCCGATTTTGGCCCAGACTCAGATACCGATGGACACAGTCAATTTGTTCTGTGCTGTCCATGGGTGTGGCAGCGTTTTGCTCCGTGCAGCCGGTGCATCAGCATCGGTGTACCATCGCTATGTGGCACACGGAGCCACGAGATGGACATATTATGACAAACTATGTGGTAGGTTTCACAGGTCCTGTGCTTGACCTCCATGCTGAAAGATGTGGCAAGAGGATCCTACCAAATCTTGAACCCCAGAAGGCACCATTGCGGACAAGTATTCGGTGTGACACAACGGAGGTTAGCTCGAGACACGTTTGATGCCTGTGTGGCGCAAACACGCTGACAAATGACAAAGACAATACCTCAAGCTTCGAAATTGCGGCGTTTCTTGGTGGCAGAAAGCTCTGTGCCAACCCCGTTGCGATCAGTGTATGTTTTCCACAATGGAGACCTCAACCAAATATGAAGGCTATAAGATGCACCGGTTCTATCCATTTCTGATGAAGCGAAATCTGCTGTCCTGAGCGGGCCATGTGCCAGAGAATTTGTTGATTGAAAATAGTGGTGGCCAAGGACATGCACAAGACTTTCATTTTTTGTGTACACCTTGGTAGCACTTGGTAGGGGTTCACACATCATTTCGGATATATGGGTTTGTCTGAAAATAGTGTACCCCTACACCCAATGGTTAATGATCATTATCTCTACTAAATGGCTATAATTGGGGGTATACCCCATTTTCAGACATACCCATATGTTGAATTGAAACATGGTGAAACATCAAGTGGACTCAAGTGGACATAGAAAAACCACCATAGGTTGGCATCATCCCTTTTTTAGGGGCACGGGGTAAGCACCAACCCCCAAAAAAAAGGAGTTGCCGAAATCCCCCTAATGATGGTTGTTTCTAGGGTTGTATAAGCCAACGGTATTTATGGATTTTTAATGATGTGATATAACTATAATGGATCTTACATGATTTTATCACGTTGGATCGATTTGTACGGTGTTTTTTTTAGGATGAACCAACCGATAAAAGTGCAATCTCCATGAATCAATCTCCATGTTCATCACCAAATCAGTTGCCATTATGAGGTCCCAAAGAGATCCAAAAGATGATTCTATCCCATGTGTGTCCCAAATCCCAAATTGATCGGTGATAGCATGTTGTATTCCATCCCCCTTCATGCTAGTTTCCCCCCCAAATGGTCCTAGTCATTTTTGTGTTTTCATCCCCTATTAAACCAGATGGGGGGGGAATGGGATTCATATGGATTCATATGGATTCATCACTTCCCAAAGATTGCCAAAAGACTCTGAGGTTTCAATCTTCAGCTGAAGGAGCTGGCTCATGCTCTGCAATGGCCAGAAGCTGTCAGCCTTCTCCAAGATGAGGCTCAGGGATCATCCAATTTTATCCCGAAGTAGCGGACAGACCAAAATGAGCACAAACATATACACACTAAAGTTTAGTCACTAAAGTTTAGTCACTAAAGTTTAAAGAAAACTCAGTTTGAAATTGAAGATGCACCCAGGTACCCAGGTGACTTGACACACTTGCAAATTTTGAAGGCTAAAAGGCGCCGGGGCGCCCCGCCAGTTGAAAACTGGAGCAACAAAGCATTGATAGGGACACCCTTGGCTGAAGTTTAAAAAAAAAAACTTCAACTATGAAAGATTAAGATAGATTGAGATAGATGAAGTAGGTTGCATGGTGGTTGCAAAGGCGTGTTTAAAAAAACATGTTCAACCGAAACGGGATGATGATCCAATGGCGGAACCTGCGGGAGGCCTGGCGAGAGAGTCTACAGCTCTACGAGGAGATGAGATGTTGCTCCATTCAGCCCAACACGATCACGTGCAGTGCCTTGATTTGGACATGGAGGTACCGTGCAACGTCTAGATACATTATATGTCATTACATGCATATATATAATCATATTAAATATATATACATATATATACATTTATATGCAGTCTACAATACAATTGTATACATTTTTTGTATAGATATATATATATATATATATTATATAATATATACTGCTACCGGACTATTTTGGAGGGGTACTATATATTTAGATGTGGCATGTGTTTACGGGAAATTACATGTGTGTGTATCTTACAGACGGGATTGGATCAACACGATTGAGTCATAAAGATGCAGATGGTCCTGGCTGCAAGTGATCAGAAGTACCATGAAATGCCAATGATAGTTACAGTAGCGTGCTTCTCTGGCAAGGGAAAAATTCTGACTTGATACATACGTTGCAACCTGTTTGGAGACTTCCAAAAGCAATAATATCTAAACGGATCTCAGCCTACTGTGGCAGACGTTCTTGGGCAAGGGGAATGATGTTGTTAAGCTTTATTGATCCAAGATTGTTTGGACACCAGCCTGCGAGCCATCATAATCCTCTGTCGATGGTGAGGTGAGGGCTAAAGGTGGGGAGATGTCCGGCGATTTGCAGGGACATGCCCAAGATGCTAGTAGCAACTTGAGTAGTGACCCAAAAACGTCAAAAACAAGAGGTATTGAAAATGCTTTTGGAACCCCAAAGGTGAACATCTCTTTAGATTGCAACCTATGCCTAGGTCATCTTGTCCAATGTTGATACTTGTTGTCTCCGTGCCAACCTTTCACCAAATTTCACCGAGCATTTAAATACTCCCTTGATCTCCTTTGTGGTTTCAAATATTCTTCCTTTTCCCCAGAACATGCAATGATGATCCCCGACTTCTATCGATTTTTTAGGGGCTCAGCCACCAGATTTCTTCAATCCGCAGCAGGCACGTTGATTGACTCCAGCTTCCGATGGCGCGGGTGGGCTGGATACTTGTGCCTCTTGCAGGAGATGCAACTGATGCGAGTGAATGCGGATCTACAATTTTTGAATGCCACTGGCGCTTCAGATTCGCACGGTGTTTCTGGAAATGTGAACCCTCTCCCACAGAACAAGGGGTATAAAGGGTGGAGTTGGGTATTACCAGAGCATCTCATGATGAGAATCCCAACCCCAAGCAGTGCCTGTCGACCATTCACTGATTGAGGATGGTTGAGGACAGGATTTCCATACGAAGGGCTGTAAGAATTATTTCACAGATGTTTAGTTTTAAAGCAAAACCTGAATCCACATGTGTGGTCTTCAAAACTGTAAGATCCCCGTGGTGGTATGGGTTGAAATATTTAAATTTTACATATCTTAGAATAGTTAAATACCCAAATAGATTGATATATATATATACACATTCAATCATATTTATATATAATTGTGTATAAATATATATATATATATACATATAGTTATGTATGTAATTATTCATATATATATATATGATTGTATTATATATATATATATATATATATTATTGTATTATATATATATATGTCTATTGTATTTGATTGATCCCATGATAAACCCCAGCGGATGCAAGGCGAGCATGGTTGCGTGTAGCCGCGCTAGTGCCTGGCAGTTGGCCCTGGCTCTTCGAAGTGGGATGATCCTCGGGGGTTCATATGCTGCAGAAATCACATGGAATGATGGGCTTGGGAAGGCTTTAGGGAAGGGTTTAGGGTAACCATTGCTTAAGATGAATTGAATTATACATAATTAATCATAATTATAGAAATATACATGAATGCTTGGTGATGTTTTTTCAACTAACCCAGTTGGAATGAGCACAAAACAGGGCTACCAGTAGTTTGAGATGTGTGATGTATGATTGATGCATTTTCTACGAGAATGCAGCCAGGTTCGCGGAGTTCATTTTTTTCACTCCTTCATGTCAAACGGGCCATTGAACGCCCCAACAAAATTCAAATTCCTTCATGTCTACCCTCTGGTTATTTAACATAGCCATGGCATAGATGGTCCATAGAAATAGATGGTTTACCTAGCTATAAAATGGTGATGTTCCATGGCCAACTGTTAAATAACCAGGTGGTAGAATACTAAAAGCTGGTACCAGCTGTATTTCCCCATGCACCGAGCAACAAACGATGCGGCTGCCACGCGCGAGAAATTCGTTGAGGTCGCTTCGATGTGGATTCTTTCACCATCAGTGCTGCCATCTCGGCATGTTCACAGGCGAGGTGAGATGCCATGTGGGTTTTACATGGTTTTACTACTAGGGCTGGGTTTTATTTATCTCATGTGGACATTGAAGCTGGATCCGTGTGGAATCTGGAGAATTTTGAGAATTGGTATTTTTTTTAGCTGTTTTTCGAATCATGTTGATCATATTGCAGGAATGACCCAGAGGAAGGATTCTTTCGACCCCTGATTCTGACCCTGATCCCCATAACTCAAAGCCACATTGCTTCCTGGGATTTATTTTAGGCGGTGAACCGCTTAATCTATAGGTGTTTAAGAATGACTCCACACTACAGTGAATTGGACATAACTTTCTGTTCGGTTCGAAGCTACACGGTTCGAAGCATTTAAAAATATTTAAAAGACTGCCAAATACCTTGGCCAAAATCAACCCAAACTTGGGTCGGGGCGTGCAGGCCGCCAGGGTTCTGTCGGTTGATAGGATTCCAGTACTAGATTGTAATAATCTCCATAAAACACCAACAATGTAACAACCAGCCACGAGATTTAGCCCGAATCCTCATGCTACATGGTGAAATCACCATCATTGCGGGTTAGATCATTTCTAGTTAGCATTCTTGACCTCTAAATATGTTTACAGTAAAATTGATTGCTTCAAACTCTTCAATGTTCAATCCCATCGGATGACAGTTGGCCCAAATCCAATGGTTTACCATCATTTTCCCTATGAAAAAAGTGCCATTTGGTACATGTTCACACACGCCCACATTGTGAAAGTACATGAAAATACCCACCCCACCTTTTCCTTTTGATTAATATCAAGAATATCTCAAAACAACATCTCCCCATGTCAGTTAACATTTGAAGCATCCCCATGCTCATATCCCATCATATCCCATCGACATCGCCAGGGCATCCAGTGGCCCCTGGCCCTGGCACAGCTCCAAGGGTCGCCGAACAGCGCTGTGCAGCTCACAGCGCTGAGCGCGGCATGCGCCGCGGCGGCGGTGTGGCCGAGGGCCCTGGAGCTGGCGAAAGAGGCGCTGGTGAAGGCGAAAGAAGATGCGGATGGAAGAGGTCACTAAGAAAAAGCTTTAGATTGATCACCTGAGGTTGGTCACTTTATTCCCCACCTGTCAGGTGAGGGTTGTTAGATTTTATGTCAGCTCTCCCGCCGCCTCCTTCTCCTCCGCCTCCTCTCCCGGACCTCCACTGCAAGCTCAGGATCACATTTTCCCTGCCGGACCTCGACTGCAAGCACTAGATAGAGAGAACAGAGAGAATGCCAGAAGAGAATATCAGAGAGATGCCAGATAGAATGTCAGAATAGATGCCAGATAGAATGCCAGAGTTGATGGCAAATAGAATGCTAGATAGAATGCCAGATAGAATGTCAGAATAGGTGTCAGATAGAATGTTAGGTAAAAAGTCAGAATATATGTCAGAATATATGCCTTGAAATGCCATGGTGGGGAGCACTCGAAGTAAAGCAATTTCTAGTTTATTTTTTCAGGAGATGAATATGTGATATGTATTGATATGTAGATTTATAGCCTTTTCTCTTAGGTGCAACTAGCCAGAGTTTCCTGCCGTCCATACATGGGATTAGTGAATGTACCAACAACCAGGAGGAACTGGGCCAAAAAACGGTGGAATTCCATGATGATAACGCCATCTAAATCTAAATCTGCAACAAGCCAAGGTTATGCAACTTCCCTTAATGACTCTACATGGAGTTATCAATATCCCAACAAACCAGAATATCAGTGTAGAAGGCTGGCTGTGAATCATTATTATTCAGTTCAAATGTGGACTTAAGAATATTTGCAGCAACAAACATTGCTTTAAAAAGGAGCACTGATGTGCAGGTGTTGGCTGAGGATGCTGTAGGGGATCTGGATCAGCAAGTCCCCGTGCCCATTCCACATATTACATCTACCTTGTACAGTGTACGATCAGACAATTGACGTACAACCAGTTAATAGACCCACTGACCAGAATTCCGAACCAGTTGTGAACCAACTAGATAAGAATATTATGTGTATGTATATATATATATATTGTGATTTATATATATATACACATACATATATATACATATATACATATATATACATATATATACAATTATATACAATTATATACAATTATATACATACAAACATACAAACATACAAACATACAAACGTACAAACATACAAACATACAAACATACATACATACATACATACAATGCCTTCATTCGATAAAGTCACTTCATGGGTTCCTGGCCATTCCTGGTGTTTTTCAGCAGCCTCATGGGCTGCTGAGGTATGGCTGTAGCCTGTGGTGCGGCCTTAAAGGCCTGTGAACGCGGAGCGCAGTGGCAGCTGGCTGCCGCTATCTTCCAGTGCAGTGCTCCAGCGGATCAGATCATTATTTTTGTCATATCAATGAGTCATAGCTGAATATACCATTTATTTATCATAGACATGGAAAATCACCATTTTATAGCTAGGTAAACCATCTATTTCGATTAGGGCCATTAATTTTCCATGGCTATGTTAAATAACCGTATTTGGATATACATCCATCCTGCCATCCTGTCATATCAACTAAAACCATCCAAAACCTGCCGTTCTCCACAGGTCTATCCATTGGACTGGACACCGCCAGCTGCGGTGCGGCAGTCACTGCCTGCGAAAAGGCGCAAGAGTGGCAAGTGGCCATTGCAATGGTCCAGCAATCTATCGATCCATAGCTGCAGTCGTGGCGTTGGTCATGTTGGTCGCCGGGATGGTTAAAATATCATCTGGAAATAGAATTCAATCGTAAATGCTACATTGCCCAGGGGTAGATTTTGCAGAGCTGCAAGCAATGGGCCGCCATCGGATATGATATGATCATGGATGCCTTTTGAGCAGCACAGTGCCTGGAAATTCACCAAGAATGGGGACAGTATCGACAAGATGGCGAGGAGATATCAATACCTGCGTTCAATCCGGTTTGGGGTTGACTGGATTATCGGGAATGGTGGGCCCTTGGCTCTGGCGAACATCAATGTGGAATTTACCCCAACAAGCATGGTGTTTTAGCATGTTTGTTTCACAGAGGGCGAAATTGTGGTGTAGCCGCAAATTGTCACAGCTTCAAACAAGCCGAAACTGCTTGGAAGGCAGATTTTGACTAGGCGACGTTCATGTCAAATTGGCTGGATGTACTCTTCGTTCTGGGTTGGTGCAGTCAAGATCAAGATACATTCGCACGATCCGGAGAGAGGCGGAGAGAGGTGTGTCTTGTTGGAAGGAGTTTCTTGCATTGGGAAGCATCTCAATCTCAAACCCTCTCAGACAGGGTTTCTCTTACCCAAAAGTGGAATGTGTTGGGGCTTTCTTGCGGTCGCAGCAATTCTCTCTCAAAACATCTCAACACTACGCACAGATCTATAATAAACTGTGTGTAGTTCCCACTCCAGCCATCATAGCCCACTCAAAAGTCCACCATTTCAGATGATGGATGTTCTGTTCTTTCCTCATATTTTCCTGGGCATATTCTTATCATTTCTTATCAAAACAAACAACTTGTCACAAAGTTAACAAGCCAATCTACAGGTCCAGCATTGATGAGTCTTCAATTTCGACCCACACCACACCTGTAAGGTTCAAGATGCCACACCTACGGATACTCTTTGGTACGTTACCATGGCTCTGGAAAATGGTTTGTTTACCGGTTTACCTATTATATAAAATGTGTGATGTTCCATAGCTATCCGAAAGTACTAGAGGGTATGTTGTGATATGGTAAGATGTTTCAAGGATCTTGTCCTACTTTTTTTAAAGGATTACCATCAAGTTTTCTAGATGTTTGAGGACCTGAAGCTGGAATGCAACAGCATCCTTTGCGGCAGCGTCATCAGCTCCTGTGAAAACAGCTTCAACTGGCCGATGGCGCTACACTTGCTACACTGGAAGGAGCGCAGCCCTGAGATGGGTGGAAACTGGGACGGGAGTGGACGTAGAAACCAAATAAAACCAACAATAATGGTGATATGATAAGATAACCAACAAAAGTATATATGAGACTAGATGGATTTCGCTGCCTGTAATTGGGGTATCCCCAAAATGCATAAGGTGCCTTATTTTTGGATAAAGCTGTAGAACATGGGAAGCGTGTTTAAAACTTTAACCAGCTGGGATTCAAACTAACCTTGAGTGCCCTTTTTGGGGGGGACGGGACGATGAAGGTCGTTGAAAACATGTCAAGATATGTCCGGCGTATATCAGGAGCTGGGTGATCGATCCGGCCCTGGCATCATGCCACATGCTGCGGCTATCAGCTGCTGTAGTAAGGGCAGTGCATGGGAAGCCTGGCTCGGAACCGTTCTGGCGCTGTTTTTTTTCAAGGATTCGGTGGGAAATGGGGATACCCCCAAGCAATCATGGCAATTGAACATCTTTTTGTAGATGTAGGTTTTAGATGGTTTTAGTGGGAAGAGCACTGAGCTAAATGGGTTGATTTTCCAACAAGCCATGGAACTGATTACCAGAGGCTGGGTCAATGCCTTCCATGCCCGGGACCTTGTGGTTTTCCCATATGGAAGAATGAACATAAATAACCAAAGAGTTTGGGGTGTTTTACCCAGGGTTCTCCCAGGAGTTTGACCACTGCCTGGGTTTCACCACTAGGAAGTGGCCCTGAATCTCTTGGCAGACCTTTCTTGGCGCACCCATCCAGGTGGAACGGTGGCAATCCAATGGTCTGAAAATGGATGGGTTGATACTAAGAAACGAAGAAAGGTGTGGGTCCATTGGTCCAGAATCGTGGCCTCAAATTTGATCCTTTGAATCTGTGGACCTATGTGTTAAATGCACTGGTTTATGAACATGATGTATGTTTTAAACCTAGTTTTAAAACATTATGAAACCTATTTTCGGATCGGGACTTCATCCCAAAGTTCGGTGGGTGGCTCATTTTGGGAAAGACACCACCCATCAACCGATTACCCTATGACAAGAATTGTTGTCCACTAATCTTATTCGGCTTCGCGGACACACCCCAAAGCCTGCAGATGGGCACTGGTAGCAAAATTGAAACTCACGGGAAAATAAGGTTCCCAGTTGTTTCCAACAGGTTGCAACCACCACAACCCTCCGGTAATCAACCCATGCCACTGGGAAATCGGAAATCCCTGAACTGAGAGGCGTTTTAATATGTTTTAATATGTTTTAATATGTTTTAATCAGATAGTCATCTATAAATGGTGAGTTTTCCAGCAAGCCATGTTTGATTACCAGAGGGCATGTTTCCGAGGTAAGGCCAACAAACCACTCACCAACCAGCCGTTTCCGTTTCACCAGGTGACGTGTGTCACGCTGCAGCCCTTGAAGCCTGTGCTGTGGGGCGGGCATGGCGCCATGCAGAAGCTTTGCTGCAACGCATTGGGCCAGCGTCTTGACTGCGAGGTCTTTGCTGGGAAAAATTCGCAGGAAACCATGGCTTCAGCTGCGAGAATCAGCTTGGTTCTGTATATAATCAAGTCAGAAATTGGTGACACATGTTGAAAGCCAGAAATGTTTGAAGAATGCCGCATTGGAACCTGTTAGTCTCGTATGGCAACGTTCAAAGGTTGCAATGTATCAACGTATACTATAGTGTCGAGTCTGGTTGCCTTCGATCTGCCGGGAACATCCTAGAATTGCTATTATGAATTTACAAGAACCCTCCAAAAAGTGACCAGATAAGCTATGGTTTATGTAGAGTTTGACTCAGTGACAACTTGGATGGAATCAGGATTTGTTTGGTGTAGAAGGAGGAAACCCTTCTATTGGAATATGTTTGATGCGGCTGCTTAGATTTTGATGTATGCAAATGTTCTGAACTATTCTTGGTTTTACGTTATATCACCTGCTTGATTTCCCCGCGTTGGACATCATAGATGTCTTTTTCCAAGCGGTTGATTGTTGCCATCCTACCTGAGATGACAATCCCCATTGAGCAACATTGGGTTCTTAAAGTATGGGCATCCCAAAGCATTGGTTTTTATGAGCAATGTTGGATAGTCTTGGGGTACCCATATTTCATGAAACCTCCAATATCTTTCAGGGGGTTGAAACCATCAACCAGATACAGTCCCCTTGGGCCCACACTATCTGAGGCTTCGCCCATCAGATCTGTCGCTACGGATCTCGCCGGAGTGGCTATGGAACGCTGTCAGGCGGACGATCCCGGGGATTTGCACATATTTGAGACCGTTGATGAGGTGTTTAGTGAAGGGGATGAGATTACTACTGATCGTAAGCTGAATTGGTTTGTGAATCAGTTTTTTTTGCATTTTTTTGATGAAGTCAAAGATTCAATACTCTTGCCGCTTGCCTGTGATGAATCCTGGTTGACTCATGGCTTTGAGCCATCCCAGCCAAAAAGGGTACACAAGACGTGGCAACGTTTTGTAGCACTACTATATCATTAAAATCTAGACTCCTGTTTCAACAAGCATAGGGTCTGGAGTTTGGATCTCATGTAGCAGAAGGCACCAGATAGTACATACATCATCATGTATACATATATAATTGTATATATATAATATCTTATAAATAATGCTAGATATACATTAAATTTACATCTACATCCCAGCACTTTCCCCTGTCAGGTCCCTTCACCTCGTCCATTTGCGCCGCTGGGTTTGCTGGAGATGCTGGGAGACCTCCAGCCGGGGCGACGGCGACTGCCCTCCCCATATCTTCCGCCCATGGCCCTCACCAGCTTCGAGCATGCCGCACGGCGCCTGATGCACTCCGGGATCCCCGGGATCCAAGGGATCTTTGTGGCACATGCGCGGCACTGCCTGCGGACGAAGAACGGCCGTTTTGAAAACAGCCGGGGAAGGAACTGGACTGATTTGGAGTGATATGTAAATCGGTAAAGCTGAAATTCTGGGATTTTTGGCTGTAAATCTCCAGGCATATGTAGAACATTGCAGAATAGCCGGCTTAGAATTGATTTTTTGGTCAGGATTCGGGATCTGAAACAAACGCGAATCAACTTGGGGTGAATCATCCCAGGTGGGGAAAGGTGGGAAGGGGAAGCAACACTGTGAAGCAACAGCACACGCCAAAACAGGGATGAGGTGGATCAGAATGAAGAAAAAAAACACAAACACCAATTCTTGGTGATAGCGACTAGTCATGACGAGTTTGGGTTTGGGTTAATGGATGGGCTCAGAAGTTCAGCGTCTTTGGTTTTTGACCAGCCAAATAAATGGTGACACTGGATGTGCCCTTGGATACCTGATCCATTGTCCAAACATGCCCAACGAAGATTCATTGCGGACCAAACAACGGAATTCTTGCAGCTTGAAAAGCATTGAAGGGCTTCCAATCCATGGTCCATCTCAAAGATTCAGTCTTTGGACAAAGGCCTGAAGGCAATTCATCAAGCTTCATCCCAACTCGGGGAGTCATGAAGGAATTGTCGCTTGACCGTGGCCAGGTTTTAATGTGGCAATTGGTCGCCCTGTGGCGGATGATCACTACAAGCTCTGTTTGAAGGTCTGTGGACGGCCCAACGGATTGGAATACACCAGGGAATATACTCGGGGAGAGAACCAATTACCCGGTTCTATGCAAGACTGTATGTCACAACATCTCATAATTTGTGCAGATCAGATGTGATTGTGGGACATGAATCTGAATTACCTGTGAAAGCAGGTATGATTCCGGTCACTACCCTTGCCAGTTTTCCTTGATGGGCAGAATCACCTATGTGAACCACGTCCATGTGTCGGACCGGTTGCCCCGTGCCAAGAAGTCATATGCCATCATATGCCTATCTACTCCAGGATTGTCACACAGAATGCATTCGCCTTTCATCTCAGATTTACTGGTCATGCCTCTGAAACCATCCAGCTTTGGTGGAATCATGGTGGAGTCTGGTGCCTGGGATCATACAGATGGTTCGGAATTCTCCAAATCCCATGGTTCCATGGTTCATCAATGGCAATGATCAGGGTTTGTAAAAACTTCCGCATTCAGATCATTCAGATATATTCAGATGATTTCAGATGGCAATGCTGGTTACAATCATGTGGCTCACCATGAATTTCACCTATAAAAAAACGGCTGAACTGAGAAAAATCGAGCGACGGCTCGGTTGAGGCTGGTGTGAAAATCGCAGGAATCAATGCCGAAGTCGCTCGGCGGAATGGCGCGTTTCAGTCTTGGATTTCTGGTGGGATTTCTGGTGGGTCACAGAGATTGGAGAAGCAGACAATAGATTCAATAGATGAACATAGATGAAAATAGATGAAGATAGATGAACATGCCTATCTTTGGGGGTCTTCCACTCGACTGTTTGAAAGCCTAGCTCTTAAATGCGTGTGTCACTCAAAATGTAGGGCTCGCAGAGCCCCGGCTGAGCTGGTTGTTTCAAATCGCCAAGAACATCGTGGAACAATGTTTGGCCATCATGGTGCCAAGAAATCATGTTCCAAATTTCGAACACATAGATTCGTATGATGGGAGATGATTGGTATATGATCGGATTATACTTCTTGGATCTTCTTGCTGGATCCCAACTAAGGGACGCTCATCTAAGAATAGATCTGAAAATGATGTTTGCAAAGCCTTTTACATCCACGCGGTTTTATGGGTTAATTCTCATGTGTTCTCATGGCGTTGTTCTAGTGAGGGATATGTCCCCAGCTCTATCTTGTCTATCTTCATGTGTCAGATGATATCATGTCAAATATATCCAATGAAAAATCCAACAAATATATACAAATATGATATGTTAGTTGGGGATTCTTAAAACCATGACCAGGTGATGCCGGGGCAGTGGGAGTTCCAGGCGCACCGGGACCGCCATGGACCGCGCTTCAAGTTTCTCATCGAAACTTGAAATCCTTGGTTCAGGGGTGCAGGCGGCGATGTTCATGCGACTGATGATGCGACTGTACACTGTACAGTATATAAATGTCCAACATTGATACCCTCTGATATATATACTGGTTGGTGGTTTGGAACATTTTCTCCATAATATATGGGATAATCTTTCCCAATGACTAATCAATATGTTTCAAGATGGTTAAAACCACCAACCAGTATATTATATCATAAATCTGGGTAAATTATAACGACCTCACTGTTCTCCCGAGCCCTGGAATCATGGTTAGGATTCGGGGAATCATCCCCAAATGGCCTTAATTCAGGTTAGTGAAATATTATAATTTACCCAGATAAATGTCCAACATTGATATAGTTTATGATAGTTGACCATTTTTTCCAATGATGATTTACTTGTCTGTTGTTCTTTTGTGTTTGTCTTAGATCCTAAATCAGCCAAAAAACTTATGAATGATGACCTATAAAATTATAAAGGGTTTGTAAGATCCACTGTCCCAGGTTTTCCCAACTGGGATTGTAATCCGGGAAGCCCTGTGTGAGTAGTAATCATGATCAACAATTATCTTTGAAACACATAAACACAAACGAAATCTAGTGATACATCTAGCTTTACAGTGTAAATGTACAATAATGTACATCTTGTACACATTTTTCTTCCCTCTGCTAATCAAACATGTCAATCCCCGAACTAATGGAGGTTTAGTTCGTTGGGAAAATCATCGCAGTTTCCACGGAAACACTCCTGGCAGGTGGGTCCATGTCGTGGCGTGGAGATGGGAGATCACCTCACCATTGCACGTTGCTGAAACATCGGCGCTTCTAGCGGTGCTAGATGATTAGATGTATCTGCAGTTAAAGAATGTTAAAGATATATATATATATATACATATGTATATATACATATTCGTGTATATGCTTATATTATTATAACTTATGTTATGTTATTGTTATGTTATTGCATGATATATCTGCACGTGTATGCATATGTAAGTAAGTGAAGCCTTGGATGACGGATATCCCAGGCATGTTCCGAGGTTCCAGATGGCCCAGATGGCCCAGATAGAGATAGATCAATGCCGATGAAAAACCATGAAATACCTGTGAAATGCCAAGGAAATACGTATGAAATGTTCAGGAACAACCATGAAATGCCGCATTTGGGAACACGAACAGCCATAGATTTGAGCAATTTTGATGTGAGCAGAAGAATTCCATGAAATTTGACCCATAGCCATACTCCGGCATATCCCAGGTACAATGAGTTGGGAAGCTCAGATTAGTCCCAGTAACTTCCCATGGTCAGGTTACATCATGTTGCGTGTCACCGAGCAGCACAACTGCGTTTGTTCCTTTTCGCCCAAGCCCATGGAGGGAGATGCTCGGCGGCGATCGAAGATTTGAGGCTCAAAAGGGCCATGGGGAGGTACATAAGGATCTACATTAGGATCTACATAAGTCACTTTTTTTGTTGAAAAATCATACCACTATAAGATCTGGAATTGTTACGGAGCCTAAGTTTTCAACCGCGCAAGTTTCTAAGGATTCGATCTTGCCTGTGATGCAAAGCAGTACATCTGAAAATATGATGCCTCGATGCCCCTGGTGGTTTACCGGCTCCCTTCGTTCATCTTCATAAATCGACCATTCAGTGGCATCGCTTGGAAGTAGAATTGACGGTATGAATCACAGATGACTTTTCTGAAATTGTGGTTCACTTGAGTTCCCCCCGGCAATTGGGATACGGAAAAATGATGAAAAATGTGAAGGGAGGCATTTCCGGGCGAACTTCTTGGATCCAATCAGTTTTTTCGCCCCAGGATTGGAACGGCGCAGGTTGCCACACCAACTTTTCGGTGAAATCCATGCGTGAGGACGGGGTCACCCTGAGAAATCTCGCAGCGCTGCGGAGCAGACACCACGCAATCACCGGATGCGCGACCTTCGTGAATTGGTCCAGATCAGGTACCTCTATAGATTAAACATGATTAAATTGGTGTTTGCAAAAATGGCCAACATCTTTATATATTCTTTCCCTTCATCTGATTTTTGACCCATACGGATAATAGCATAGAAAAAGCAATATCTGTGCCACTTCCTTACGCTGTTACTGGCGGATAGAGTTTTGATCAGTTGGGTTTGTCCAATGGGCGTTACCCAAGTTTACGGCATTGTTGATAGGAAAATCATGGAAAAACTATGGTCAGAGTTCAGGGGTACCCCGATGCTTGGACAAACCCAGATCATGATCCTAACGGGTGGTTTGAAAGCTCCTGCCAACCAGAGTAAATCAGAAAGCGTTCGACAGTGGTCCGTGAATGACAGCTACGTATCACCTTGGAAAACATTGGAAGCCTTCTCACCTCCTGAAACATTGGTCGTTGATGGTCGTTGTGTTTTTTTTCCGGTGCCATTAGTGCCATTCGTCCCTGGCGGGAGGACGGAGGCTACGATGCAATTCTCAAAGTCTGTGAGGCCCTTGGATCTCGGCATTCCGCAACTGACAAAGTCCTGATGTTGACCTTCCGGTCAATGGGCTATATTGGGGATTGATGGAATCTAATGGGATGTTTGATTGGATGTTTTTCATGATTCGCAGATGGGGTATAATAGTATGATATAGTATGTATATACAATATAATATGAACAATTAGAGTTGTATACCTTCCGGTGTCATCAAACGTGACTTGCTGGGAAATCGCTGAGCAAAATGGAGGTGTTAATATGTTAGCTAGCAAAATCATCGAACTAAATGTGGAATTGTCCAGCAAGCCATGTTTTGCTCAGCAAGTCAGCGGTCATGTCAGCTGGATCTCAATATAAGTTGAGACAGTGAAGCCAGCGTGGAACTGTCGGGGATGTGTGTTAAACAACAGAGAACCGACAATCTTCATCAATGGTTGCCAATAAAATGTATATCATATAGAACCAACAATTACATTAGTACCTAATATAATTGCAATATATATATATATATATGTGTGTGTGTATGTGCTGTTGATAGAACATGTAAAGCCGCACCCTTTTCATCCATCACTTACCATTTGTTTATCCTCCAGCTGCACCCTGCGCAGGCCTTTGGCAAGGTTGCCGCAGAGCACATCGCAGAGTATGGCGAAGGCCTGTTGCCGTTGTAAAGATGTTCCCAAGAATTGAAGATTTAAGTAACAAAAACATACAACAACTGGGATTTTACGTCAAGACCAGGACTCAAATCAACCAAAAAGGGAAGATGCTAGCCACAAATATGTGTATTCACAGTTTGGGTTAAGGACCAAAAATATCCAAAAATGGAAATGATTATCATATACGAATATATACGAATGTATGTCGATATTAGGGATTTCAATGTTTATCAACAAATCTTGATTTTAACAACAATACAATGGGGCTATGAACCACCGTGAATGGCACGTTTCGGTTTCGGAATGCTAATTGGTAACCAACAGAAAAGAGCATGATGGATATTGTTTACAAATGGGATACAATGCGGGTATAACCGTACCAGTGCTTGATTAGTTCATGGTTTCAACAAGTTTCAGCAAATATACGAAATACGTCAAATCTGTTCCTTGTTCAAGCGTGAAAAATGGGATGATCCCAACGAATACCTCAACCATGAAGTCTTGACCAAAATCTGTGAGATCCCCTGATATCCCCTGTGGGTTACTTCAATTCCGAATGTGTACGGACTGAATTGTATGATTGTTCGTTGGACTTGGACTATTGCCTCATTGAATATGCACTTTTCTTCCCCCAATCCACTTTTCCGGTGACTCAATCCAGAGTATTGGTAATTTTATTCTGCAACTATTCTGGCTAATCCGCGTGTTTAGTTGGTTGTCTATGCAAGTATATGAACAAGTATGTTGATATGAAATATATACCAGACATCTATGCATATGTATAATTATATATACACATAGATACACCCATGTTTCCATCAATAACCGAACCTCACAACGCGCCCAATGCAGGCAACGAGAAGCGTCTCACAGGTGCAGTGGTTCGAACCGTGGTTTGGGATAAATACTGAGGACTTTAACATATGTTTGCCATCAAATGTGGTTTTCAACATGTTTCAGCACACTAACCACTTGGGTAAAAAGTAAGTTCTTTTTGGTTTTGAGCAGGTTTCAATCAGGTAGTGCGGTCGCAGCTCGTATAAACTCGTGAAAATGGATGCAATTGACAGAAAACAAGAAGATGGACAGCGAACAGTTAGAGCTTGGGAAAGGCATGGTCCGCTGTCAGTGGACCCACTTCATGCGCCCATAGCCTAGAAGAAGTGCATGATCTCATAACCCGTTTAAATAATTTATAGTCTCACATATGTTTTATGTTGCATCCATTTGGGAATTATCAAAAGCAAATCAAATCAAATCAACTCAAATCTGTTTTTTTGCTTGAGGGAGCGGACCAATTACTTAGAGTAGATCAGAGTGTTTTATTCTGATTCGACCTTTAGGGCCCGAACTCTCGAGTTCTGCCTCGTCTTGTTTCGCCGAGTGAACCATCTGCCAAAAGCACAGCTAGTTGACGCACCTGGCATCTTGATCCTCCAATCACTTTCACCATCATATGTTTCGGGGGATTAGTCAAAACCAATGGTAATGCAATGCATGCAATACAAGATAGTTTTTCATAAGCAGCAAACATTTGGTCTGAACAGCGGAGTTCCCAGCAGACTTGCATCGGCTTTTAGCCCTGGCCATGTGGACCATGTGGATGTGTCTCAGTAAATGTCTCAGTAAATTGGGCTTCCAAAAAAAACTCCAGTGGTCAATTATATAAACAATTATCATGGTTATTATCATGGTTCATGGTTATTATCATGCTTATTCTCATGGTAAAATCCGTAATTTTTTTCGGGCCCTGGGCCCCATGACATCCCCATGACATGCACAGCGTTCAGCGCCAGGGAAACACGAAACCTGCGCCATCACGGATTTCAAGTTTGGCGTGGCCAATCAAGTTTGGCGTGGCCAATCGTGGTGCATCCATCCGGATCCCGCGCGACACTGAGAAGAGTGGCAAAGGCCTTAAAAACCTCGTGGTTTTTGGCCAAAAAGGGATTTGTTTAATTCACAACGGAAATCAACAAAATGCATATAGATGCATGATGATTTATGAAAATATTCAATACTATACAAGCAAATAGAAGTAATTAAATTGGAAATATGTATGTATATATATATATTCATATATTTATTCATTTATGTGCATATTGTAGATAATGAAATATGTACATAAATGACGTTGGACATCCGCATCACCGCGGCTTTGGATAATCGGATAACCCTTTGATCAGGATGCCCAAAAATGCAGCTATCGATGATCAGGTATTACAGGAGGCATGAAGTAAAGCATGTCCATTTGCATACGGGAATCATGCAATGGCTCACCAGAAACCATGGAAAAAATTCGAGGTGACTTGAAAGACTGTGTCGGAAGTCGCTCGGCGCCTTCACAGCAATTGTAACCAGCAGTATGAACCGTTGGATCGAACCAAGAATATTCAAGAATTATCAATAGATCATGAGATTAGATGTTGTCAACAGATGATTAGATTAGATGTTGTGCAGTAGACTTAGAAAGGTGGTGGCTCCAATTTCTTGAATACATTACTCCTCTTCTCCAACCATTGACCCGGGAGGCTACATGGAAGATCGCCGGCCGGCCGCCAATTGCGACCCTTACAAGGACTGCAATGAAACCTGACATGAAAATTACTGGGTCGGGGGGTTAGATAGACCACCATTTTGTGGGAGTCAAATGGTGAAACTCAACACTCAAAATAGTGGGGAAATATGGCATGGTGAAATATTTCCTTGGATAAACCCTATTCGCTCCGTAATACAATCTTCGCCAATCTACATTTGGTGGCGGCCCGATGTAAGCAAATCACACTCGCGCTCATGTTCGGAAAATTTGGTTGGCAACACAGTTTCGGTAACTGGCTCAATCAACCTCACCAGGAGATGATGGTGTGGATTTGTGCTCAATCAAGAGGGTTGCCCTGTCTGACATAGCCAGCAAGTGGCAATCAAAGGGTTCATTTCTCAGACACAAGGATAAATTTAACATAATTTAACCATTTATAGAAGAATTTTCCATGAAAAACTCTATTTCTAGATTTTATAGGTGATTTCCCATCCCTTTCTTGATGGGTTTCCCTTTCACTGTTCCGTTTTCACACACCTTGGCAGGTGACTGCGCGAATGATGAAGACCACAGGGGAGTGTTGCTTGGACACGTTGTTGTTGCTGGACGATCCAGGTGACCTGTCCATCATTCCCGGGTCACCTAAATCCCAGACGGTCCAGGCTGTGCGCTGTCTGGCTCCTCCGTGCAAAAATGCAAAGCCTCAAATATTGGTTTGGCCATGAAGCATGTCTCCATATGGGTATGGATCAATACCTATTAATACCATTTTTAGGGGGATGAATATCCATTTACCAGCTATTTTGATGTTCACCAGGGGTACAAGGTTTTGACACACTGCCATATGCCTCCTCTCTATTTAGCCTCTTCACTTTTTAGGAATGGCATTCGAGACCTATGAACTAACGTGGTGTATATTTACAGCTCAATAGTGCTACCAACTGTACTGCTGGTGCGGACCTCAAATGCTGCTACACGACAAGGCTTCAAGTTGTTTGAGACCCCCATCCAAATATAAAGCGGATATAAACGATTATAAAGGATATTAAAAAAATGTTTTTTAACAGTTTTAATGGTTCAATGTCCACTGAAAATCATACCTCTACTGGGCCCTCTGGGTAGGTATTGACCACCGCAACCCCCGAGGCTTAAGACCCTGACACCCTGACTCTGGGCGATCCTAAAGTCCCTGATGTCGATAGGATGGGATGGGATGGGATGGGATATGTATAGTCGTAGTCATCGTCATAGTCAATATATGTCAATATATATATATATAATGCAGTTATTCATAGTTATTCAATGTTATATATATATACATGTATATGATTATATTCGTAGTATAGTGTTATCATATTGACATAACATGAGTCAAGGGTCAAGTCTATCAAGTCTATAGGTTGAGGGCATTGACCAGACAGACCTGTATTCTATAGCACTTGACTTGGACCTCCCAATTTTTATCCTGCGCAAAGTACCATGAACTCGGCCGGGTAAATCACATCGGGCCATCGGATGGATAGTTTCAACATGTTTCAACAAACTTGACGAGACAGGGTCCCTGCTTTGCTTATTTCGGAGAGCGGTCAAAAACCCATTGATTGGTGGGTTCCTGTAGTTGCTCGTATGATAAAAGTTGACCCAAATGGGTGCTCTGATGTTTTCTCTGAAGTTTGTTGGTCAGCTGCGGGTTTTTTTCCCATTTATTTTACTTGTTTGGGCACAGTTGGCATAGTTTAAAAATGGTTTAAAATGTCGTTCCAAACTCTACATATCCTGCTTCTGGAAAATCCATGCTAGTTTTCTAGCTTTCTTTTTTGCAAATGATTGTTTCGCAGTTTATCTAAGATTCGCCACGATTTGGTTGTGTCCTACCCACAACCTGCCCCTCCAAAGTCACGAGGCCGGCTGCTGTGCCCGGGATCTCTTGAGCTGCTGCTCCAAGCGACCTGAAATGACCTGGATCAAATGGGGGGAAACTGATGATGAACCAGTGAATAGAAAGGGGTACCCTCTGATAAATAAACATAGACCCTGAAAATCACCAATGTTTAATGGAAACTAGTCTTCCAATCCCTATCTGCCAGGGTCTATGTTAATTTACCAGAGGGTAGGTTCAGACAAACCCAAATCACAGGAATATGTTGAAGATATGTTTGCCCTCCAAAAATGAACATGAACATGGAAGATCATGGTATAAAATATGAAGATCTATGAATTTATTGCCTCTTCAAAAAAGAAGCTTGAAAAGGGGAGATGTCAATTTGATGCGCTGAATATATAATCGGGTTTTGGCTTGCTTGTAGATTTTCCAGATCCTATATGTTTGGTCAAACTGGAAACCGAACCGAAACAAGAGACTTCGTTTGTGATTGTTGACCACTTGGGAGGCTTTCTTGGGGATCTTTCATGATGCGATTTTTGTGATGTGTTATGTAAGTTTCCTTTCAACATCTCACTGAATCCTATCTCAACACCAGCACCTCTTCCGAGAGCCAAACGTAACAGTCAGTGATTGGATTTATACCAAAGGGTGTTCACTTATTTTTCTCCAAATGCTTGGACCGAGTGGTAGGATGTGTGTCGTCTGATTGGCAGTTTCAATGATGCTTGAGCTTAGTTTACATGTTATCTTTGGGAAGATAGACACGATTGACGACTTGTTGTGGACGGGCTGAGACCACCAACCAGAAGTCTTACATGGAATGGAGATGGATTTAATATTATTAACCTTTGTGCGTTTGTAATGAAAAAGGCTGAAATATACTTGGAGCAGCAGTTGTTGTACATATTTGATTATAGCCAGGGGCTTGCCAGTGGAGCGTCGCGCACATGCGGAAAGCCGTTGACCGTGCCATCGTTCAGTGATGTGCAAAGATGGGCAGTTGGGATGGGGAACATGATGCTTATCAACCGTAAATATGATAAATATGGATAAATTATCAGCAGTAATATAGCCATTCAACATATGGCGAACAGTCATCTTGAAAGCAGCTGATCGGGATTGATCAGATCATCTAATACGACAAAGAATAAAGAATTGCTGCCCGCCAAGATGCATCTTGAAAACAGAATGACCGGTTTTCAAACGAATATGCTCCCTCCCACAGACAGACATGGAAAAAAAACCAGATCCGTTGCGTTTCGATCATGCTTCTGGCGAGAATATAGATGTTCCATGCCTGTGTTTGTTTGCGGGAGAGTGTGTGCCTGCACTGGTTTGTATCCATATTATATCCATACACGCAAATAGCAGTGCATTTCCAACGCGTTGCCAAAGTGCTGTTCATTTGCAACGATGGGGAAAGCAACCAGGAAATCACGGGGATATGAACGTACTTCAGATATGTTTGCCAGCAAGCCTGTGGCAGTAATAGAGATGTTCATGTCGTAAGAAAGAACCCACGGGTTGGAATGGGTATCCATTGGCCATCCTCGCGCATAGGACATTCATGATGGGAAATTTGCCTAGTAGCTCCTGCAACGGGTCAAAGATGTCAAAGCCAAAGGGTAAATGCAATGTCTGCCCCTAATGCCTAGTAATCACATTTTTTGCCTCCATCCACTTCTCCCCGGTGTTGAATCATAGCCATGTTGGCAATGTTGGGAGTGCCACGCATTTTGCAGGCCACCTTGCTCTTCATGATGTTGGGAAATCTGGGTTTCTCGGCTATGAGTTACTGGGTTTCTCTGGACTTGGCTTTCAAGGCCTTGAATCCCCACAAGAGGATTGTCTTTAGATATGGGTGTGTATGAAAATGGGTATACCTCCCAAATAGATCCAAATAGCCTTTTAATAATTAATAGGGAAAATGACAATTCACCAGTGGGTTTAGGGGTACCATATTTTCAGAGAGACCCGCGACGGGGTGTTTTTTGAAGGGAAGCAGAAGACTGTTTCGCCCATTCCCAGGATCCCCACCAGGGAGGCCCACCAAGCTATCAAGACACTGAGGCATTGCCTTTAGCGATGTGGTTGTGGACGGGTGCGACACTGGAGGGTTGAGGGGCAACAATGGCAGGAAGTCATAGAATTAGAGGGCGAAGACCTGACCATCATGTCAAGTGCATTGCTTGAGGATCACAAGATTTTCAAAACCATCTATGTGTATGTATAGCATATATATAATTATATATATAATTATATATAATTATATATATATATTGTTGGTTTGTTTACAGCAACATAGCTGTGGATAATCACCATGTTTAAGACAAGCCATGTATAAACAGTCACTTTTCCGGCAACTAGACATTCCGACAACGTGGAACTCACAACTTGCCGCCTTGGGGGGCTGGTCATCCTCCACGCCATGGACAGCATCAATATGTGGCCACGTTAAGAGGTACAATTAATGAACCTTGGGATACAATGGGATACCATGCGATACCATGGGATTTTATTCTCAGACCCATTGGTGCTGGAGTTATCTGGAGCTTAGATCTTGCAGGCTATGGGTATGTCTATCGGATAGAGCCGCAGCGCTTGCCAGTCTGTATAGGTGTGCCTCCAAGTAAGGAAGCATGCACCTAGCAAGGTTGGGAGGGTTTTGTTTCAAAAAAGTATCTGACTTTGGGGCCCTAACAAAACCATGGTGGAAGGCTCTAGATCTATTTCTGGGACCCAACTAATGGGTGATTTATGATCGGGAATAGTGTTATTCTGCATATGGTCTTATGATGTTATACCTAGTTATGTACGTATATCGTATCTATACGGGTGTGCCTGCACAGGGCCATTATGAATAGGGAAAATGATGCCAGGCTGGTGGTGGAGAAGGCTCGAGACAATCCCAACTTGACACTTGGCATCGACAATGGGTAATTGCCTTGAGATATGGCAGTGGGGGGCTGTAGCAGAGCTATCTAGCATACTTTCTGATTTGAGTTTTGTTGTTGCGGACCGCAAAGGAATTGGGCAACAGGTCCTGCATCTATGCACGGCGCGTATGCGAGTATGAGATGCATACATATATTGCACGCGTGCATGAGGCATATGCAATGCATGCAAAGATATGTATGCGCAGGTATGGGCATGTGCTTGCACGCGTCTGTAGTGTGTATATCATGTGCTTTGCAATTTCATGTTACGCCCATCTGTTACATTGCAATGTGCGTGCGTGCATTTATCAGTTCTTGTGGGTGTACTGGATAGGCTAGATATACCTGCATGCATGTTTGAGCTATCACTTCCGTCATCTTGTGAGGGCTGTGAAAGACCCTGTATGGCTTAGCCATATGGATCTAAAGATTCATATGAAGGATGACTTGTTGGATTTTTGCCATTCACAAGATGACAAAGAGGGTTATCCATGGCTTGGCAACCTAGCTCGATTAAACTTAAATTTGTCGTTGTCACACTACTTCATCATTTAGTCGACTAGATCAAAAGTGAAACGCCCAACAATTGGAAGCGGATTCCCGAAAATCTAACATGGAAGCCCGTGGAAGACAGGCTTACTTCTTAAGATTACATGATATTGCCATTTTGGATGTCTCTTTTTCGCACCCAGGATGGGTGGCTTGCAGTCTTTCAGCGCACACCTCAGATGCACTGAAAAGATGACCCAAATTCAGAACCAAAGAAATGTACAGCCGTAGGTACCAGTTAATGGTAGATATAACTATAGTTGATAGATGTTAATGAGGTTTATAAACCCTGTTGTGGAGCTTTGTTTTTGAAGCCCCTTTTTTCCGCATGTTGTTCCCACGTTATAGTTCAAAGATGTTCAAAGAGTTGACACTTCCAGACGAACCATGGGAACAGCTGGGTTCGGATCCTCGTTTAGTGCAAAGGAAAACTAGAGGGTACCGTCGTTGCAAAAAGAATGGGGTCCTGTAAATATGGTTTTTGCCTCACTGGGAGAACCTGATTTATTTTGACAAAACATGACAAAAGCCTCAAATCTATGGTGGATCATCACTTGCCCATGGAAACTTCAATTTTTTAGTATCCTGGTTTGCACAAACCCATATACATTCAATAGCTGTTGCCTTTTGGCTGGAGCACTGGGTGATGCTTCAAAGGATGGGTTTGTCTTGTTCTACTGGGATCATTTGCTGCTAGTGCCATCTACATGTAGTGCGTTCGGTTTCAAAGCATGGATTCCCCCTGCACAGGCCTGTTGTCATGTTAATGTGGGAAAATGATGGTAAACCACTGGATTACCGCTTTTTGGACAAGCGCAGGATGGAATCCTACGCTCACCCAAAATGTCGCAGAGATTTGAAGTCCTGCTTCGGCGTTTCCAGAGAAGATGTGGAGATGTGATTGATGTATGTAACCCCTTCATGTCTTTGCAGGAAGTTCAGGATAGTTCAAAACTGCAGGATTTGCATGCATCCCAATTACGTGCCATGATTGTTTCCCTGACTAAAACAGACGATTCTTGGTGATGATGTAATACGTTGGTTTCTGTCAGCTTGATGTGGGTGTAGATACATATATATATATATATTATTAATGTATGTATATATATATATACACATACATGCATATATCATCATCATATATATCATTATATGTACAGGTATATATATATATATATTTATTTATTTATATACGCGTGCACATATTATTGTACGCATGCTACTACCCCAGTTAGCTTTGGATTCTGGTGGCATTTTGGATCGCCGAAGCTCCGTAGGTTGGGCATGCAGAGGTTTTGGTGCCATCTTGTCCGCGTATCTTGGCGGCTACGCAATGGTGGTTGCAGCACGAACAGTAAGAGCCCGTATATAGTATAGCCCGTATATAGTATATTATAGATTTACTAGAATAGGCTAGACTAGATTAGAGTGGATAGATCGAACTACATAGCAGGATATTTGATGGCAACTATAGTTAGACTGACAATGATCCGAGGTAAATGTTCACGAAGCAGCCCTGTCAAAGAGTGATACAGGACAGAAGAAGGAAAGGTATGAGTTTCGAGAGCGGAAGTTGAGACTGCCCTACTCGCACAGCCAAACTTTGGCATTTGGGTCGTGTTTAACAGAGATTTCTTCGAGAGCCAACTGGGTGAAGCAGTGAAGACCCAATCCACCCATTTCTCCGATTTCTCGATCCTGGCGATACCCAGCTGGCCAGATCCCCATGGCAAGCACACGATATAATTATCATATATATATATATACAATATATTATATATATGGCCATTATATAGCCATTATTGGTAGATAGATGATGATAGATGTATATAGTGGATTGATTCATTACCTCATCGATGAAAGATGGTGGCTGATTCCAATGTGAAATCCGAGGTATTTCAGTGGAGCCTTGCTGGAAATGATTGGCGCGCGATTCCTCAGACGGGACCATTTCGCTGGAAATGAGAGGTGGACAGAAAAACGACGGGGGATGCCCAAAACTGTGAACACGTTCATAGGGAAAGAGATGACGAACCACCGGGTTCTTGGGTACATTGTTTTCAAACAGAGGTTTGATGATTGGTTTTGGCATGTTTTGTGCGGAATTCGGGCAGTTGTTGAAATGTTCGCCCAGCTCACTTCTGCACATGGGAAGAGAAATTGGCTGATGTTGCAGCGCGATTGAGGTGGAATGCGAAACTTGCCGGTGCTTATATAGTAGGGAATGAGGGAATGGGATGATTGTTAGTAGTTATTGTCATTGTGGATCATTCTCCCATTCCCTACTAAGCACCATTAAGGAAATGGTATCTCTTTATGACCTGCATATCATCACATAGCCAGGCAAGACCAACAGCACTGGATAATAACTGCTGTGTTGGAAGGTTGCGACCCACGTAGACGCTGAAGGCTTCTGGCTGGGTCAGTGACCACCAGATAAAGATGGCTTTATGGCTAACCATCATTAGGAGTCGATTCGGAGAACAAACTTTCGTGTGAAGAGAATCATGACGGTCCCATTTCTTTCAGTTTTCTAAGATTCTATAAATCATAAACAAGAGGCAAGGATATGTGTGGTTTATAGTTTTGTGTTTGTATCATTGCTGTCAGCAGGGACCCATCATATCGTAAAACAATACCGTGGTCTTTTTTTTGGATCGCCCAGGTGCAAAATGTCTTCGCCCTCACCGCAATTTTACCCTTCTTTGTCATCATTGCCTCGGTGACCCTGGCGTGGCTGGAGGATGTGGATCCATGAAGATGCAGACCATCAAAGATGGGAATGATATTTTCTGAAACTAAAAGATGGGGAATTAGTCATCAAAGATTGGAAAGATTGGAATTTCCTCAAAGATGGATGTTTTCCGGTTGCAACTAGTAGACGAGGCGGATTTCTATAACATACAGCCTCCAGAGATGTCAAGAGTTTTTGTTGGTGTTCAGAACATTCTTTCAGTATGGAAGAGAATCCAAACATGTGGCTCATCCCCATTGCGGAACAAAATATGTCGGTGCAGATAAAGTTGCCTATGATTGTCCCAAGTACACCATCTACAGTAAAACTTGTAAAACTCAGGAAGTTACTGTATGTCGCGACATAGGATAAGATACCATAAAATCAGCCAACTCTGCCTGTTTGGTGGCCTGTTCTCAACTCGACAGTTCCATCGGCAGGTACTGATTGAAGAGTCCAAACAAGAAACCGTGAAGTATTCCTGGGATGAGGCGCAGCCATCAGTGCTTGTGCTGTTCTGTCTGGATTTGTCTCAAAATTTTGGGTACCTCAAAATCCAATTGTCATCATTTGGTTTCCATTAAAAAATGGACTCTTGGATTTTAGGTACCTTAAATGGCCAGCGTTTTCCCATTTAAAAGGACTCTTTTGGGGCAGCCATTTGTTGTCCAATTGTTGTCATTTGAAGTTGGGATGGTCTCCACTTAGTGGATGGCGGCAAACAAGCATTGCTCATTGGAAAACCAACACGTAAGCAGATAGATGTTTTTTTGTACTGGAAATTGGAATCTTTGGTTGTGATATGTTGGTATATGTTGGTATTGTGGAGGGTATCCACTATAATTAGCCTATGAATCACACATTGGTTAATTCCTTTATAACTTCTTATGTGTTTGGGGTGTCAAGTGCACCAAGGTCGTTACAGGTCTGCTTAAAAGTCGTGGTAGTAGCCGCTTAGTAGCCATCGGCCATGGGCTTTGCCGCCCAAGTCTCGGGACCGGAAAATGTGATGATTGTATAATGAATATTGATGATTGGTTAATAATGATGGTTAATCATGGGTGAAAAGATGATGTTTCATTATAGTTCTTTTAATTCAGCTATATTCAGCTTATCATAATCTGCTGAAAATTGCGAGGAAGTGGGCGACCCACCATGTTTTTTTAGTAAACTATAAGTAACTATAAGCTTCCTGAAAGAGAATCAAACTCAGGCTTGACTTGCGATCCCTTGTTTGGGATGATCATGGATGATCGTTGAAGCGAGTCACTTTTTGGATGGATTGGTTCACAAGCGAGTCGCTCCCCGATGGGATTGAAAAATACATGTCTACTGCAAAGATCTAAAAAACGTACGTTGATGCCAAGCTTACTTTTCCAATGTTATAGCAAAATCTTCTTGGAAGAGATGGTTCTTTTTGGGCCAACAACTGTCTTGTTTTGTTCGGATTTCACGGGAAACAACTGCCGATTTCTGACCCATTTTCAACATATTTCAACAGGCCTCCATGGCTCCATGTCCCAGGCGAAAGAGACGATGGGACAGGTGTGGGAGGCAGGGGCCGGCAGCGAGCTCGGACAGCTCTTGTGACCAGCAATGCGAATGGGAAATAACATGATTTTTTTGCGGAATGGGAATAGAACCGGAAAGGGAATGTAGTTTATGATAGTTTTATGATAGTTTATGTGTCTTTATAATTCTTTATACAGTATCGAGCTTTTCCTGACAGGTAGCTTGCTCCAACCAAAGGCGCTCGTATAGTAAAACGTCGCATGCCTGCCTTGTGCTCATAGCACCGTGCCATCCGGACATGCCTTCCCAAGTTGGCACCATGTTGGTGCTGCACCTGGCTTGATCCACTGCCCTGCTGGTAGCTTGCGTGAGGGTCAGCCTTCAGTCGTGTTGATTGCTGCGTGCTCCAGCACAAGCGACACCACCCGCATCTTCTCGGCTTCACACTCAACACTCTCCACTCCACGCTCCACACTTTCCACTGCACACTTGACACTTCACATCCCCAACCCACACTTTACACTTTACACTACTTTCCACACTTTACACTCCACATTTTACACTCCGCACTCCACACTTCAACCTCCACACTCCACACCTCTTACTCTACATGTCACACTCCACGCTTCACACTTTACACTCCCCAATCCCCACTCCACACACTGGACTCCACACTCCACGCTTCACACACCACACCTCAAACACCCAACAGGTCACACTCCCCTACACTCTACACCGCGCACTCCACACTCCACACCTTACACTCCACACTCCACAATCCGGACTTCACACTCTCCACCCGCACTCCACAATCTACACTCCCCACTTCACAGTTCACACTTCACACTCCACTCTCCACAATCCACACTCTACACCCCACGCACAATTCACACTCCGCACTCCTCACTTCAGGCCCCACACTCTACACTCCACACCTGAGACTCCACACTCCTCACTTTATGCTCCAAACTCCAGACTCCACGCTTCACACTCTACGCGCTACATTCCCCATCAACACTCCTCTACACTTCACACCCCACAGCCTGCACTCCTCCCCATTCCACACTCCACAGTCTACACTGGTACTGTAACAGGAAAAGAATGTACAAGACTGGTGAAATAATTTGTTTGGCAAAAGTGTTTTATGTGACTGCATTCGGTTTCGTTGGTTGGTCTTGTTTGATCGGTGAATGGAGCTGTTGCCAGCATCTATAAAATGCACTAACCTTTGTCCACAAATGGTGATACCCCAAAATGATCCAAGAATTGTTGCGAGGAAAATGATAATCAGATATTGGGTTTAGGGAAACCATGGGGAACTCAAATTCGGGGCAAAACCATATAGATACATATTGATCATTTATTGATCCATATTGGCTTTGTTCTAGACCAGATTGTTGGCCAGGTAGTCCGCTCCCCTGCTGTCTTCCCGTCGGTGGCCTTTATTCTGGCTTGGCAGGCACGGAATTTTGATGAACCAGGATACAAGGGTTTGGAGCCATACCCACGTGAGTGTTTCTTGAGATTCATGACCCAACCATGTAGAAATTCATTGTAGCATTAAGATGCGTTGAGTGGTAGAGTCCTGGCTTTGGGGATACAGGGGATACATAATGATACATATACGGTTTTCCCGTCTTCGTTTTAAAAATTGCGAGGAACGGCAGAGTTCGTCCAAAAGAAGCACACGACTGAAATGTGCACAAGATGTACAATGACATATGTACAACCCAGGATGCGAACATGTCAAAGTGTGGATTCGCAATGGTTGTTGTGCGCGCAAAATTATGTAGTTTGAAGTGTGTTTTCCTCAGCAATGCCTCAGGGTGGAAGGCACACAATCTGGAGGAGAATATACATATTCCAAATTCCCATCATGGTTTTAAAAAGATGTTCGTTGACTGAATTCCCGTGAGGTTTTTTTTAAATAGCCGGAAATGAACCACGCATCAGTGGATGATTTGGTTCGCTGATTCCTCAGTTTTTATCGCCCAGGCAACTCCCACAGCAGGATCAGCGTGCGTAAACCAAGTGGACAGAGAGAGGGAGAGATGGATGGTTGGTTGTGCCAGTTTGTGGCTCTAGGATTCCAAAAGTCAGGGAGTAGTTCAGAAGCAGACTACAGAGTAAAGATGCCAATGTTGTAAGTGGATATTACACGTGTTTGCTACCCTTTCAATGGCTTGCGGTTAAACATGCTCATCCTTGGGGCTACTAAATAGCATAAAAAGCCGCCAGACAGCACAGCGACTACATTGGGTACCCTCTGGTAATTTAACATAGCTGCTAAGACATAGCTGCTGAAAATGGCTATTTATAGTTGATTTACCTATTAATAGCATGGTGGATCTTTCCAGTTCGTTATGTTTGCCCGTTTACCAGGCCGGGTAGCCCAAAAGCCCACAGTTTTGGAGTGGCCCCATTTCATGGCCATCTGTGCTGGTCTGTCCCCAGAAGATCTCAGGAGATCCCAGGAGATTGGTCAACAAAAACTGCCTGTAGATTGACCCAAAAAAAAAAACATCCCAATTGCTATGGTGAAATCTGATACATTTTTCGTTGATGGTCTCAGGTTGCGCTGAGGATGGACTTGGAGATTTTGCCATGAACTTCCAGTTCATTCTAGGGACATGGGTAGATAGTTCCACATAAACAATACTGGTTGGTGGGTCAAATATGGTCAGATATGTTGTTGTTCAACCATATTCGGGATGATTGGTTGAGATGACTCATATTTTGGGGGATGGTGTTTGTTCGGCCCATCATTATCATCATTGCAGGCAAGAAAGTTGAATATCTATTGTTGAACACCATTCTGGCTTGATTTCTATAGTGAGCATTGAAAAGATGGCCGGCATGTAGAGCTCATCCATCACCAGCATGACCCGCCTAATAGGATGTTCTATTTAGATGTCCCTGATTTGGATGCTAAGATATTGTGGCTTGGATGTTTAGATCTATCTAAATCTCCTATTTTGATGGCATTGACTCACTTATCCCAAACTTGGATGGCAAAGGCTCAGAAAAATTCCCCAAGGAAACAGCACGTTTATGCTGGTAGCCATGGTTTTTAGCAACGTTTTTAGTCATAGCTGTTCCTAACATTTACAACAAACAAGCCTATCCAGTCGAGGATGTTCTACTTCTACACCAACGAGTTGCATTTTGCGCCCGAATTCCTGGGTCGATCACAGCTGGTTGGCTCGTTGGCCAGTGGCTTGGCATCAAGGGAAGGTGCGTGCTGGGGGTTCCCAAAAAACCATGGATAAACCACAGAGAAACCACAGATAAACCACAGATGATCAATGTGTATCATCATTTCTTATCATTTTTTTCGTACTCAAGGGGTTTTTCTTAGGCAATTTTATGGGTATAGCTCATTTCCAGACGTTCCCTTAAATGGGTTTCTCCAAATTTCGGGTACCCGGGTACCATCATCTAAATGCGGTGGAATGTGGTGGATCACCATGCTTTCCCTCTTGTTTGCTAGCTATAGTTTGGGGGTAACTACCGTAGATGGACGAATTACATTGTAATGGTATATAGATGGATTACATCTATTTGAATATATCCATCTATGTAATCCATTAGAATAATTCGATCACCGTTATAATTTCAAAGCCTTGTAATCCAATAACCCCCCAATAACCCCCCAATTACAATGTTGTTTTTTTGGGTTTGGTTCGCGAATGGAAAGAATGGACGAAATTTTTCTCAAAGCCTAAGATGAGGAACAAAGATACGAAACCATAACCTTGAAATTTGGGGGGACAGGGGGTAGCCTACAACTCATGGATGCGGTGTTTGAATCATTTGTCCATCTACTGTAGTCCCAATTCTTTCACATGCCCAAATTGAGCATCATAAATGTGTTAGTAGACCTTCTACTTTTGTCTTCCTGTATGTTTGGTTAGCAAATTCTTCACTGTACATCCTGTGCTAAAAATCCCTCCAAGAGTGTCAGCACCCTCTGGGGTGACGACTGGGCCGAGCTGGGATGACGTGTGTCTGGATAGGTCTGGCGGGCATCGTGCTCTACAATCGTCGGAGACTCATCGGGTCTACAATCAGGTCATGTCAGGTGCAGAATTCTTTGTTTCGGAGAAGAGAAAGACAAGTCAGAAGATTTTGTTGAAATTTGAAGGCCGGAAGTTTGATGTTTGATTTGTGGCGACCTGGATCGCAATTGATGTTAATACTTATTGATACTCATGGATACTTATGGTACATTGCCTTGAAAGGAATTCTGACTTCATTACTTCATTACTGATTGGATGACACCTCAGCCACTGTAAAAGGTAATGACTTGACATCTAAATTGGTCGCTAATTACAAAATGTGTCAAATACACATCTCATCCATCTATATTGTGACATCTTGTAGTATATCGTATATCGTGTATTGTGATATATTGAAATATATAAAGTGACATCTTGATATATTGTGACATGTCATCATAATTCCAAGATTGATTCTTTTTTCTCCCATATATTCTCCCCCCAATTTGCTAAACTTCCGGTGCCCCCTATCTTGGGAAGTACCCACAGTTTTTGGTACTCAAAAAAAAAATGATGTATGATATGTGGCAGTGTGTCAAAACCAATAGTACCCCTGTAGTTCACATCAAAATAGCTGGGATTTATGGATGTTCATCCACCTAAAAATGTATCTATAGGTATTGACCCATACCCATATGGTGAAATCATCATCTTTGGGCCTCTGTCTCTGCAAGGGAAAGCATGATACTGCTTGCTATTGTGATCATCATCATAATAACATGTGTATGATATGTTGGGATCTGAATTTCTTCTGCCAGGTGTTTTTGCCACGGTTCCACTGAAGGACTATCTCTTCCGCGGCTTGGATCGTGGGCAGAAACTGGATGGCTGCTGCAAGGGTTAAATTTTGCCATGGCGCGTTCGGAAATTCCCGGAGCAAATGGATGTTTTTATGGGAAAAGTATGGGAAAATTGGGGGAAACCCGCTACAAATGGAGGTGTTTTATGGGAAATTCATCTATAAATGGAGTTTTTTTCCAGCAAGCCAAGTGTGATTGATTACCAGAGGATGACTATTAACTATTCCAAAATAATCGAATTTGTTTTATTAAGGTCGGTGAATTATGACGAGAATTCATCCAAATATGTCCAAAACCGCCTGGTGGTTTCAAGTTTGACGCCTGTTCTTTTCCATCCTACAGAGGATGATGAAATCCACGATTGACTCTTATATCTGTCAAATTGAAACCACAAGCAACAGGGAAAAGAAAGTGAAGGGGAAAAAGAAGTGTGTGAACATCCCAAGGCAATCCATCTTTGTCATTTCAGGGTTCACCAGCGAAATTTTCGACCCATCTCCACGAGCTGATGGTATGGATCAACATTTACCAAAGTTTGACCAAGGGCCCTGTGATGACGTGACTCGCTTCAGTCGTAGTCCCCCCCGCTAGGACCATGAGGATCAACTGGCATTTGAAACGGAGAGTTTTTTCTCAGACCATCACCATAGCTGGTTGGTGCTTTGGAACATTTTATATTTTCCATATACTGGGAATAATAATCCCATTTGACTTTCATATTTTTCCGATGGGTAGGTCAACCACCAACCAGTTAGCTATTCAGCCAAGAAAGTGGCATCAAACATAGTGACAATGGTCAATCGTGGTCGGCCTTTCTGTTTTGATCATTATTGATCACGGTCTTGCCGTGTAGCCGGTCTCCTTGGGGACCGGCTGCAGCAACACAGGGAGCAAATCCTCCTTGGTTGAAGGGAACAATGTTGAAATCCCCAAGGAAAACCATTCTGAAGCAGAAGCTGTTTACTGAAGCAGAAGCTGTTAACTGCTTGGTGCTGAGGTGTGCAAGGTATTGCTGTGCTGTTGGGATTTCTTCCTTTGTTGCTGGTGACACGTCCAGAGACTCAGCGTTGACCTGCGCTTTCGCAGTGGCAGTTTCATACCTTAATCTGTTACCCAAGATCTGGATTTATGTTCTAACAAGGCTTTTTAATGGCATCTATCGGTCTATCGGTATCAAAGATGGGCAATTGCACACCTGGATTGAAAGGGATTGAAGGAAAGACCACTGTCCGAAAATCTCCCTTCAACTGAGCAGTGGCGCCCGAGGTACAAATCTCGCTTTGAACATTCCTGATCAAGCTTTTGTCTTGGGCACCTCGCCAAAGTTCGCACTTCCTGGGCGATACGGCGATACGGGAAGATCAAGCAACACAAAAGATGGCTGTGAAGCAGTTCTGTGTCAACTCCGATGCAAAGTTGGGGAGACCCATGATATAGACACTGTCTTTAAACATTGTGTGCAGACTTTGGGTGTGAGACATGCTGACTCGGGGCTAAAGGAATGCCCTGGTTGTGATCTTGAATTGTTAGGCACCGATTCAACCTCCAACAACATGAGTTGAGTTTCAAGATATATATATATATATGATTATACAGATATAGAGAGAGAGAGAGAAATATATTCTTTGAGAGGTCTCAAGGTTCAATCCCTTCCTGTTGAATCTCTGAGATGTTCACCGTGCCAATACAGGTGTTTGCTAGAAACATCATCCCGTTTGTAGATGTTGGACCACGAATTATCCAAAAAAATATGTTATCAGAAGGGAAACCATATAACTTGGGTTTTCTCCGTGTTGGGGCTACCGCACTTAGGGATATAATAAGCACCCACAGGAGAAAATTAATGACGTACGCCATGCTTGGCCTGGCCAGTTGAACATCCCTAAATGAAGCGTCCATGCGTTTGGACGAATAACATCATTTGGCAGGATATGTCAAGAAGATTTAGGGCTTCACCATGGTTCACCTGATTTCATGGGAGCTTGAAATATGTTGAAAGCAGATGTTTTTCTATAGTTTTTTGTTGCATAAAATCGCAATGTTTTGAAAAATCCCATGTTTTCCCCGATCAACTGGTGGATGTGGGGCTTCCACCATGAGTCCGCCGGATGTCAAAGGTGATGACGTGATCCAAACAGTGGCAGGGGTCGTCGACTCAGTGTCCGAAGGATGGGAACAATATAACAATGATATGACATGGGTAAAAGTCCCAAAATCATGGGGTAAAACAATGCCATATTTAGAGCTAAAAAATGGGTAAAAAATGGTAAAATGTGGGTAAAACAATGCCATAAACCATCCGCCAAATCACCACATTTGTTAGAAACCATTCCCAGTCAACCGGGTGGTTTATTTATGGCATTCTTTTACCCACATCTTTGAAAAAGTGTTGGGAAGCACCAGATCACCCTTCTCGGGAGATGAAGGAATTGGCGCACATGCCCATCCTGGTGCTTGCAGCTCAGCTTTGCCCTCCTGGTATTGAGGCGAGGGATCAAGAATGACCTGACATACCTGGGCCAAATGTGAATGATGAAAAAACTATTTAAAAAAAAAAAAAAACAGTTTTCTATCAAAAAAACATGATTGATCATGTTTTGTCCAGATTCATATTGGTATTCAGATGTGTTTTGAGTGGCGTTGTTCCCCAGACAGTGTGGCCACACTTGTGGTTCTTACGGTAGCTGTTAAGGCCAGGTGTTCATTCGAGGTGTTCTCATACGTGCGCGGCATTTTTGATGACCCTTACAGCACAAACGTGCCCTCGTGAGATGTCCATTTGCATTTCGGCTGTGCAGGCTCACACAAACTGGGTGTCACAGAGACCTCTCACGCAACCCTCTCGTCACTTTGGGCCTCTCAGATCGCTCTCGTTGTGGTGCGGTGCGAATTTTGACAGTCAAGGAGATCTTGTGCGGAGATCTTGACAAGGAGGTCTTTTATAGAGAGCTTGCGCAGACATCTTGCCAGGGCACCTCTTATGGAGATCTTGTGCAGAGAGTTTTTTTTGAGATCTTGTAGGGAGATCTTGCCAAGAGGTCTCTTACAGAGATCTTGCCAACAGAGCTCTTATACAAACTTCCACAGAGATCTCTTCAAGGGATCTTGCCAAGAGACCTCTTCTAGGGAGCTTGTACAGAGATCTTGCCAAGAGGTCTCGTACCGGAATCTTGCCAAGAGAGCTCTTTTAGAGAGCCTGTGCAGATATCTCTGAAACAGATCTTGCCAAGAGACCTGCTATAAATTGGGAACTCATACAGAGAGCTTGCCAAGAGACCTCTTGTAGAGATCTTGTACAGAGGCATTGCATGAAGATCTGTTGAGATCTTGCCAAGAGGTCCCTTACAGAGATCTTGCCAAGAGAGCTCGTATAGACAGCTTCTACAAAAATACAAAGACCTCATAAAGAGATATCGCCCAGAGACCTCTTATAGAGATCTTGTACAGAAATCTTGCCAGGACACCACTTCAAGAGATCTTGCACAAAGACATTGCATAGAGATAAGAGGTTTCATACATAGATCTTGCCAAGAGAGCTCTTATAGAGAGCTTCTACGGAGATCTCATAACGAGATCTTGCCAAGAGACCTCTTATAGGGAGCTTGGACAGAGTTCTTGCCAAGAGACCTCTTTTAGAGATCTTGTACAGAGATCTTGCCAGAAGACCTCTTTTACAGAGACCTGGTGAAGAGAAAAGAGATCTTACTTTGAGATCTCTTGCAGGGATCTTCTGTGGAGATCTCCTATAGGCACTTTCTACAGATAGCCTTGCAAATGGATCTTTCACAGCAGCTTCTACAGAGCACCTGTCACGAAAATCTTGACCATAATCTTCTACAGACATCTTCAAAAAGGGAACTCGCAGACTTGACTCTGGTATCTCTTCTTCCAGAGACCACCTGTGGAATGAACACCATATTTTCACTACTAGGGTCGCTCTTGTCCTGCTAGCTTGGAGCCACTGATGATTTGGGAACCTTTCCCTTTATCTAGGTACAGTAAATGTCATACATACATGCATACATACATACATACATGCATACATACATACATGCATACATACATGCATACATACATACATGCATACATACATACATGCATACATACATGCATACATACATACATGCATACATACATACATGCATACATACATACATGCATACATACATACATGCATACATACATACATGCATACATACATACATGCATACATACATACATGCATACA
>Ga0126342_10000795_pt1 | contig 38897 bp, 35 predicted proteins | sample Cyp1metagenome_FD_92528 | JGI IMG/M metagenome (GOLD analysis project Ga0126342, IMG submission 92528) | Coral microbial communities from Lord Howe Island, Old Settlement Bay, Australia - Cyphastrea 1 metagenome | ecosystem: Host-associated > Invertebrates > Cnidaria > Coral ...
AAGGGGTTTGAATTGTGGATCCATGACATGTCCAACAGGTGGAGCCCCAAACATTAATTATGGAAAAAATAATTATGGAAAAAATAATTATGGAAAAAATAATTATGGAAAAACCGGTCAATCGAAATAATTAGGGAAAAATACAGAAATAATTATGGAACAAATAGGGCAATAATTAGGGAACAAATAGGGCAATAATTAGGGAAAAATATCGAAATATGGTAACCGACAGAATTATGGAAAAAAAAAACGTTCAACTTAGACAGGCGGCGCATGCGTCCGATTTTTCCATAATTGGGTTTTTCCCCATAAGGGTTCAAAATATCCCGGAAGTGATCCGAACCTTTTTTTTTCCATAATTCTTGGAGGTGGCCATTATTTCCATAATTGATTTCTCCTGTAAAATCATGTTTTCCCTAATTATTTCCCTGTTTTTTCCCTAATTATTTCCCTATTTGTTCCCTAATTATTTCCCTATGTGTTCCCTAATTATTTACCCATTTTTTCCCTAATTATGTCCCTAGTTGTTCCCTAATTATGTCTGATTTTTGCCTAATTATTTACCTATTTTTTTCCTAATTATTTCCCTATTTTCCTATTTTTTCCCTAATTATGTACCTATTTTTCCCTAATTATGTCCTTATTTTTTCGCTAATTAGTTCCCTATCTTTCCCCTAATTATTTCCATATTTTTTCCCTAATTATTTCCCTATTTGTTCCATAATTATTTCCCTTGTTTTCCCTAATTAGTTCCCTATTGTTTCCCTAATTATTTCCATATTTTTTCTTACTTATTCCCCATTTTTCCCTAATAATTTCAATATGTGTTCCGTACGGTTTCACTATTTTTTCCGTAATTATTTCCCTATTTTTTCCCTAATTATTTCCCTATTTTTCCCTAATTATGTCCCTATTTTTCCCCTAATTATGACCCTATTTTTCCCCTAAATATTTCCATATTTTTTCCCTAATTATTTCCCTAATTATTTCCCTTGCTCCAAAATTATTTCCCTATTTTTTCCCTAATTATTTCCCTATTTTTTCCCAATTATTTCCATATTTTTTCCCAACTCATTTCCCTATTTTTTCCCTGATTATGTCCCTATTTGTTCCCAACTTATTTCCCAATTTTTTCCCTGATTATGTCCCTATTTTTTTCTCAACGTATTTCCCTATTTTTTCCCCTAATTATTTCCCTATGTTTTCCCTAATTATTTCCCTATGTTTTCCCTAATTATTTACCTATGTTTTCCCTAATTATTTCCCTATTTTTTCCCTAATTATTTCCCTAGTTTTTTCCCAACGTATTTCCGCATTTTTTCCCTAATTATTTCCCTATTTGTTCCCTAATTATTTCCGATTTTTTCCCCTATTTTTTCCCTAATTATTTCCCGATTTTTTCCCTAATTATTTCCTTATTGTTTCCCTAATTATTGCACTATTTTTCCTAATTATTTACATTTTGGTTTTCAGGACCCTTTATTTTTGAAAAAACAAGAGCCCAACTTTCTCGCAAGAGACATCTTTTTTGAAATGAAGTTCACGTTGAGTAGCGCAGCATCATCTTTGTTACATGAAGTGAACTTCAAGTAGCATAACATCTTATTTGAGATGATCTTAACGTTAAGTAGCGTAGCATCATCTATGTTACATGAAGTTAACTGTGAGTAACATAACATCTTATTTGAAATGAAGTTAACGTTGAGTAGCGTAGCATCTTCTATGTATGCAAGCGCTATTGAACGTTATTGCAACCCGCCACACCCCCACACCCCACCATCAAAAGCAAGTAGCGTATTATCACTTTTGTTAGTGTGGGTATACGTCAAGTAGCGTCGCATCCACTGAGAGTGCAAGTGCAAGTGCAAGCTTTGTTTAAGTAGCGTACAATGATGATGTATGCTAGTTCCGCTTAACCTGACATAGCGTAGCATCATATATGTTAGAAGAAGACATCGTTAAATACTGTAGCATAAATCATATTAGCTGAAGTCACCTTCAGTAGCGTGGCATCATCTGCACCTTACAAGCAACGTCAAGTAAAATTGCATCTTCTATAAATGCAAATGCTATTAAACGTTATTGCATCCCCCAACCCCCCCGAGCCCTCCGCCCACCCGAAACTCCCAGAAACTAGAAAATTGTGTTCTCCTATAGGGTCGCTAACAGCACCGCTAGCCTAAATTGGGGGGGATACGCTAAGTATAAGATTATGACTATTGGGGGAGTACCACACCCCCTAATTAATAAACCATGGCTTATTTGTCCGGGGTTTACATTAAACTGAAGAAAGGGGCGGGACAAATACACGCATGCACGGATAAGGAAAATGTTTGAAAGGAAAGATTCATGGTGAATCAGTTATGTCTTTTTGAATTGTAGTAAAGACGCCGTGTCCTGAATTTGTTTAACCATATTCATAGTATATCATAGTATATCATAATATGTGTTACATGTTTTGCTGTTCTGAAATTCGTTGTCAGGACCCAGCAAATCGCCTGAGGTGCCGGAGTTGGTGCGTTTCCACGAATGTAATGGCCCATCTGCATAGCCGCATCGAAGGCCTGTTGGCCTTGTTCATGATAATGCTGCAAAGCATCGGAGCCCTTCTGCCAATCGGTACGCCTCTCTGGACGGCGGTTCCAATGTTCATATCCGCGAGAATTGCCTCACATTTGAAGGTGAAAGGGTGAAATAAGTTGCAGGTTCAGGAAGCTTCAATACACGCCGGGATAAACTATCAGAACCTTGTCGGCGACCATAGTACTGATAGTCCTGGCCAAACAAGAGCAACTTATCTGTGGTTCATTCGCTCTCCCCCCCTCTCTCTCTCTCTCCCTCTCTCTCTCTCTCTCTCTCTCTCTCTCTCTCTCTCTGGTTGTCTCTCTTGCTTTCCTCCTGTAGGAAGTCTGTCCTCTGAGTTCCGTGACAAATGCTTGGTGCGGTTCATTCAATAAAGCACACAAAGCATCTGAATAGACTCAAACAAGTCAGCCTCATTGCGGTTGCCAGCTCGTCGCTGTCCAAGGGGTGCCTTCACCTTTCCAGAGAACCGGAAGCTTCCAGCTGAGGAAGGTTGTCTTTGAGGATATTATACACTGTACTGGTTTTAGTATTTTTAAGTGATGTTAATTGATGTCTTTGGTTCTGCTGACATGACACGGGCCTTGCCGCTGTTCCTTGATCGCTTTGGCTCTGGGAATGTATCCATGGCCCTTAGATCGGTTCAAAAATGTCGGAAGACTGCAAAAGAATCAACCATTAGTCATACCTGTGGAAGCACTCCTGACAGTCACGACCTTTTTCATTCTTTGTCTTCCGATCATGCAACACTGCAAAATAGCACTCAATCTCTGCCCTATCTGCTGCCTGCCCTGCACAAAGAAAGAGGAAAGCTTAGGGTCGAACATCATTGACATTGAGGGCATCGCACAGTCTGAGAATATACGCTTGCACACAACCAACTAAGGTTGCTAAACAACAATGACAAGAAGTCTAGCTATCTGCTTCTGAGCCAACAGAGCACCAGTCACGATATTCTGAAGGTGCCATTTCACTGGTGAATGGTTCGGCCACTGACAAGTCGCTGAGGTTTGGTGAGCCCTTGCACCAAATTTATCACATGTTTCCTGTGGGAGTGGCAAAAAGGGCTTATTTATGCTTATATGATATAGTTGATCTTATTTGTAGAACAAGCCGCGGCCAGGTTGAGTGTTTTGCTTGAGAAGCTCAAGCTCAAGCGTCTGTGCACTGTACAAAGCAGGGCAAAAGTATGGAGTGCCAGCTAGCAAAGGCCAATGTGATCAGCATGCCAAACCGCCCTGCATCGTTGGTGTGAGCAAGGTCAAGCATGATCTATGCGTGGATTCCCGCCCTCAATTCGGGTCTTATGTCACCACTACATAATTGAGCAGCCTGGACTGACAAGTTTTCGAAACTGTCATCCTTTGGAGCATGTACAACAGCTGCAGACTCTGCATCAGGCATCATCAAATCAAGTGCAACCTAGAAGATCGCATCAATCTCTTCGTTGCTGTACCTTGTGTCTCCATGTCCAGCATTTCTGATGACCCCTTCTGCCAGTGGATGTCTGACATCGTGCAACTATCTTTGTTTGTGTTCAATGAAACTTGTGCGAGGTTGAAACAGTGAAGTTGTGCCGCCGCTAACTGCAAGCAAGATACCGTTGCTCCTGGTTGCAGGAGAAGCCAACCAATTTGCAGGCAAAACCATTGTCTGCCTGGAAGCAAAGATAAGAAAAGATCATCAAAGATAAGCAAAGGAAGAAATGAACCAATGCCAAGAGGATAAGCTGTCTCATGCCATCTCATGCCCACTTATATCCAATCATATCCAATCATGCCGCCTCCAAGGTTGTTATGATCATTACAGGAGCTAAGCCTTCAGGATTTGGCACCAAAACTCTTCTGAGGTTTGCCTGATTTGTGGTGGATTTGTGCTGGAATTGTTACTAGTTTGCGCTACCCTGCTTCGTGCAGAGCCTGCATTTCACTGGGATCTGGTCAGCATGCCTGCATGAGCCTGGGGGCTTCATCTGCACCGCATGGCCTGGGAACAAGGCAGACGAAAAAGCAGAAAGTGACGGAACTGGCAAACAAGGTACCCGGAGATAACCGGAGGCTGTCATGCTGCAATTGTAGCCGAAAGCTTTTCATCCAACTGGATCAGCACTTCTCCAAAACTAAAAGCAAAATATAGACCCCAGCACAATAGATATCGAAAGATCATATATCTAAAGAGTCTAAACGCAGTGCTTCTATTTCCTGAAGCTTTGCCATGACGAGAGTTCGGTCAAGCCTACTGTACACTTCAGCTTTTCTATTTCGGTGCCCCACCTCCATTTTCCACAAAAGCTGCACTGCACCGCAGCCTGGTGACGAATACAAAACAGCAAATTAGCATGTAAGAATTAGTTACTGCAATGAACTAGCACGGTGTCTATGCTAGACACGGCAATATGCCTGCAATGTGTTTGATCGGGTCTGTGCATAGATTTAGCATGATTTAGCAATGTCTCAATCACAATAGATCAAAGTAGTACAATCCCAGCCGGTCCCAGCCGGTCCCAGCCTGCCACTCTTCCAACGGTGGCACCCCCCGCTGCTCGGCTTCTTGAATGCCTGTAGGAAGGTCAACAGTCATCAGACGGCTCGTCAAACACCAATGATCGGGCCACCATCAGAGTTACTGAGTGTCAAATCACAAGCTGACTTGCTTGCTAGTCAACATTAGTCATTAGTCAACTTTAGTGATTCTTGGCCTGCTTCTTTGCTCAGCTTTGTTTTCACATCCTTCAGCGAGCGATAGTGGAAACGTGTTCCCGTGTTGAAGACAAATATTCTCAAGCGAGATGCAAACATTGCAAAACCATCAGAGGCTGTTGAAAAGTTGAGCAATCGGGCCAGGCTGTGTCAAACGTACATCACTGAGTCACGGTCACTAAGCAACCAACAGCTGAGGGCAGCGGCAACGCATTGCCTGCGTCCGCAACAGAGGAAGCGGTCGGAGCCGCGACCTGACAGTCATTTTTTTATCGCATCGAGCACCCTGCCACGGACCATCTCTGGTTATATAACCCATAGGATCCATGTATGGTATATATATGCTAACATTTGGGGTATATTGATGGTAAATGTCACCATATATAGCATACATGGATCCTATGGGTAATGTTATAAACAATGTTATATAATGTTATAAATTGCAATTCTCCAAGAGTGCGCGTATTGGTGGGTGTCCCGACTGCATCCTTGGACAGGGGGAAGTCTGAGAGTCTCAACCTCTTCGGAAAGGTGTGTCAAGCACGAAAGAAACTGACTCAGTATGACTCAGCCTCCAGTAAGCAAACCAACTACACTCACAAAATGGATGGCACCGTGGATAATCTTGATACGAGTATCCAGATGCAGGTGAATTGAGTGCGAGGGGGAGCATCGATCCAAAAAATGCCCGGTCTTGCCTCCCTCGAAGGGAGCCCAGCATAGTCCACCTTGCTTGCACAGGTAGTCATGTGCTTCACCCCCTTAGAAGTTGCAAACGAAAACAGCAACAGCAAAATCTTACTCTATCGGGGTTGCCAAAGAGAGCACACATAGTTGAAGCACGTTTGCCAAGCTCTGGCAACCACAAGTTTACCCTATTGTAGCCTGCACGATTCTTGGTGTAAGGGCGTAAGGGTGCCAAGCGAAAGCTTTCTCAACAGGGCGCTAGGAAGGTGTGAGTGGCACACGCTGCACTCATCGCTGGCTTTCCATCACAACATGAACTCATCGCCACTCATCGCCACTCGGGGCCAAAGCACGTTGTACCATCGGGTCGAATCCCGGGCCCCATGGTGGATACCTCGCACTCAGTGCACTCAGTGCACTCAGTGCACTGCACCAAATTCTGTGAGCATTTCTCGGTACCCTATGTACCCTGTAGGCACCCCCATCGATATCCATCGACATGCGAAAAGGATTACTGGGCTTTGGGCGCAGAACACAGATCTACGCTGATCTGACATGTTTGCACCTGTTCACGCATCTGGGAGTTGGGCAATCCAAGGATTTGAGTGCAAGATCAAGGGAGTACATGTCTGCAATTCAATGCATATCGCGGAGCCTCCACAGTGCATCGTCCGAGAGTCGTAGAGGACCAAATCTCCTTGTCTCAGAGTCATCTTCCGATGCGCTACGCCAAAGGCCTCCAACATTTGAGAACTGAGCGCGTTTGGGCATGCAGGCTTCAACTTGCGTGCTCAGACAGCACAACGGTGCCTCGTCAGCACCTTCAACTGACAGTTTACCAGTGATGTGCGAACCTCGAAATCAGATTCAAAGATTCAAAACCCATCTCAAAGCACACCAAAAGCACACCAAGCTCTCAGATTTCCTTGACATTGCTCTGAGAGCAGTTCATTGTAAAAGTTTTTCGGGCTGTCCAAGAGTCTGACCCCAAAGCGTTGCGTGGTGTTCCACTGTGTTGGTACCAGGCCAGACATGCGTCGGACCCATGTTGGGTTGGATGTCCTTCAGTTCGTGCTGACCAATTGACATGCACTGCGTTACTCCTTGTCGCTACCCCGCGTCACTGTTTCAAGTTCTTTATCAGGCAAGCAGAAACCAAGAACTAAGGCAAAACTGATACCACATTTATCTCCTGTAAAGCCAAGAGGGAAGTGAAAATCAGTGCAGTGTCAGTTGCGACCGCTTGAACCTAAGTCACGCAGCTGTTGATTTGAATCAGTTGTACAGCCATCCCCAAGAAGTCCGGATGGTAGAAACTGCCCGTGGAGGAAGTTCACATACTTTGGAACATGGCAAGCAAGCAAGCAAGCAAGCAAGCAAGCAAGCAACCAACCAACCAACCAACCAAGCAAGCAAGCAAGCAAGCATGAAGATTGATTGCAATATTTAATGAAGCTATTGTGCTTCTGAACCATTGACAGAGTTCAAATGGAGAACTTGGAAGCTGGCCACGTGACCAAGATCGTCAACAGCATCTTCGTCCTCCAATTGACTGACAATATGAATCATTCCATCCTATTTGCAGAATTTCGTAGGTGTTTCATATGTGTTTCGCATTTCTGATTGTCTTTGCAATCTCTGGCCCTCGATATCGGCCTCTGAATCTTCCTGGGGGTTGGTCGCCTTGGTGAGAAAGCTCGTCAACACCAAAGTCATCGCAAAGTGAGTGAAAGTTGAGTACGTATGTTTAGTTGTTTAGCTCAACAAAAAATGGAGGTCGAAGCATGGCAATTCGATTTTAGTCCCATCTCTTTCTTGCGTCAGAATGGAAATTGGTTGGCGGCTTGTGGGCCAAGGACAGGCTTGAAGCACAAAAACTGTAGGGACAAACGCATGGACCTCGTCAAGCGTCAACTGTGTTGATTGAGGTTCAGATCTGCTTGACATGAGGTTCTTGCGGGCCTCAGCTTAAATCTGCACAGACCTTAGGTCTTATTTTCTGCTCTAGCCACCTGCTTGCCTCTGGCAAAGTCATGGTGCAAGACATCTCAGATTCACATTTGCAGCACATCGGCTGAAAGTGCCTTCTTGGACATTCGATTCCAACATGAGCTGTGTGGGCGAGGAGTTGAATCCAATTGAAGAAAGGAAATCACTTGTGCCTATGGGGTCAATCAAGAAATCGTTGACTGGGACAGTAAGATTTGCATTTCTCACCTGATATACATGATACATTCACATAGATGCATAGATCAAATCAAAGACCTTCGACTTTGAAAGCAAAGTTCGGGCATTCACTTGCACTCAGGGTTTGATCGTAAGTTCCAAACCTGGAAGGCGGCAAAACAAACGGCGTAGACCCATGATGGCCCATAACGATCCAGACTTCCCACGACCTTTTAGGAATTTCCAGAAATTTTCCACATATTTTTTTCCTGCCCAAAAATGAGTTGAGGAGAAAACAAACCTGTCGTTAGAGAGCAAAGGAGGTGTACTGCATTAATTAAGTTACCATGTATTACAGCGAGTTTTTGATTTGTAGCATCGCGAGTCAACAAACTTGACACACAGGTCTCAACAATATTGATTTTCCACTTGGTCCGACAAGAATGAACAGTCGATCAGAACTTCGATCTTAACCCTGCAAGCATGTTTCCAGTGTCTCAACGGCTGCACCTGCAATGATCGAATCGATGATCTCGCGGTCGCGCGGACTGCGGGCTAAGTAGCCAGCTCCAACGCTCGCTTCCTGATCCATGAAAAAAAACACTCCTAAGAATAAAATTTTGTGACACAAGTCTTAGACTGTAAGGTGAAACGTATGGGTTGGATTGGATTGGAATGAGTTCAATCTGTCCAAGACAACTGTTTCCAACAACCACCATTGTCTTGGAGCTCCGGATCTCAGTTGGCACTGAACAAAGGTAATTTCCTCGGCCATGAGTCCAGGTCCGGCAGTCCCACGGAAGTGAGGTCCGGCAGTGCCCACGGAGATCTGGCGCTTGGGGTTGAGGTCTGGCAGTGCCCGTGTCAGAAGAGAGGATGTGCTAGGTAGCAAAGCAGTGCAAACACTCCTGTTTTGCTTGGGCGCTGAAAAGCCTCACAAAGGTAAATGGGTACATGTACTGGCAGCAAAATCTCTCACACACGTCCATCAGCATCGTCGGACTGGTGGATCCTTGGTTGACCACGTCTGTGACCTTTCCTCCACACTTTCTTTTGCCTTGGCTCTCGGACATGGTGGAAATGCTTCCAATGTGGCCGGCTTCGGCATGTCACTTGATCTTCCTCAGTCACGCCTATGAACCCCATCTTCTCCATCTCCTCTGGCCTGCTCCTCCATAGGTCCTCCCCATCCTTCAGGGGATTTCTTCCAAAGACTTTCCAGGCATAATCCTTCCAGCTTCGCACCAGACTTGGTACAGTCTCGCCTTCTGGCCAACAGGTATCTGATAGCTTTCTTTAGCCCCTGAACTCCTCCAAGTTGCACAGACTTTTGCATTGCAAAGAATTCTTGGATTGCGACCCAAATCTCTCTTGTCACTGGCAAGCTCCTCAGGCAGGAAAGCTTTCTGACGATGTAGTGCTCCACGCCCCGAGGCCCACCCGCTCAAATGAATCTGTCATCATACTCAGCCGCCTCGAGCCTCTCGGCAACATTGACGTCTTCATCCACCATAGCAACTGTTCCAGAATCTGTCACCAAATCATCATCGCTCTCCTCCTCCTCCTCTTCTTGTTCCAAATCCATGAGGCTTGTGTAGCCATCCAATCCACCACTGGGACCTTCACCATGGACCGAGATACTGTCCACGTCGACGTCAAAGTCGTAGCCATTACCTTCAGCTAGTGCACCAGGCTCACCACTCTCCACCGCCATACCTGTTGCAGCAGCTGCTATGTCAATCTCAGCATCTCCTTCCTCAATCTCTGATTCACCATCTACTTCCCAACCAGAAAAAAACTCCTCACATGTCATCCTTCGGATGTGAGCAACTCCATTTGGTAGGCCATCATCTTCAGAACTCTGCTTCATGTCCATGCTCTGAGCTGGCGTCCTCGAGGTAGACACCAAATTGTGCTTGCTCAACATCTCTGATAAGTCTTCTGACACGGTTTTGCTTGCATTGCGTTCGAGCCCAATCCATTGCATCTCGAGCTGCCTCAGGTCTGAGGTGCATCACGTGCATAATCTTCAGCAACACCACGCTCACAATCAGCAAAACCACGATGATGACAACCAAGAAGACAGTTGTCCATGGGGTTGTGATTGCAACCGTCTCCAAAGAAACGAACTGCTTTCCAGTTGGTGTGGTGGGCTCAAGACCTTGCTGTGCATCTTGAACCTCGGACTGCACTGCTCACGGTTCTCCTTTCTCACACGTTCCTGCCAAGATCACCATCATCATTCAAATCCAAGCAAAAGTAGAAGAAGCCAAACTCTGCGTCTTCCAAGCACCTTTGTCCCCAAACCTGATGGATTTGTGAGCGTGTCCACCCGCCTGAGTTGGAGATCAAGTTGTTGGCGCTGTTACAACCACAGCAAGCGCCCGTCTCGACCGGGAAAGTCCTTCTCTCATCCCAATGGCAATTGCCTATGCGTTGTCTCCCATCACTTCAGCTCCACAGGGCCAAGCACAAGAAGTTGGATCACCGCCTTCAAGAAAAGACCTTCGGATGCTTCACCAACCAAGGCCGCCTCTGTGTATCCATACAACCAAATACCACCAAGGAAACCATTCCGCAGCTTGTAGATGACCTTGTCTCCTTCTGACCATTCCAGTCAGAGTCTGTCGCCACCTCCAACAGCCAGATGCCCTTGCCATCAACATACTCAGGTCTCGTAGCCAAACCAAGTGCTCAACTTCTGAAGATTTGTATCTGCCATGCACAAATGGAAATCTCCAGTTGCATGCATGTAGCCAATGAGATTACCCAACCTCCTTCGGACAACTGTGGATGCCGTTGTGAGCCTTGAACATGACTGCTAGTTACACTACTCACCATTGCGGCGATGAGTCCTGTGCAATCTGCCTCAAGTTTCTGACAGGGCATTCTCCCCTTGCTCCACACAGCTTGCACATGTCATTTGGCAATCCCTTGCCTTTTCCACGCCCTCCATCACCGGAGTTGGGAGTTGCCATATTTATTCCTTGGGCTTGCCTTTGTTCTTGCTTTTGGGTTTTCCACCATCCTTGAACTTGCCCTTGCCCTTGACATCTTTTCCAACATCTTTCTGCTTTCCCTTGATCTTTCCTTTGTTCTTGCCTTTGATGCGGTCGATGTCCATGGGGACTGCCTCATCTTTGTATCTCTTCGAATATCCAGCTCTCGATACACCGTGCTTGTGCTCCATGACGCTGTTGTCTCCTCATATGCTATCACCTTCTCTCTCTCTCTCTCTCACTCTCTCTCACTCTCAGACAGGTAGGCAGACTTCTCATCGATTGGGAACAAGTCGAAGTAGAACTGATAATTTCGTGTCGTGACTCAGTTCTTCCTTTGACACCTGGGCATACTCCTCCGCCAACGGCTCGAGGCCTAGGACTTGTTCCAAGACAACCACCCTTCTTGAATGGAAGGTGAGCCAAGAAAGCTTGTAGTAGGGCAATTGGTCGAGCTCTGGTCTTTGGCTGCATCTGTTGAGACAGCAACCTCCACACCTCCAAGCCATTCCTCCCATCGACACCCCCTCAAGATCTTCATTGGCCTGTGGCGCAAAAGGCCAACCAAGATGGAGTGCAACTTCTCAGCTCGTTCATGCTGCCCTGATGGCATCTCCACAAAATCCAACGGTGCTGTGGCTGATTCAAATCCTTCTCATACTCGTGCTGGGCGTAGATCAACCAGCTCCTGAAGGTCAAACGCCAATCCTGCCTTCTGTGTCGGGTGAATGATCTCAGGATGCTTCACCACCTTTGACGCCTCAGAAAACTTGTCCTTGCGCTCTTCCCCAAACTTTGCTTTCAACGCCGTTGCAAGCTTTGCCACTGCATCGGCTGATGCCTTTGTGTTTCCAGCGCCTGGAATGCAGCAACGTCCATGGGAAAAGTCACCGGCCACTCACAGGAGCTCCGCTACCATGTTAGGTACCAAACCGGTAAATGGGTACATGTACAGCACATGCAGCATGGGAGCATGTCAGTCAGAATGCCAGAAAGAATACCCAGATGAATGCCAGAATAGATGCCCGTAAGGCCAGAATGAATGCCGGATAGAATGGCAGAATAGAATGTCAGAATAGATGCCAGATAGAATGCCAGTATAGGATGTCAGATAGAATGCCAGATACAATGCCAGAATGGATGCCAGATAGGATGTCAGAATAGACGCCAGATAGAATGCCACGCTAGAATGTCAGAATAGAATGTCAGATAGAATGCCAGAACAGAAACTATGACATGTTTTTGTCACAGCAGGGATCACTCGAAATAAAGTATTTTTCTAGGCATACACAGTTCCTTTGCTTTTCTGGTCCTCTTCGCAGTAATTGTCTACTCTTTCCTTGATCAATGGGAATTCCAGGATTCTAAAATGGAGGTACTGTACCATATAAGGCCATATTTTGTAGGGATATTCCCTTGCATAGGCCTTATATAGGCCTTACATATGTTAGGTACCTCTAATTTAGGTTCCTGAAATGGCCATTGACTTGATGCGGGGCTGGATCTCACTCTCACTATACTCTCTTGAGCCTAGTATTATATTCTCCGCATGCTCAAAACTTTTTAGGGCAAATTGGACCCTTCGCTATGCTTCGCTATGCTTCGCTATTACGGCTATTGCGTGTTTTCGTGCCATGGCGACCGGTGATTCTCTGTGGCCCTGCCTGGCGTCCTCTGAAGCCCTCCGCGACGGGTTGTAGCTCCTTGGGAGCCAAGCCGGAGAGGGCACCGCTCAAGCAGCCTGCAGCACCTGCCATGAACTCGAAAGCAAGGCTACGGTGACTATCGTGACTACGGTGACTATGAGCTAGCGCTTCGCAGTTTTGCGCTGCATCTGATGCGATTCTCGGGAAATGCATGGTGTAATATGCTTGAAGGCGCTCAAACGGTGGAATATGCTTGAAGGTGCTCGAACGGTGTGTTCGACGCAAATGAGATGTACAAAATAATAAAGACTCCATGGGGAATGGCAGAGACCCAACCTGGGAAAAGCAAGCGTCAAGTACTAACAATATCTAAGACCAACAAAATTACATACACTACATGGTTGTTAGTGTGTTTTCTTGCTGAGTCTCATCGAAACAGCGGATGCAGAGCCTTCGAAATCTTTCAGCCGCGCAACTCGAAGCTCACTTGGACCCAGTTGCGAGGCGGCAGCCCCAGGTGCTGCTCGGAGTCCCTCCTGAGACAATCAGAGAAACTTCGCTGAAACTTCGCTGAAAAATGTTGGTTGCTGCTGGTCCTGATGGGCTCATGTCTCAGCATGTCTCAGCATGTCTCTCTAAAACTCCAAGGGAACTTTTTCTCTGGACATGCAATGGAGTCCATGGGTGTTTCTTCAGATTCCTATACAGTATTTTTGCGCGCAAGCTCTTTCTCTGCGACGGCCGGCAGACAGCAGGCTGTCGGATCCCAATAGATCTCGGACACGCTGAAATAAAGACTTACGGTTGCCAGGGTCGGGATAAATTGTGCGTGTTGACCACTGGTCAATTTCTAATGAATTTGCAAAGAACTTCAAAATCCTCCCCCTCCAGTTCACTGCGCCACCCCATCCGCAAAGCTGGCTGGATGGGTAAAAGTTTGAGCTCCTGCAACGAAATTTGGTTTGTGGATTCCTCAATACGAGAGACTTCAAGTATGGTTCCAAGCACCTTTTTGAAGAACGTAAAATCAACAGCAAAGGTAACAGGCGCGTACCTATCGACAATACCACCACCATCAACCAGAGGGGATCGCCCCGGACTGGAAAGACGGAAACTAACATACGACTCAATGAAGCTCACCAGGGCTTTGGTAGCGGAGCTAGTGTCAATGCAACCAATCGGTGAAAACCAGCCTTGAAATGACACCTGTCCACCTCAGTAAACAAATTCTTCCTACCTCCAAGCGCAGAAAGTTCGGAGGTGACATGCATGCTGTTCTCGACAACTTCGAAGACCGGGAGATCTGAAGAAACTGTGCTATCTAACCCGGCTTCTTCATCTTGAGATGAGCAGTCACGTGCTGCCACCTGAACAACAAAATGAGAGTACAATTTGACTCGTTCTTTCCAGACACGACGATAATCGCAAAAACCACTCAAAACACCAGCAAAATACCCCGGTGGAGTCATGTTGGCAATCTCTGCTTGATGATCAGCACAATTGCCCCGTTGTCTACAAAAAAAATCCAGTGGAGAGCAGCAACTGGATTCGGTGTCATGGCTGCACACCTTGTGAATTTAAAGTTCCGCTGTGGCATCATTAATGAGGGTCCGCACTTGGATCCACAAGTCAGCATGTGCAAAACTAGACACTTCGGCAACACCACGTTGAAAATCACGAAAATGATCAACAACAACCTGATTGTCACACCAAATATGTAAACTGCCGACATGTCCTTTGATCCACCAAAGTGCACTAATCACCGCGGTCAGCTCAGCACGTTGAATGCATTGATGCATCGCGGTGAGCGGGCCAAAAGAGACAGGTCCTTTCTCAGCTATCACTACTTCCCACGCGGCAAGACTTTCAGTCTGCCTCGTGGGATTGCCACAAGTTCCATCCCTGAAAGCATGGTAAGTCGTGTCAACCGGGAAAAATTGGAAATGTCGCGCTCTGGAGGCATCAGGTTCAAAGCTTCCCACATCAAGATTCTGTGGCACCAAACCTCCTGAAGTAAAACATGGTCAAAGAGTTTCCCAGCAGTCAAACAACTCTTGGTATCTGGCTCGGATGTCATCATATCTCACGCAGGCAGTATAGCGATGCTGCTTTGTGTCTTTGACATGACACCACGCACAAATCTCAGGCTCACGGGAATCCCATTTGTGCTTGGCATGATTGGTGAAAAAGCTTCCATCTCGTACGATCATCAGTTGTTCCACCTCCGCCGCAGAGAAAACATGATCATTGGATGTGGCGAGCTCCTCATCGAACCCATCAAGTCCTTCGAAACCTGCTCGGGTCACTATGTCCTCGCAAATGCTGCGTCGACAATACCTCAGTAGTACCTCCTTCAAAATGTCTTCAGAACTGTGGACCAAAGACAAGGTGACCCTTTCAGAGAAACACAAGCTGAAACCGGCATCAATCGCTAAGCCACTCTCTTCCAACAAAGCGATGATTTTCCCGAAGGGGCCATGCCTAGTGTCTGCAGAAAGGCTCAAGCCAAAATCTTTCCACCAGCCGGCAAGCGTTGAATAGGCGCTAACCTGCGTTCGAAACATGGCTGATACCAACCTGGGTCCAAATCCTTGTTGAGCAAGAATAACTGCACAAGAGGCGTAGCCCCGGCTTGGTCCCACTTCATGGCTTTCATGGCTTGTGGGCGTAGATGCTGGATATGCCGATTGCCAATCTGAACAGATTCGCACCCATGCAAGGCTCGTGGCCAGAGAACTTGCTTCACATTTGCCCGGCGAGTTTCTGAAGACAGCGCGCTTGTTCTCAACTTTCCAAAGAAAGGAACAGCCTGATCAGTTCTGTCCCGCAAAACGCGGCTTCTGAGTTGCTTGCAGTAGGTGACCTGGCCCCCAAGATCCCTTTGCCCCAAACTTATCTTGTAACCAATTAGCCCTTAGCTCCCAACGTCCGGACTGTGACGAGGACCATGCGTAGAAACAGGACAAATCCAATTCCAAGTTCATGAGGGCACAGAAGGTGTCCAAAGCAGCAGAGCTTTCGAGCAGGCGAGCAGGCTAGGGATACGATCGCAAATGATCTCAAGGTTGTCGACAAAAGACAAAGGAAGAAAGGAACACTGACAGACTGGAACAGATGCCAAACCAAATCGGTGGCAGCCATAGCGTCGCAGGAGAGGGGACATCCTTCAGGGAAGCTAGTGCAGGCATGTTGGGCAACACCGGTGGCACGATGAACCACAAAATACCTCTCAAATCCAGTGAGGTGCAAATTCCTTATCTGCAAGAATCACGACGGCACGCCCAAACACCTCAGGAAGAAGGAAACGGGGTGTCGGGGAAGCGTATTGTACACTTTGACTAGGTCAGCAACAATGCCGTGGACTAGCACGTTCTGGTGCATGGACACTTCCAAACAAACTCCAACAAAATACCAGATGTCAGCCGCCTGTCGACCTTTCATAAATCCGCACAGCATGGTGTCAGCAAGAGTAGCTATTTGGTGCAGAAGTTGTCCTGTCTGCAGGCCGGCACACACTCTATAAAAGAGGCTGATCACGGTAATCGGCCTGAAACCATTCACCTTCGTGCTGGATTCATTCTTTTGCAGGAGGTGTATGAAGCCGACATTCCACTGTTTTGGCCAAGGGCAGCCAGCCTCGAGATCTCGGAAAAAGTCCAAAAGTCGAGAGATCTGAGGCCCAGTCATTTGCTTGAAGCCTGCGAGAGACCAACCACACGGTCCAGTTGCAGCATTGAGTTTGAACGATCGGACCGCTGTGATCCAGTCTTGAACTGTTGCCTCAGGCAGGTGAAAATGGCCTGGCTTTCAGCAAACTGGCAAATGTTGTTTCAGTGGCTGGCTGGGATCTGTGTGCCGCGTCCATCGACGAACCGTAAAACCTCGCCATCCCAACTATGTTTGGGGTTCGACAGGGTAGGTCGAGGCCTGTCCAACGCCCCTCTTGGCTAACCAATCTTGAACCCAGTGCTGCATCTGAGTTTGGTGGTCCACGAGGGTCTGAATTTGATCTTTCACATTTTGAGGCGCACTGTGGAGGCTTGGTCTGCCTGGTTCAAATGGGATGCCACAGTGGCAGCAACATGATCTTGTAGTTTCTGCTCAACTTCATCAAACTTATGCTGCACATGTTGCGACGGGCCCGGCAAGGGTGGTGCCACAGCTGGTGCGCTGCCATGATATCCTGCACATGGGCCTGGGCCCTGTTACCATGGGTCCGCATTGGACGACGAAGATCCCGTGGTGATGCTCTTGATATGTTGCTTGGTCTTGGCTGCGGCAATGATGTTGGCAGTCTAGGGCACTGCGGCTTGATCTCGGGCCTTGGACACGCTGATCCACCCATTCTGGATTTCGAATTGTGCAGGCGGCTCCACCTCGGTGCCATCGAGCCATGCTTTCCCTTGAGATCCTGCACATGGGTGCAATCCCAGTCGGCATGCTGCGCGGCAATCATCATGAGTTTTGACCTTATGGATGGTATCCGTCAGGTTTGACTGTGGAATCCAAATGACGGCGAACCTCATGTCCGGTGCTGGCTGATCTTTCTGCCTGGGTACAAAGAAAACACACCTGCCTGCCCGGATGCAATGTGCAAGGCATCAAAGCTGGACTCGGGGACACGCATGTACAGTGCATGAGAGCACTGCAGACTTCTGAGGCGAAGATTTGGAACCATCAATCTGAGCCCATTTGAAACCCCAAACATCCAAAAGACCTGATTAAATACCTTCTTCATCAATGCTGGGGTGATACATGTTGCATGGACCTTGGCAGTCTCGATCTTTGCGCAATCGAAGCAGTGGGAATGTGGAGACCAAGCAGCGAACAGGGTGATCCACCAGCTCATTCCACTGATGTTCAGCTTCCCAGAGATCACGGAACACATGCGTTCGAAACAGCACCGAGGCGAAAACAGCAACTTCCGGGGCTGATTTGTTGGTCTTCTGATCAACATCTTGATCTCCTAACTGGACAGAGGTGCACTCGAGCAGCACCGGTTCCATGGTTGCCTTGTAAATGGCTGGCACTCGCAACGTATGCATGGAGATGAACTTCCCTTCCGTCATGTACTTGTGTGCTTCTGCTGCTGTGGCAAATGCGACTCCCCTGGTATTTTTGACGACACCCGAAAGAGGCAGCTGTGACAGTGGCGTTCCACAGTTCGTCGCAAAGACTTCGGCTGCAAGCATCAAATTGGATGGCTCAATCTGGTACGTGGCGGCAGCAGCCTTTGGTTTTTTTCCTTACGAGGCCACTTGATATCAACCTGGGCACCAAACTTGGAACTTGTTCTCTCTTTGATATGCTCCTGCAATTCAGCATGGGAGACCCAAAGAAAAAGCTTGGGCCTGCTTTTTCCCAGCTGCTTCAACGCAGCCCACACACACGTTCATTCAACGCTGTTTGAACTGGCGCTCGACCAAAGACCTTGATGGCTGCCATGGCACGATTCTGCACCTCTTCCGTTGGAACTCCCTTGGATTGGATGGCAGGATTTGCATCAAAGCTTCAACGATGGCTTCGTCAGGAGCGAAACCTACTTGCATGGCATCCTGTTGGAAAGGATCGCAATGGGCTAAGCCGTCATGCAGCTGTTCAAAATTCATGGCCTGCTCAGAACTGATGATACCAGCGAGCAAAAGCAAATGACCAAGAGCTACGGTCCCACAAGTGTGCTGCTGCTTTTGCGGCAGAATCCATTTGTACTCAATGTTGACCTGCTGCAAAGCCCATGATGTTTTCAGCACATCACACAGATTGTGGACATGCCTGGAAACGTGCAAACCAAGTCCATCATCCACGGTCATACGCAAACACTCACTCTGCAGCTCACAGTGAACCAAAACCCAATGCTGGTCGATCAACGTCGGTGCATGGATCGGTCGGTCGGATGTGGTCAGAGCACGGAACTTGATTTCTGGTTGCATGTCACTAGGCCCATACATCAGGACTTTCACATCATGTCCTGAGCTATGCTGTGTTGCAAAAATGGCAGTGACGACTCGATGCAAAAATCCAACTGACAGACCTTTTCCTGCCACAACATGACACTTGTCTTCCATGTTTGGTTGTCAAAAATGTCACGCGGGATTGTTGACCCCTTGGCACTGATCATGCTGTCTACCATGTTCCTCTCCAAGTCATGCAAGGCATGGGTGATGCAATCGGGGACCTGCAATTCACGATCCAACGTGTGCATGATTCTTGTCAAGGTTCCAAATGATCCAAAATCCTCCGCATTGTGATCCCATGTTTCAACATAAGTTTGTCTCTTGCTGACTCTGAAAGCGACATGTGCTGCGACTATAGACGATCGGCCTTGGTCCTCAAAGAAAGTCACTGTAAAAGTCTGGGCATTCAGTGAGAACTTGGCTATATAAATTCCAACCCCATTCTTCGACAGCGATTGGAAAGCTGGAACCAAGTGTGCAGCCTATCATCGATTGTGCTGGGCCAGCATTCGACAATGGCCGCCGCAAAGGATGGAAGCCAAACGGTCACGGTATACGGAATTCACTGCCAATCCATGACATCAGGACATTGGACTTAATCAGTGGATCAAAGTGCCACAAACCTATTCCTATCCTTGAATCAGAAGTCTTGAGAGTACCAAAAACATGCCCCGCAGACAAATTGCCGAAACCAACCTCAAGAAAATTCAAATCCAAAGCCACATGGTCAGGGTCTTGCTGGACAATGATTTGCTTCCATGCTGTGATTGGTGCTTCGGGATTCAAGCATGGATGTTTCATCAAGGAGCATACGGCATACGGAACTCAGAAATGCCTGCCCATTTCACCAAGGTGCCATATGTCAAACCAACGTGGTACTTTCTACCCTGCAGGAACTCAAACGGAGGGAACTCGATTCCCTGGCAAAACACTCGTGTGCATGCATCGACTCCTGTCAAAGATGCTTCAGCTTGCAGCAATTTGCCTACAGTTTGGTTGCTGATGAAACTCAGCTGGACCATGTCTCCTGCAAAGTCGCCTGAACCAACTGAGGGACTAGGCCATGTGACATCCCTTTCATGAACGGTTTTGAGCAAATACTTGTGGATGCACTCACGGGGCGTAAGTCCATTGCCCAAGTCCAGAGTGGCTTGGATCGGGGAGACAGCAGTCCCCTGAAGGCACAACTGAGCTCTGCAATCATCCAAAATTTTCTCACACGGCGAAAAGCCCATCAAAAACTGGAGTTCCCTGGGGTGTATATGCCGTGGTTCGTGAGGCCACAAAGCCGAACAAATTTCAATACCTCTCAGGCCTTTTCTGCGGAGTGAGAACGGACTGAGACCCTGAGACCTGCATCCGCATGGGCACTTCATGACCGCAGCACCCCAAGAATACAGAGCAGTCGGCAAAGCTTCACTTGTGTTGATCTTGCGGTCTGTTGGTCCAAATCCTGGGTTGCGGAAAGCCTGAAGCTCAATGCTATTCCACTTTCATTGGGCCGCATCAACCTGTGACCAGGCTGGCCGTGGATCATACGGTATCAGGTCTTGTACTGCTGGTGACGGCAAAAGTTTTGGCAAATCATCGAAAGAGAGACAATCCCATGGATTTGGGCACAAGCAGTGCAAACCAACGATTTCTCCTACTTGGCCAAATGTGCTGAAGATGTACAATCTTCTACAGGATGTCAAAATTCATGAGTTGGGCAAAAGCCCGCATGGCTCTTTGAGTGGAAAAGTCATGCAATGCTTCAGGCACACACTCTAAAAGCAACCCCGCACTTTGCAACCAAAAGGCACATCTCGGCAAGGACTTCAATGTCCCACTCCTCCAGTCTTGCTCTCTCAGCTGCTGGCCTTGAGCTGATAGCGGTTGACAAGGGAAGCCAGCCGTGATCAAGGGCTGGCACTTGTGCTGATTCTGCAAACGATGCAACTGAAACAACAACTCTGAGTTACCTACGTCAGCACAGAAGCTGGGAACATCATGATTGAGCTGGAAGGCGGAAAGTGCCAACGACGAAAAGTCCACTGCAGAGATAACTTGGGTGCCCACAAATCCAAGGGCTGATGCAAACCCACCCAATCCACAACAGAGATCGTGCGCATACACATAGTCACGGACATCCGTTATGGGTCATTGGGGGAAATTGGGGGTCCAGGTTCACCATCCATGTGCTTCCAAATTTCTGATCAGCCCACTTCATGTTGTACAGTGCCATAGGGTTGTCTTCTACCTCACCCTCATGATAGAAAGATACCTGAACCCGAAAGGGACTTCCTTGCCAAAATGGAAACAATCGATCTTCTCATCCAGTTCAAACACAAGGTTGAACGGGGCACCATCTCTACAGTCCAGACATGAACGCAAATCCATCGCTGAACAAACCACCCTCAAATCTTAGCCGACACGATTAACCGCTGGTAGGTGTTTGAGCCAAATTCAGATTCCTACAGTAAATCTGGAAGAGTACAAGGAATCGGGCCAAGTTGAGCCAAGAATAAATGCCAAGCCCAACTATGTAACTGTGTCGTGAGTTGAAAGAAAGATATACCAAATCACAACTCATTTATGCTGAATTTGCAAGGACTCTGTATAATACAATATGGTCACTCAACCTATGCATTGACTTGTGCGGCACAAACTGTTTGTCCTGACGCGGAGAACCTTAGTCATGCAAAGCATCCTGATGTGGATACAACTAAACACAAATGTTCATATGCTGACGGTCAATACTTGAATACTGAATACTGATGATTCAGCATTCTCAACCTACAATCTGTTCATATCATTGTCAACAGAACCCATGCTGAAAACAAAAAGAAAAGGATATCAAAATCAAAATGCCCGTTGTCTCGTCCAAAATCAAAATCAAAAAAGTAAACGGTTAAAACATGTTAAAACGGTTAATTTGCATCTGAGAAGCGCCAAGCACTCGGGCAGCCTGCAGCACCCTCATACAGCCGTTCGCCCACAGCCTGTGATCAGGAAACCAACCGACCCCAGACACTCGACTGGTGCAACTAGTTCCACACTATCACAACCGGCACAGCTAAACCTGGGCCACCCATAGCAGGATCATACTTAGATTCCAAGACCCAACTTGCCCTCCTGATATTCACCCCAATTGCAGATTTGCTGCATGACGTCATTTTTCCAGGAACCTTCCAGTCAGGAAAAGTGGGGAAAGTCAGTTACAAGCTGCGTTTCCCAGCATCGTTTGGAAGGCGCATAAAAGTATTGCCCTCCTTGGAAATCAACTCGTGCATATGCCATGTAGGGACCGGCTTCTGCGGCTCTATTCCAGGTGGCCAATCTGTTGCATCAAGATCCAACATCCACTGGTAAGGCGTTCCCAAGAGTTCAGCTCGAATAATGGATGCCACTTCTGCGTTAGTGGCAGAGTCAACTGTCTGATTGGCGTGGGGAGGACTGATATGAGTAGCTACAGCACTACAGTCTTTGAAACTCTGTGAGACTTTTAGTGACCGCAGTGCTTTTATTGTACGTCTGACACCCTTGCATGTGTCTCTGATCAAATCTTGGAATGAAAAAGGTACAATGGTGTACCCAAGGTTGTAGGCAGCTTCCAAACCGAGGCTGTAGTTTGTACGAAGCTCCTCATAATAACGAACAATACCAGGATAGTGTAAACATCTCTTGACAGCGGTGCTATTAGGGTCAATGACATAGTCGGGGAGTTTCCGCCTGTCCTGTCGAGTCTTCAACTCAAAGGAAGACAAATCCCTCGCCAGTTGGTTCTCCCGGAAGCTTCCAACAACAATGCGAAAGCCAGCCTTGCAATTTCACGAAATCTTCAACATTTGGGGGTCCTGACAAAAACAATTTATCAAACAGGCTTCTGAGACCCACAGTAAAACGTGCGAAAACAAACAATGTCCCTCACCCACCAAGAAGCCTGAAAAGCCGCTTGAAAGAAGTCTTGTGGTCGTTGCAAAGCACCTCCATGTTCAAACAAGTGTTGTGGCTTGATCATCAAAAGCAGTTGCCCCTTTCGCATACAGCGTTGAAGAGACTGGATATTAGGCGCACGATCAGCAAAAGGTTCGCCCATGTTTCGGCAGTACGTATAGCCTGTGGCTGATATCAACGATCTCTTCAAGGAGCCAGTGGCGCTTCGTCCATAGGACCAAATAATGATACCAGGAGCGTCTGGAGGCGGCCTTGAGTCTACTTGTAATAGGGACGTATCACTCCCATCTCCTCTGCAGTCGGGGCAGGTCTGAGCATAGCAGATTGTGTACAAAATAAAATAAATACGCATTTTCGCTCCTCAAAAGTTCGCCTGAGATGGCTGCTGCAGAGATGGCTGCGGAAGAGATTCAATCTTTGATTGGTACTACCACGCAAGCAGTACTGAGCAGGAAGGCATGTGGGCTGCTCTGAATGGAGGCAAAACAAAAGTCCGAAGAACGGAACGGATGAATCCAAATAAATACGAACCCATGGACTAGAAGCTCAAGGAGAATAGTAGACCGGGAACGAAGTCTTCGTATGTCTTCGTGACAGAAGTCTATTTTAGGGGTCAAGGGAGCGGAAGTTACAAATGCAAAATCCATCAAAATCCATTCAGTAATATGCAGTAGCTAGTCACCGGGCAAATCTTAGCGCCAAGCCGGAATCTTTGTGGCCCTTGCATGCCCTTGCCGCATTAAGTTCTTCGCAAATATGGCCCGGAAACGAGAAAAAGCTGCGCTCAGTCGACAAAATGCTCCAGGCCCTCGGAGGCCTCTTGATCAGGATCCATTCTGCCGCTGGCCAAGTGCGAGTCCAGGTGACCTGGACCACCTGAGTAAAGCTCTCAGCCTGTTACGACTGATTAAGACAGTTAAGATCTGTTAAGATCTGTTCTCGACCTGAAGCACCCATCCAGTCTCTGTCCCGCGATATGTCTTGACAAGAAACCGACGGCCACACGCATTCCACCTGCATGGCATCATGTGATCAAAAGCTTTAGATGTGCTTAGTCCGCTGAGACTTTGTGTCTCTATCCCCTCCGTTTCCTCCCTTAATTACCAAGCGCCGTTTCGTCTGCTTTTTTGCTCTGTCTCAAGTGGGGCATATCGGATCATATCGGATCATATCGGATCATATCGGATCATATCGGATCATATTGGTATATGTCTATATATATGTCTATATACCTTCTCTACAGTATGAATCTATATGGGAGATCATTGCCACAGAATGAAAAAGCCATGTGATTACAGAGCTACAACATGCGACAACACACTATGTATCTGTACACAAATCGCAGAAAGTAGATGGATATTTCTGGCTTGTGTCCAACCTCCGTGGCGATCCGACGCAGCGCCAAACGCACCCTCAAAGAGTTTCTGCTGTCGGAGCAGTTGCTGTTCAAACCGCTGCTGTTGCAGCTGCTTCTGTTGCTGCCTTATGTATTCAACACATCACATCAGTCACATCAGTCACATCAGTCACATCAGTCACATCAGTCACATCAGCATACAGTGAAAGTTCTTCTTGGCGATCACTGTGAGCTGTGCTTCCATTGGGTGCGTTGTGGATGTGCATTTGATTCATGAGCATGTGCATGAGCATAGCACGTATAGCAAGGACATGATATCATAGGTACATGCTGATGATAAATCTGCAGTCACTATTTCATTAGTTCAGCCACCGATTGCGCAAGAAAAGTAGTCGAGGTGCTGCATCAGCTCATACTGATTTATCAGCTCCATGAATCCAAGCTTTGGAGGAGGCTCCCAGGCCTCTCAGGAAAACAGCATGGGTCATCATGGTGCAAAGGATGCGGTCGAATTCCAACTCCACTGAATTGTGTATGTCAGTGCCAGTATGTCGGAAGAGGACAACTGGTAACTGGTAGGGTAGTGCCTGCCCATCCTGCAATTTAAAGACAAAATCACATTTCATGGTTTGTCCGCGTGAAAGATATACATTTATATATATATATATAAAAGGATATAAAAGGCACTTCTTCGCAAGAAACACAACCTTGCAGCAAGAACCAGCGCTTCCAACCGACTCGCCTGGGGTTCCTCGCTCATCTTCTCGTGATATCTCCAGAAAGCCGGCCGGACATTGCTGCCAGCAGCGCCTAGCAACTGCTTCGACCGCGGCATTTGGCGCCCCGTCAGCTCGTCTTCTGCGACATACGGCCGTATGGCCCTATATGAAATACTGCGGGTATTTCACTTGATGCTACTTGATGATTCTTGATGATTCTTGAGGATTCTTGATGATTCTTGATGGTAATTGTATCATCAGATACCTTGACTTGTATCTAACTTGTATCTACGACTCATCTAAATATTTATAATATATCCTAATTGTCTGAAATTTGTCATGCATCAATGGCATCGTTTGCTCTTCGTACAAGATCCAGAACCTTCGTAGGCATCGCTCCGCAGCTCCGCAATGCAGCGGCGATTTGGCTCCTGCTTCTGAAGCGCTTGGGAGGGCCCGGGAGAGCAAAAAAAAGCGCAAGAAGTATGCGCTGTCCAACTACAGCATATATATATTATAACTGAGGTTAACCCATACTGAATATCCACATATCGATTTCTGTGGGTTTGTATGTTGTTTCTATGTTCTTTGTATGTTTCCTACCGTTTCAGATCAATTCAGGCTGCTTCATTTCGCCAGAAGAGTCCATCCTCCCCGCCATGAGCTTCGAGCCTAGCAGAGTCCAGCGATGAAATGCTAAGACACAAACAAAAACGGCCATTCCAACATATTCCAAACCTTGCTAATCTAAGATTAATCTATGCTAATCATAATCTAGCTAAACCTGAGTCGCACAATCGAGAGGGGTGCCGAAACACTGAGAAACACACATCAAGAAAACTGAATCAAAGCCCAGTAGCCTGGACATGAGTTTCAATCTTGGCGGTTCACATTGTATTTCTTGGGGATTGTCCTGTATTGTTGTCCCATGTTGTTTCCAATCTGATTGCTTGAAGCCCTTCCACGCCCTTGTCAAAACTAGCCCAGTCGGCCTTGCTCTTCTGCCTGCAGCACCCTGCAGATGTTCAGGCCGTGCTTCCCCGAGTTCACGTCGATGCTGCTGGGCGAAGCACCAAAGCACATTTCATGACTCAACTGAGACTCTGCTGAGACTCTTCTCATCTACTGAACTTCCGATGAATTTACGGCTTGATTATACTTGATTCGCGTTTGGGATTGACTGACGCTACGATGCCTACGACGCATAGACCGCCTAGGCCGCTCCGCTGCCATGAGATTCACTCTTTCGTCACTTTTGTCACTTTCGTCACTTTTGTCACTTTCGTCACTTTCGTCACTTCCATCTTCCCAACCTGGCCTCCTTTTGTGAGCGGGCACCCGCTGCTTGATTAAAAAGCTTGACATACTCGGCGTCTGCAGCTGGAGCGCCACCCCACACCCGCTTGCCATGGTGGTCAGGCCACAGAGGGTGCATTTTGGATCCAAATCTCAGCAAGGTCAAGGTGCAAAATGACGCAAACTTGTTTTTTTTTGTCTGGCCTCTAGGCCCAGGCCCTCATCTGCGACGTCCCAATGCCTCTCACCTCCTCGACAATTGTATCATATCATAATATGTGTTCGGAAAATCAAGCAGGGGTGGTTTGTGTCTCTCTGAAGTGAATTTGCAGCTGCTTAAAATGCAAAGTGTGCAATGCTCTTTCCAACCTCTCATGGCCTGGTCAGGTTTATAAAATATAATAATATATATATATATATATATAACATATATATATATGTAAATAAATATATGTAATCACACATATATATATAAAGATATATTATGTAAATATACCCCTGCAGTCTGCAGTGATATTCTGCGGTGGGACCATGTCCAAATGGCTGCAGAAGTACCAGCAGGAAATCTATGTTGATAAGTGTGGAAAACTCACAGGAAATACATCCAAGAAAGACTTGGAAGAATCAAAGAGACGATATGAGATGATCATACCTTAGCACAGTGTCGACTTGGTTTGGGCAAAGCTGCTGTTTCGATACTTGCTGTAGCCTCCATCCCAGCACAGCTCCGGCCAAAAGCTGAACTAATGAACCTAAGTGAACCCCATCTTGGACTCATCTAAGATTATCTCATTAAGATATGGCCCGGGCATCATGCAAAGCAATGTCACTCTGCAGGAAGCGTGTGACCCCGTGCATGGTGTCTGCATGCACAGGCTGTGCCACAGCACCTTCCCGAGTCTTCGCGCGCTGTTTTCAATTTCATTCCCGGTATATGGTCGGTACTGATTCCACTGATTCCATTCCTAGTGGCCAACACTGTATATATATATACATATATATATATATACAGGGTTATACAGGGTCATACAGGAGTATATTCGGAGTATATGAAGATTGTTTGACATCCACAAGAGAAGCGCTGATCAAGCCTTTGCTACTGCTGATGGCAGCCAGCTCGACCTCAAATGGAAACTGTGGACATGCTGCATTTCAGTTGTCAGTTGTCTGTGAATGCTCTAAGACGGTGGCCGAAGTGGCTCCTTCATGAAAATCATGGTATTTGTGCCCAAGTGCTGATTCGGTTTTTGGCTTCAGCAGGCAATTCAATCATTTCACAACCCTGCAAGTGTGCCAAACCAAAGCATGCTGGGTCCCCGGGCAATTTTGGCATCTCCACCCATTGCACCTGCAAGAAGCTGAAAGATGCCATTGATTTGAAGGATCACGGTATTTCACTCACATTATTTTAAACATGGACTGTATCTCTTGCAACAGAAAGTTTGCCAGTTGTTTATCTACAGTTTCATCAATGAATTCATGGCTGAAATCCACTACGAATTCACAAGCATCAAGGTTTGCCAAGGTCCCACAGTTCCAAAACAAATCAAGATACAGTTCGAAGATGTTTGAAGGGAAGCTCGCAAAGTCTTTCCATCAAGTGGCGGGTGAGCACATCGCCGCAACGTGCGCTAAATCGATTTAGGGCCTTCCGGGCAGTGCTTGGAAGTCGAGAGTCAAGTTGTGTGTCAAGTGATGTCAAACGATGTCAAGTGCTTCCATGATTTCGCAGAAACTTCTAGTGCGATGCAGCAAGAAATCCACCAGTACCTGCAGCCGTCCGGTGTCCAAAACAGTCGGAATGCGTTACTTCCACCACTCTCCCTGGCCCACTATACTCCCTGCCTCTATCACTGGCTCACACATGTCCAGCTTCAAATCACTGCGATTGTCCGCCTGACTTTCTTCAGCTACGACAAAGACCAGGAAGACGAAAGAAAGAAAGAAAGAAAAAAAAAAAGAAAGAAAGTTGTATAACCCAAATAGACATAAATTGAGGACCTGTCCAAGAAAAGGACAAGGACGATTAGGGTTACTAATGCACAATGAGACAATATGATTCTGCGAATAGAGCAAATGGTGCCAGGTGATCAGGTGGAAAATGTGAGGACCGCAAAAAAGCATTTGTTAACGACGTTTCGGAACTCATCGAATGTCTTCTGCACCTCTTGGATGTTGCCAAAGAGGTCCAAACGATTTTGCTTTTGTGCCTTACTCCAGATGGAAGTATTGCTGGAAGTCTGATAATGGGAAAGAATGCAATTTAATTTGAAATTGCAGAGGAATAACATCATGTCCACTCCCTGATGTGTCTCGCGCGGAGGTTAGAGACTTTCACGCCAGATTGAAATTGGCAGCTGGCTGTTCGTAATTCCAAGCCTTCTGTGGTTTTTCTCCATTCAAGTTGGCAACTGCAAAACGCAGCACTGAAGGAGGGGTCGCAAGAAAGAAACCTACCAGCCCTCGTCTCGAGTGATCTCTTGAGTTTCCGGGCCTCATCTGTGCAAAGCAAAACATGCTGCCGGAGAGTCTGCAAACGCCGGTGCATTTCGAAGTGTTTTTTGTATCGTTTTTTTTTCCGAATCGTTCGTATCTTTTGTTGTGAACATCAATGCAGCTGGTTCGTCATCCGTTGTAGCACCATAGGAAGTGTTGCCCCTACATCCAAACTGGTGTCCCATAAATTTCAAAGCGAGAAAGATATCTTCAGCAATCTTCAGCGTTCTTCAGCTACGGCGAAGTCCGCATCTTATCCATTTGGCCCACCTCACACAGCGATGGCTCAAGCACCCCCTGGATGACCAAATAGCCTGGAGTTGCCGAGTTCTCGCCGAAACATGGACAAACATCTGAGACGTCATGACACGTCATGGTACGTCGAGTCCAGTTATGTACGGTTTGAAAAGGTTTGAAAGTTCAACATGAGCCTTCTCTCTGGAGCTTTTGGAGTTCTGCATCTGCCTTGTGACACAGATCGCCCCGCACAGATTGCTCAGATCGTCCAGTTGCTCGAGCTTCGCAGGTGTTTCTCTGTGCGTTTGACAAACCAGAAACGTGAAAGGAATTCTCAGGTTCAAAGCAATCCTACGTTTATAGCTGACATTCTAGCCGCTGCAGTCCTGTGCACACAATATCAAAGACTAGACTAGAGTTCGCCCTACATCATTTCTTGCCAAACTGCTTCAGAGTGCTTGGAAAAGAAAGCACTGAAAGCACACGTCCTGCTACAATGATTTGCGGGGCCACATGAAGATCCTGGCCGTTGCCCTGCTAAAATCCCAACCGGTGTTATGTTGGGTTAAAGAATTCATTCTTTCCAATCAGTGCATTCCGCAAATTGTATAGTAAAATGATGTAAAATGTTGCCTGGTTTGTTTGGGTCCTTTCTTGGGTTCTGACGGGCTTGGCCATACTTGTGGCTACCTGGACACGATCTTTCGATCGCGGATTGACATTCCACCGCTTCTTGCTGAGCTGGAAAGCAGAATTCCAAACGTGCTTCGGAAAAGGTGCGATGAGCTGATGTACAACAGAACAGGACAGAGAGTGCCACTAAGTTGATCGTTTCAAACATATTTCAAACATCTTCAAAGTTGTTCAGGTTTCTTTCATTTTGTGTCTACTTTCTAATTCTTGAACCTCGGAATTGCCGCTCGCCACTGGTTCAAAGCTAACGAGGTGTGCAAATATTTTGAGCCAGAATTGCAGCATGCGATTCTTTCAAGAAAAACAGTGTACAAGCACAGAAAAGCTAGACCACAGCAATTTCACCCCAAAAAATGCGCAAACGACATGAAATAGCTCTGAGAATCTGGAACTGACTCAATCCCAAGCTGCAGTGCTCTATATTCTTTTGACTGAATGCACTGAATGTCAGGGTCCAGAGAAGCTGGACTCTGCTGGAATCAACTGGGATCAATAGCAAAGGCCATCGCTTTTCGAATGAAATCGAATGAAGCTCCCAAGGGACCAAGGGAGCTTTAAATGTTGGGCATCGGTCATTCGTCCCTCAGACGAAAGCTCGCGTTGGCTGCAGAGCCGATGAGTCAGTTCACCAGTGATTCATGTGCCATGTAAGGTACCGCCCCTTGAGACGCGTGCCACAGGGCGACAGGGCGTTGAAAACAGGCACTGGGGTCCTTCTGTGCAACCGCTTGGAAGCACAGTCTTCAGCTTAGCTTCACTTTCTTCACTTGCTTCACAAGTTTCTTGTTCACGACTGAAAGAAAAGAAGTGTTGATTTTTTAAGGTGAACACTGGCTTCCAAGCTGGTCCTAGCCTTTGAGCTCCAAACGTTCCCAAAAGTATTCTGCCCTCTACAGACAAAAGATGTCAAGGTGCAACAGGAGCAGTCCCCACCAGTCCCTTTGCAGCAAACTCAAACTTTCAAGAAGCTGCTACACCTTGAAGTCATCGCTGACAAACAATACCTTGGACCGTGTCAGTCAAGCTCTCCGATTTAGAGATCCTTCTACTTCCGGAGATCTCACTCTCTGCACAGCAGCCAGAAGCTGCGTTTACAACATGGAGCTCCACTGGTACTTAAACATTGAAATAGACTGAGTGGTGGCATGCAAAGGTCATGTTCATGCCATAAGCCGACCAAAATGATCAATTTTGATTTTAAGTGACTCTGTACATGAACAAGCGTTTCCCAAACCGACCAGAGCTGGTGTAGCCCTGCGCTTCACACCGTATAGCAGTAATCTTCCTACTGTAGTCTTCTCAGCATCTCTTGGTTTTCCTTTTTTGTCGGGTTGTTCAATTGTACCATACAGTATTACGACACCTGAGTCGTGTTCTTCACCTTTGTTTGGCAGCATCCACATCCTCATCATGATCTTCGGACCTTCGACCACATGAGTACCAAAGGTATGTCTGCAACATTTGAGACAGCTTTGAGCGAATTCCACTTAAAGTCCACCATGTTTGAAATTCCCACAGTAATCCTGCAAAGACAGAGTAAAGCTAGGGTCTTGCAATGAAAACTTGGAGGATACGTGCACCATGCTAACAATAGCTGATATTTTCCTATGGGTTGTATCAAAAAGCCCCGGCGGTAGTCTAAGTTCGAAACCGGTTTCCACTTGTGATTTCAGCATTTCAGCCATGATTGCTTTAGACTGATACAGTGATACTGAAGGAAGAGTGTCTCCGTCATGGAGCGAGAGTTCGAAATCCAGTCAACGGAGTCAACGTATCTTTGCAAAGGAAGACTGTACGATGTCGAAGTTCCAGGGCTTTGCCCGTTGGAGACACTGTCAGGGACGCTTTGTGAAATAAAACACGCAACTTTCATTGTGCCTCATTATGATACGTGCATCAAATTGGTGTCTGTCATTGTTTGACTAGGCAGTACCATGCAAAAGTATAATAAATAACAATGAATATATATATATATATATACTATATAATGCTTATATATGTGTGATATATATATACTATATATGATTATATATAGTATATATACTATATATGATTATATATAGTATATATATATATTATATATATATACCTATATTGCTCACGACCAACACTTGAATACCTCAAAGCAAGTCAAGGAATTTGTACAGGAGGATTGCATCCTCCACACGAGAGGGTCAACGGTTGGTTGCCTTCCTCGTGCAAGCTGGTCAGCTGGTCATGGATTCTGCCAGCACGTCCATTAGCTGACATTGTCAACAGCTCGGAGGCGCTTAGAAACAGAGCCCGTATCCAGCCAAACATGTCGTAACATGTCCAAGTTTCGCTTCAGAATGGCGGCCCGGTGTAGTCCTGGACAACTCTGTAAGCTGTGAGAGCCACATACGAAAGTTGCCTTACTAACAAACTTCATGCAAGCACTCTTGCTGCCTTGCAGGAATCTGATCAGAAATCATGACAATTTGAAAACTCTGCCGGAAATGCTAGTCTAGAGTGCATTCAAAGGTTTGATTGCACCTTCAATCAAACCATTCAGTCTGCTACAATTCGGGAAAACCAGCAAAAAAAGTTCCACGAGAGCACACAACTTCGCCATGAAAGGTCTAAGAAAATGAATTGTTTGCCCTGGGAGGTGGTCCTGTGTCTCCTGCGCAAGTGAGCTCCGCAGGAGGACGTGTTTTTGGGGTACACAATGGGAATCACTGAGAATCATTCATGCCCTCTCGCCATTTCCAGGTCGTTTGAAGGGTAAATTTGGTATTAAGTCATTTGAAACCATTCGAACATGTGCTTCAAATGCAATACGATGTAATAGGGCTCTGCATGCAGTTCGTGATTTGCACCACTTTGTGTCTATCGGACAAGTTTTGACTCAAAGATTGCGTTCGAGGTCTTGCAACCAGCAACCTGAAAGAAAGACTGTTGTGGGTCAGCATTTCTCCATATCACGCTATCATCTTAAAAATGTTCCAGCAAATTCGGCGATGTGAAACCGTGCCTGCCATCTTGTGTTCCTTAAAACCTTCAACAATTTTTCCCGCCCCATGCCCAGTTCTCCATGCCAAAATCAGGTCGACTCCGTGGGGTGAGAGTAGTAGTGCCAGTCCTGAAGTCTTGGCTGCAGCAAAACAAAACACTATATGTTTTACATGTAAAAAAACATATGATAATCATTGATAATCATTTGGGTACAAAGTCATGGTGCGGTCGTATGACCGGTTGTTGTGTAAACAATCAAGTGCATGAGCGCATGGCATGCAATCAACAATGTACGTAGTCTATGTAAATACGGGTACAGTAGATATGTGTGCATGTGTTTATTTATATCATGTACATACATCGAGAAAAATATGCAGATACCTTATGTATATATATATAATTATAATTATACATATAAGCACATGTTCTGACCAAGACTGATTTACATGTTTTAAAATGAAAACAAAACACGTTTCCGAGTGCCAGGCTCCAACGTCAAGGCGTCGAAGTAGGTGCAATCTCGGCCACCTTTTGGATTGTATGGTGGCGTAAGGATGTCGAAGAACCTCAGTTTTGTGAAATTTGAAACCAATGTGAAGAATGATAAACCGATGCAAACATAAAACGCAAAGTGGCGACTCTTGAAGTGCATCGTTCGAATGATTTCAACATATCATGCAGAGAGAGAAAGAGACAAGAGAGCGAGAGAGAGCGTGAGAGCGGATGAGACGACTGTATGATATTCAGTAAAGCCTGGACTTCAGTCCAAAGCCAAAGCCATGTAAATTTCCAATAGTCGATGTCATAGCCGCCACGTAAGCTCAAGGCGCGCAATTTTCGACTGCTTCGATCTCATGGATATTCCCTTCCTGCGCAACCACAGCAAATCTGGAGAAAAAAACACAAAAAGAAATGGAACTAAATGAAGAAACGTCGAGAAATATGAAATATCTTGACATGGGAAAAACATCAGAAGCACCAAAGTGTGATGCTGTATGAAGTTCGTTCGGATGGCTGTTCAAAAAGCAAAGAGGCCGCACAATTCAACATTAAGAGAAAGCAGCTGTGAAGAAAAGGGAAAGAGTACCTGTTTTTCGCCAGGAAGACCACAGAGCTGCTTCATAGGGCCATGCCAGCCGCAAGTAAAAGTGATAGCGTCAAAAAAGGTTTTATGCTGTAACTATTTATATATATATGTATAAATCAATCAGGCTCTCAAACATGCATGTGAACACATGCACTGCACTAGCAGCGAACTCTGTTTTCCATCCCCAAAGGACGTGGGTAGTGAGGATGGATCAGCAAATTGTTCTGTCTGCTGATCTGCTTCATATGTTACACCGCCCTCAAAGTAGATGGCGCAAAAAAAAAACGACGGTAGATGGCACAGCCTGGCCGTAAAATCGTTATTTTTGGCAGATGGCGCGACCCCGAATAGCATCGCTATTTTTGGTAAATAGCGATTGCTTTGTTTTTCTGGATTCTCATCAAATTTTGCACCCGGGCTACTGCCGGTGGAGCTGCCACCTTCAAACTCAATGCAGCCATATATTTGAAGCAAATGTGGCTCACACACACATACAGTGGTATGCACGGACACACATACACTAACCATGCACTGTAGACGGCGCAATTCACTTTGGGGGGCATAAATGCACACAACGAGCTGTAAATAACACGATTCACCGGAAAAAACTTACCCAAATAGGGCATTTGACCCTAGATCATATGCACGCACACACACATACACTAACTGTGCACTGTAGATGGCGCAATTCACTTTGGGAGACATAAAATGCACACAGCGAGCTGTAAATAACACAGTTCACCCGGAAAACTCACCGAAATAAAGCATTTGACCCTAGATCATATGCACGCACACGCATACACTAACCATGACTGTAGATGGCGTAAGTCACTTTGGGAGGCAAAAAATGCACACAGCGAGCTGTAAATAACATGATTCAGCGGGAAAAACTTACTGTACCGAAATTGGCCCTCTTCTCCTTTCCCTTTCCCTTTCCCTTTCTCCTTTCTCCTTTCTCCTTTCTCCTTTCTCCTTTCCCTTTCCCTTTTCCTTTCTCTTTTCTCCTTCGCCTTCTCCTTTACCTGTCCCTTTCCCTTTCTCCTTTCTCCTTTCCCTTTCCTTTTTTCCTTTTTCCGTTCCCTTTCTCCTTTTCCTTTCTCCTTTCTCCTTTCCCTCCTCCTTTCCCTTTCCCTTTACACATGGAACGCTTTGGTAACCTATAGATGGCGCAATCCACAATTATGGTTTCCCAACAAAAAATCGACCCCAGATCTTAATACTATTTTTTAACTAACCTAGAGGAAAACAGGTTGTTTTCAAGGACGTGTGTCGGGAACCTATAGATGGCGCAAAACATCCTATCCCTCAAATGGTCTATAGATTGCGCATTTCAAAAATTAGCGTCACCCATTTTGAGGACGGAGTAAATTGAAAATATCGATCAGCTGAAGGATCTAGCCCCGAGCGGGATCTGCTCGCATCGCATGAAAAGAGCTGGATCCAAATCAAACGAACTTGATCACAAATAAAAATCGCATAAAATCGCAAGACCAGTCCGTGGCGACAAGAATACAACGGATCCCCCGGATCAATCAGAGGGTGGCTGAGGGATGGGACCAAAAATTGATCAAGGTGAGTCAGATCTTGAGCCAAAATGGCATTGAGATCTGACCCTGATCCCAATGGATGATTCAACACCCCGATAGGGGTCTTCTCAATTCAAAGCCCGATCGGGCAACTGATTAGATCGAACGATTCTCTTTCAACAAAAAAAGATTACAGGAGATGAAACGATCGCAGCAAGTGCCCCCGAGCTGGAGATTGACCCGCTTATCCCTACCAACGAACCGTCAATAAGTGATCATGTAGATAGTACAATATATATATATATATTATACAACTATTATTATTATTATATAGCTATATATGTATATATAGCAGTAAATATATATATATAGAATTATTTTTATATAGTTATATATATATATATGTATAATATATATATGTATAATATATATATATATATATTTATTTATTTATTTATTTATATTATACATATATATATATATTACACATATATATATATATATATTTTATACATATGTATATATATATATATATGTGTGTGTATATACAATGTTCAGTTGGCAACCACATACAGCCACCTCGTGTCCCCTCTGAAGTGTGTCCTCAGGGCCCAAACCATAAGTTGCGGCGTGCGGCCCGAGGACCTTGAGAGATGAGCAAGATCTCAAGACCCCCCCAACGCGAAAACAATTGGTGACATAGTATATTGATTCGATATATGTATGTGTTCCCCCAAAGCTATAAGCTCAACCCACCTGCTCACCGTAGTAGTACGCCTCCAAAGGGACATCGTTCCGCATATCACCTGAGCATTGGCTTGCCGGCACAAAGAGCCGCAAAAGGATGCTTTCAGGGTCAATGGGCAGCTGGGTTTTGTAGGCCCCGCCCATGCTCAGTCACCTTTTCAGGGTCCCGGCTATCCCGACGTCTACTGCTGTGATGCACAAAGGATGGTGCCAAGAATGATGAAACAGAAGTGTTTGAGGCGAAACCAGTACAATTATGAACTGAAACCAGAATATGTTTTCAAAGTAAACTACAGCTGGTGAAGAAGCCGAACAAAGGCGTGCAAAATCAATCTCTTCGCCCGAGGCCCGCCTTCATCACTAAGGAGATCCCAGGATTTTACCTGAAGAAGGTGGCAGAAAGGTGGCAGCAAAAGGATGGCAAAGGAGCGGTTGGAAGTTCATGAAGCTCCCAGGAAGTATCATTAAGTATCTTGTGAAGCAGTTTGCGAAGAATTTTGATGCTCCTTCGAATCTTTGAAGGCCGGAAGATGCCGGAAGCCCAACAGTTGAGCTCCGGACTCGCATACTACCAAAAAGAAGTCGACCAAACACGTGCATACCTGCAAAGGGTTTCCTCATGCCCTCTCAGCGTTTCAAGTGCTTCATGTCTCGAATGAGTTGCGAAAGCCAAACATCTCCAGTTCGTCAACATCCACCCCACCTGGATGGTCATGAGCTGGAATCCGTGCGCCCTTGCGCATCAAGAAGATGCAGATTGTCCTTTCACAATGGAAATGCAAAAAAAAACAACAGAACTTTGACACAGCCTCTGGATTTGAAGACTGAGCCTACAATTCGTCCAGCGGATCAGGGTCCAGTCATGAAAGCGTCCACATTTCTGAGGTGCACACATGTCCGCCCCGCCATAGATTTCCTGGTATGCTACACCAGACCTGCCATGCTTCAGGTGTGTTCATCACAACCCCCAAAGTCTCGTTTCACCTCAGCTGCAAGGTTTGATCTAGTTAAAGAATCTGGACAAGTATACTTCAAAATTCGGACCTTGTGAACAAAATGCCTCAAATTGCCTCAAATTTTCGCACCTGCTCTGTATTCTTGCAGCATCTGAAGAGCTAACGCCTGCGCGCTAGAAAAAGGCCCGACTGCAGCCAAAGAGTGTGGATGCTGCTGGTGGGGTGGGGCAGGAGGGCAGGTGGTGACCTCACACAGCAAACGGTGATGGCTGTGGCGGTGTATTGATGACTCATTGGCGTGGACGTGAGGCCTTGCTCAAGACCTCACCAAGGCCAGAAAAAAAAACACTGAGCTTCTCAGCACCCACCTAGATCAGAAGCACTAAGCACATCAAGATAGCGGAGGGCACGAGTGAGTGGATACCTGACAGGGTTTGGAGATTTAGGGTTTCGATTCGCTATTTTCGTCCACATTGCAGTGGCGGCTGGGTTTCTCATTTTTGCGCATATTTGGAGTCTGTTGCAAATCGAATTGCTTTGCGGTTGTAGGATGTAGGCAAACTGCATGGCCATCCCAGGTTGTCCTTCCATCTGCGCTACCAAAGTTGACCCTAGTGGTTCTTACTCAGGGGTTTGGATGCATCATATACAGGCTGGTTTGGCAAATGTTGGTACAATCTATCCTTCCTTCTGGGGAGGCCTGGTTTCCCATGGTATTGGCAATGCCGGAAAACGATCAACACATACCTTGTAAAACATAGTTCCTACAAAATCTACAAACATCTTGCACATGGCGCACTTGCGCAAGGCCCTAAAGAGCCCTGCTGCTGCATTTCGCCGTTTGTTCACTTTGCCTCACAATGACGCCGCACATACGGATATGAAATCAACAAATCATTTGATGCACCAGTCAAAGCTGCTGTTTGTTTGCCATTTGCATCAAAAAACACACCTACGGTCGCCTACGCCTCTCGACGTACGCAACTGCCACCCATCATACCAGCAAACTGCCACATGGTCACAAGGCCTAGTCCTAGTCCAACATCTGCACAAAGGAGGGTATTCGTCGGGCCACCTCGACTGCATGTTGATGTTTGCTAGGGACTGACACGTTTCAGGCTGGCTTAAATCGAAAAGGTATAATCGAAGGAAATACACAGGTCAAACTTCCGACAATATGGACAAATGGAAAAGCAGAGGCGGGAAGAGCCGGAGAAGAGAAAGGAAGAAGAAAGAAGATCAGAGAAGAAAATCAGAGAAAAGAAAGAGTCAGAAGAAAGTAGATGCAGGCGTGCGACAAGGTAGAAGTCGCAAAACATGATGTTTTCCCAATGTTTTGGGGTTCCGACGAGTCGAAAAATAGGCTCGCTAAACAGGCGGGTGCGTAGCCATCTGGTGAGATGAGAGATGAAAAATTGCGTGCCCTTCTGGCGCAAAGCAGAGTTGAGCATTTTTGGAAGCTGAGATGTGGAAAAATTCTCGCGACTGTGTTGCGAAGCACGTTTCCAAATCAAAATAATGAAAACACAACATGCTCGGACCACTTTTGGAAGTTGAGCTGTTCAAAAAGCACACGGCGTTGTGGGGCGAAGACATGTCCAAGTAAAAATGTACAAAATATGACAAAATCAGGTCTGGAGCACTATTTGGAAGTTGAGATTGGAAAGTCCACGCACACGTCGTTGTGGCGCGAAGCACACTTCGAAGTCAAAATGCACACAACGCCTCAGGCTCGCTCGGAACACTTTTGGAAGTTGAGATGTTGAAACAGTGACCGTCTTTGTGGCGCGCAGAACGTTTCGAAGTCATTTTTTTAAACACAATTGGCCCACTTTTTGACGTTCAAACGCACCAAACTACACGACGACGACGGCGACGGCGACGACGACCACCACCACCACCATCACCGCCGCCGCCACCACCACTACCACCACCAGAACAACAACAACAACAACAACAACAACAACATCAACAACAGCAACACCAACAACAGCAACACCAACAACAACAACAACAACAACAACAACAACAGCAACAGCAACAGCAACAGCAACAGCAACAGCAACAGCAACAGCAACAGCAACAGCAACAGCAACAACCACAACCACAACCACAACCACAACCACAACCACAACCA
>Ga0126342_10000796_pt1 | contig 38885 bp, 34 predicted proteins | sample Cyp1metagenome_FD_92528 | JGI IMG/M metagenome (GOLD analysis project Ga0126342, IMG submission 92528) | Coral microbial communities from Lord Howe Island, Old Settlement Bay, Australia - Cyphastrea 1 metagenome | ecosystem: Host-associated > Invertebrates > Cnidaria > Coral ...
AGACAGATAGACAGATAGACAGATAGACAGATAGACAGATAGACAGATAGACAGATAGACAGATAGACAGATAGACAGATAGACAGATAGACAGACAGACAGACAGAAAGATAGACAGATAGATAGATAGACAGATAGATAGACAGACAGATAGATAGATAGATAGCTAGATAGATAGCTAGATAGATAGATAGATAGATGGATGGGCCGGGATCAAAGAACTTTGTTAGCAGCAAGCTTCAATGACAAGCTGACATAGAGCTATGCTGTTCCTTCTGCTTGGGAGACATGTGTTTTGCGATGGCAGTTGGTAGTTATGCTTGCAGACTTTGAATGGGAGAAGGGACCGTAGAGACGGGCGGCCACTATCCAGGCTTCGCTTCAAGAGACAGCGGCAAATGCGAGCGTTCTGTACTTCGCAAAAGTATTCGCCACGGCCCATTTATTTTTCCACGATCCCAGGTGATCTCAGGTGTATCAACGTGTATCGTCAGAAACAGATGACGTGACGGTCCACGTCATGCAAAAGATACCGCATGTGACATTGACACTTTTGCACAGCAGAGCTGCCAAAGGCCAAAAGGAAAGGTCCTGCTCTGCTACAGTTCTGTTAGACTGCTGCATCTGCTTACCCTTGCATTTGTAACCTTTTTCTTGACAAAATATGAAATCTGTGAAGCATGCGTTCTTCAAGGCCGGCTTTGATTCTGCCGCTTCTCCTTAGCATTACATTTGTCGTGTTCGTTGTTCTCACCATATGCGGGCGCCTTTATCCACTTGTCCATGTCTTCATCTCACATCTAGCTCTCTAGCTGTCATCCGCTTGTAGCCAAAGACAGATGACGTGACGCAGTGGATATGGAAGCAGGTACCAAGAACCAAATCTAGAGTCTGCATGTTTAGATCACGGTAATGTTAAGCCGTGTTAGGCCTATGTGGGACCTATGTTAGGCTTATGTTGGTCCATGTTGGGCACTTAGACGCCATGTTATATTCGTGCCATGTTGAGCTTATGTTAAGACAAGAACGGCGTGTTCCTTTTAAGCCTTTAACATCGTTTTTGGATCATGTCGGGACCATGTTGGGCGTATATGGGGCTTATGTTGGGCCTATGTTGATCCACGTTAGGCTCTTGGAGGCTACGTTGGTGCCATATTCGAGCCATGTTGAGCTTGTGTTAAGCCAAGAACAGCGTGTTCCTTTTAAGAGCTCCAATGTTGAAGGTGTTACGCGCTGGAAATTGGCTGCGGTAGGGTATCGATTCCCCCTCGGTCTGGGTTTTCGTGGGTGGGCTAAGTAGCCAGTCAGAGAAATCGATAGAGGGAGATATTTTGCTTAAGAGACTAGAGGTACGTAGTTGGCCAACAGAGTTTTAGGAAGGCGACCGCTGGAGTACGCGCAGTCGTGATGCTTGCGGGTTTGCTGCAACTGGAGAACTCCAATTTTCAAGGTGTTCTGCGCAGGAAGTTTAATGCTTTCAGTCGTGATGCTTACGGGCTTGCTCCAACAGAAGAACTCCAATTTTGAAGGTGTTACGCGCAGGCAGTTTGCTCCAATAGGGTATCGGTTCCCCCTCAGTCCGGCTTCTAGCCAGTGGAACAAATAGATTGAGAAAAATGTACTGCTCGAGAGACTGAAGATACGTAAGCCACCAACAGAGTTTCAGGATGTTTGCGTCAAAACTTTCTGTTGTGCAGTTAGGGCTACGCTACAAGTGGGGGATTTCAATGTTGAAGGTTTTACACGCAGGCAAATTGCTGTTTTTCACTATGAGAGCTGGCTTTCGTTCCCCCCTTCTCAGATATATACATGTGTCTTAAGCATCCTTAATCCTTTGTTTTTCATCAATGATTGTAATGTGTTTCTGTGACGGCAAGTTGTAAAATAAGGATGTTGTATCATGCAGGGTCAACCATGGCACAAGGTGTCCGGAATTGACGCGGTGTCGGACATTTGCTACCCATCAGCACCATCTGCTCTGCACTGCTCCACACACGGACTTCAATGATCCAAACAGCGACTGAGGCTATGGGCAGATCCGGACAGGTGGGCAGGGAGACCTTCGAAGCATGCCATGTTGTGCCCTTGCTGAGCATCTTCCAGGGATTTGGATTCATTGTTGTAGGTATTTCAACGGTGCAAATTACTGTAAAATAGGTTCTGATTTCTGACGTGATTCCGGGTTTCCCGGGCATTAACCAACACTTCAAGTTTGAGGACCGTTTGTTTCAATTTCTATGTTCATATTATATGTATATATACTGTATTTATATATAAATATGCGTGCATTTATTTATATAATTAATTATATATATGTGTGTATTTGCATATATGTGTAAATATATATATATATATGCATACATTTGTTTTCATATATATATATATATATATTTATTTATATTTACATTATGCGAATATGCAAATACGTAACTGTAGGTATATCGATGGCATTGCACCATGTGTGGTGCCGTGTATTGTATCCGATTGTGCTTGTTTCATTGTGGGCGCAGCTGCGGGGCGAGCCCATTCTGAGCAGCTGGGAATGCTGCAGGGATTACGTTGGCTGGGCAGAGAACGACCGTGGCGTGTCCTACGTTTTTGGGACCGAAACGCAGAGGGCCGTGGATGTCATATCTGGCGACCAATCTGGTGGCAATTCAAGGGTACATTGATCCATATAATCCTTGATCTAGACACGTAGTCCATTGCACTCAGTTCGTCGAACTTTGCCTCAAATTGTTGTGAAGAAACTTCAAAGTACTGCAAGAAGGAAGATAAGAGAACAATTTTCCAAAAAACATCAAAAAACACAGAACTTGGAATCCACAACCCCATTGTCCACATCATTCTTGGAATGGCAGGACAGATGTGGTGGCGGCATTCCTCAAACGTTACAACCTGGATTTGGTCTGCAGGGCACACCAGGTGGTTGAAGATGGGCAAACCTTGCCTGATTGAAGCAGGACGTGGCAGGATGTGATTGTGATTGCATGATGATTGCATACGTTTGCATGGTATGATTACAGTTCAATTCACTGTTCATTTCCGAATTCTGCCAGGTATGAGTTCTTTGGGAAGCGCCAGTTAGTCGCAACCCAAGGATAAGGGTGCAAATGTATGTAAAGAATGGCAAGGAAGCCAGGCCTGACTCAGGTGTAACCCTTGGTTCCTCAAACAAAAGTTGTTTCAACTTCAGTGGGGCTCCTGAAGGTGTTCTTTGTTCAGGCATGTTCATGATATTTCATGATTGTTCGCATGCAGAAGAGTATGCCGAGAGTGCACTTAGCGATACTTAGCGTACTTTTTGCAGCGTAGCTGGTGCAATGCCTATGCCATCCTATGCCATCCTATGCCTATACTCAGGAGTACTCCATGTTCCCTCCCTAAAGATCCTATAAAGATCCTAAAGGCATCTGTAGCCTTTGCCTTTGGCCTTCAGCTGAAAGCGTTTGGATATCTTGGATATTTTTGGATGCATTTGGGCCCGGTCAAGGTGACATTGTTCAGTGCTCCCAACTACTGCGGCGAGTTCGACAACGCAGGGGCGATGATGACTTTGGATGAGCCACTTGGACAATGTTTACTTTATGAAAGATATGAATAGATATGAATATGAAAGTAAATGGTCGCAGTTTGCCAATAAAACCTAATAAAACAGTAATCATTTGCGCATGCATGAAGAGTAATGAAAAGGGTTGTACTGTTATGAGATGAAACCACCATGGACAATCATGGATACCAAGAAGGGCTGATACTGCGTTTGCATATGATGCAATATATGCATATGTTTGCATGTTTGCAGGGTGAATTCAATGAATTATTGCTCATTCGTGCGAACTCCTTTTCAAGATCGTGCCCTCGCTCGCCCAAGGACTCTCATGTGCAAGTTCATTGTGCTCAAGTGGCTTGGGCTTTCACAAGTTTGGAGTATAGCTTTCACATTTGGGGGGATTTGGGGGGATTTGAGGGAACAAGAATCTCGGTTTAAACTCGAAACGTGCTTCTTGCACGTGTTTGCCAGCCCTAGTTGCATGTGAGATTTTCGCTTGGTTTTTTTGCCTCCCAATTTGGCTGAAGCAGTGCTCAAGGGAGCTTTTCATAGACACGCTGTTGGTGACAGGCCCATGGCGAAGAAGAAGTGAGAGCAATTTGAGAGCTATAGTCCAACTATGTCCAGCTGTTCTAGCCCAAGTCTTAGGCATCAAGCGGCACCGCGTTAGGTGCAGATCTCCAGATTTCGGAAATCCGAACTTTTGGACGAACATGTTTTTTTCCCTTGCTGTCACCTATGCGTCACCATGGGCCGTGGGCCATGAAGTGATATGAGTACAATAAAAAAATAATATAGAAAATATATAATTAAAAAAACAGGTTATTTGTTTAGCTATGTTTAGCTGTATTTAGGTACAGAATGTGCAAATCTCTGGGATTTATGCGGTCCTTGGGTGATCCGCCCGGTACCTCACTCCTAGTCACTGCTGGTCCATCACGGTCCATGTGTCGCTGGTGGGATCAAGAAATGAGTCGCCTGGATTTCGGCATGGAGCTGAAGCACGAAGGTGCTCCAGGCTTCGGCTTACGTTGCGCAGGTGCTCCTGCTCCCATGTGCTCCAAAGCATTAAAGACATTTCCATGTTCTGCCTGCACCTGGTGATACAAAATGAGTTCGAACATGTCTCCAAAGATCTCCAAAGATAATCATGACATTTCTATGCCATGGCACTTGGAGCCTATTAATTATTAAACCCTATTTATTGTTGTCTCAAAAAGTTGGAGCATGATGCAAAAGGGCCGATACCCGACCAATTCTAGCGGCTTGACTCGGCTTGACTTGCGTGTCCTGGATTTGTTGGATGCACTTCCGTGGGTGATCCATGTCTATTTGTTCTGTTTGTTCTTTGAGTTCTTCGTGCTAATGGGTTTAGGGAAGCATGACAGATCCCCGGTCTACAAAGTTCTACGGACATCTACGGACGGCAATTCAGCAATTTCTAGTCAAATCATGTCAAATCCCTGATCAAAAAAACATCGCACAGATTCGCACAGATTCGCACAGTGTGACCTAGGTGCGTAACGCGGTGCGCAATGTGTATTGCCTGCACCAGGTGCATTCCCATCTCCGGGACAGCGGGCAGTTGCTAGTTGCCAGTTGCCAGCGGTCGCCAGGGCCAGCTCAAAGAGCTTGGCTTTAAAGGCTCCACATAGACTCCGCATAGGCTCCACAGCCGATCTATGCGGATCTATTCCGTTTGGCGTCTCAAAGGCAGTCTCAAAGGATTGCGAGGTAACAAAATGTGAATGTCTTGATCCGTACTGAACACATCTGAACACTACACAGCTGAATCCAAATCATTCAAATGACGGCAGCAACTGATGTTTTCAATTCCAGGCCTGAAAGGTAGTGGCAAGCCTTTTGAGACAGCTCCTAGAGGCACCCGACATAGACGCCCGATATTGATGGCAGCCCAACACTGATCTACACAGAAACAGTCCAATGGTCCACCGGAGCAGGTCAAGGTCAGACCGACCCAGAACCCAAAGCGGCTTGTCAAAGCGACCGTTTTCAGAAGCCGGGATTATGGGTTGTTGAACCCGATGTCTCATCAGACTTTCCTGAACTTTTTGGAAGCAGTCCAACCCTAGTACAAAATGTACAAAGGAGGTGTTTGAATGTTTTGACAGGTACTTGTTGATTGGTCTAATCCTCTTGGCTTCACACATTGCGAGCAAATGTGAGACTCTTCAAAATCTCCGAGAGGGCGTTGCAAATGCAAGCCTTCAAGGCCAAAGCTGTGCCAACAGATCGTTTGATCATGTTTGATCGTTTGCTTTCGTTGGCCCACGACCCATCCATACCCATCCATTGAAGCAGACCAGAACGTGGCCAGCTGTGGCCAGCTGCGGCCAAGGAAGATCAAGCAAAAGCAAAGAAAGACAAATGGAACGCTAAGTGTGGGCAGCAAGGGGAGCCATCCGCTTTTGGCTCCTTCAACTTCCAGTTGGTCATGTTTCCGATTTTGCCCCTAGTATCCCCATGTATCCCCTACTAATAAAATCATTACAGCTTCAAAAAATTAGCTCATTGCCAGCCGTTGGCAAATGTCATTCAACACGCCCTATCGAATCTATCGAGTGTTTGACGATGACGGGGTGGCAGCAGGTTGCAGCAGATTGCACCTGCCACTGTGACCCTCGAAGGCTCAAGTTGCAAAGGAGCATTGGCCAGACAATCTTCAAACATCTTCAAACAACACTTGGCAAACTCAGGAGGCAATACATGAGGTTACAAGACTCAGCACACACCTCAGGCAACTGTTCAAGGAAATAGTCATCAAACCGTCCAGATAAGTCCAGATCTCCAACCTTGTCTTTTACTACAGATATATCGGTTGAAGATTGATAGGAAGGCAGTCCTGAACTTGTCTCCCAGGCCACTTTGCAACTAAAAGCTTGTGAAGCTTCAGATTTGCAGTGCTTCTCAGAAGTTACTCCTATCATATCCTATTCAAGTGAGTTACTCCAATTGGATGTTCGATGAGTGTCATACGGTCCGGTCGGGCTGCCATTGACAAGAGGCAGCCACAAGGGCAACGACATCCCCCCTTGCAACAACCTCAAAAGGAGCAGCAGAAGCAGCAGCAGCAGCAGCAACAACAACAACAGCAACAACAAAACCATGGATACTAGTTACTGCCACTGCTGCCGCTACTGCTGCTGCTATTATTCACTGCTGCTACTTGTGTCGTACCAGTATTACCACCGCTACGGCTAGTACCGCGGCAACCACGACCCACAGCAGCACCCATCACTTTACCGGCATCACAGTGAATTTGAGCTGGGATTTCCGGTGATTAAGGTGTGTTTTTTCATCGTTTTTACAGGTCATGTACCGTGAGGCAATTGGGGGACGGTCAGGTAGCGCTCACATTTTCCTCCCTGGTCCGTATCCAGTGAGCGCTATTTGAAAAATGTGTCTGCTGGTCAGCCTCCTTCCTCAAGGTTTGCTCAGGCGTGTCCAACCATGTCTTATTCGCCAGAAACCGTTTTAAGAGTATAGGGCGATATGATGCAATATGGATCTGTCCTCTGTCATTGCTTTAAGTTGGCGTGTTTGAATGTCCAATTCTTGAGAGTGTTTGGAGTCTGTGCTTGCTGGAGCGCCCATTGAAGTGGTTAGTCTATGTAAGGTTTACTCAGGATCTGGATCGGAGGTTGTGCTTGGGGTTGTCTAAGGTGTAGCACTAGTAATTAGCTTGGGTATGCTTGGGGTATATGATGGTATATGTACTGTATATGTGTGTTTTAATTCAGAATGATGACTGGTTGAAGAAACTGTGGGTGGAAGTCTCTGTTATTCGCTGTTATTGCTTTTGAGCGGTTCTGAGTGTATGCATGGTATGCGCACACCTCCTGTAAGGTGCATCCAGGAATAAGTTTGAATGCTGTACTGCTGTACTGAGATTTGCTGGCTAGGAATGCTAGGAAGTTGTGCTTGATGTGTTGCTTTCTTTCGAAATGTTGTTGAAAGAGGCTCCCGCTGGTCTTGTCCTTCCAAAAATAACAGTTTCTCTCGGAACTCTATCAAAAACGTTGGTCTGAAAAGGTTTATCCTGGAACTGTTGTTACTGGTAGAATGTAAGTCTCATATACAGTAATTACTGCAATGTGCTGGTTCAGAGGTTGCCCTTGGCGTTGTCTAAGATGTAGCATCTGTAGCTTGGGGTCTATGCGCGCTCTAATTCAGAATGACCCATGGTTGAATAAACTGTGTGGCCCAAGGTGGAAGATGTGGAAGTCTTTGTTATTGCTCTGAGTGTGTATGTCTGGGTGCAAAGCATAGAATCGTATGTTATGAGCATGTGCCTTTCCTCAAGGTGCATCCAGGAAGAAGTCTTATTGCAGTTCTGAGATGCGCCTAATTAAACTATTTTTTCAAACTGCTTATATAGAGCAAAACGATGCAAAACAAGTGGTCCCAAAATGGGTGCCTTTGGTGCGTGGTACCTTTCCCAAGACCAGTTGCTTTAATGCAATTTTCATCAATGTTCCATGGCGCACATGCCAAAAGGTTTTAGATGCTTTGTGCATGCTGTAGCTGCAAGCATGAAAAGTGGAACGGTCGATTGACCCCTATCGAACTACAAGGCTCCTTATTGTGTTGCTTAGAACAAAACGAGTAGTCCCAAAATGGATGCCTTTGATGCGTGCTACCTTGCCGGAGAAAAGTAACTTCAACGCGATTTTCCATGACGTACATGCCAAGAGGTCTTAGCTGTAAGCATCAAAGTGCAACTGTCGATTGAATTGAGGCCGGTTGAATGACAAGTTTTTCTTAACTGTTTGAGCCAAACCGTTGGTCCCGAAATGGGTGCCTTTGGTGCGTGTTGCAGTTCATGTTTGAACCGAGCGTTGAACTTAATGCTGATGTTTTGCTGCAGTTATAAGGCTTGGGGGGGTAATTGCATGTTTGTAATGGAAGATTGGATCGATGCGTAGCTTTGGGATGGCGCACATGCTAAAACGTTTTCGCTGCAAGCATGAAAAGTGGAACGGCCGATAGACGCCTATCGAAAAACGACTGGTCTCGAAATGGTTGTCTTTGGTGCGTGGTACCTTACGTGAGAAAAGTACTGTAGCTTCAACGCGATTTTCCATGGCGCACATGCTGATCATGCTGAAGGGCTTTAGTTGCTCACATGAACAGTGGAAGTGTTGTTTGACTCGTATTGAACTACATTTTTTTAATTTCTTAGAGCAAAACGAGTGGTCCCGAATGGGTGCCTTTCGTGCGTGTTACCTCGCCGTAGAAAAGTAGTTTTAACGCCGGTTAGCTTTCGTTCCCTCCTTCTCGGGTACTGTGTTTGGTACTGTAGCAATTTGTTGTGGCATATATCGCAATGGCCACAACATCCGCAGGTCACGATGCTGTCTGCATCGGATCCATACTATGTGGCCAAAGAGGAGGTTGCCAAGGCCATGGACCGCTTGCGAGGCCGGTTTTGATGTTCATCGAGCACGGAGACAACGCATGACATGATGGCTCATGGTAGCCCGAAGATGTCCACATTTTTGCTGTCTTCATTCATGATAACAATCTTTTAGACTTGTTTTACGTTTATGCATTTATGCATCTTTGGGAGTTGGGTCCAACATTTCATAGATAGTTGGATCTGGTTGGGGTCCCAATCAGAATAATTAAGCAAGATCCGAAAACCAGTGATAAATGATGAGATGAAGAAAAATAACTCCATCTAGGTCTCACAGCGTAAGCACGTCAAGGCCCTCTAGCGAGGCCAACTTTATAGTTTATAATAAATTCATGATTGAAATGGTGACAGATTGTAAGAGACTGTGATAGTTGATATTAGTTAAGATATCATGACAGTTTACCATGTTTTACCGACTCTGCTGTGACTTCGTCTTCCAGTTCAGTGGGCAATCCTAGTGAGGGTTGGGGCTGCTCTGCATGCGCAGGCCTTCATCAAGATTGGAAGCGCCTCCTGCAGACAGAAGACACAGCACGGTCACAGCGCTTCCAGCAGATGCATCAGGAGATCACAGGTGCTTTGCTCTACCAACTCGCACCAGAAACTGTGCAGAAAGTTTGAAAGATGTATGAACATCCATGAGCATGTCCCATATGGCAATGGATACTACCCGCCATTCGCATGCCATTTAATTAGACAAGAAGTAGCAAGAAGTCGTACTATCTTTTCCTGCATCGAGGGCTGAGCAAATGGCAAACAAAAGAAAACCTTCCGGCCCCAGACTTGTGAATTCCGGCCTAGTTGTTTGAATATTATTGAATATTTCATGATATCGAGTGGTCCGAAGACAACTTGTTCCGGATTGTTCCGGTGTAAAGTGTAGGGAGCCCTTCAGGCTGCGGGGCTGCCAGGTGAGTTGGAACAGCTGGGTTTGGATTTAGACGATATCCATGTGCCTCGTCATGCATCGTCATGCAGGGCTCTGTCCATTCTCCAATTCTGCGGATACATTGTCGGGAAGACAGTGAGAAGACGCTCCAAGAGACCTTTGAGAATTCATGTGTTTTCGTGTTTTAGTTGGGCGATTGGGCCCCGGGTGGTTTGCATTTCTTCTGTATCAAGATGTAACACGTCAGGCTACCATTAGCATGGTGGAGGGGAATCGCAACACTTTCCAACTCAGCGACGCAGAGTTGCAGAGCCGCAAACGATTTGTGACCGATTCTCGAAGAACCTTGGAAGATCTGCAGAAGGACGAAAACTTCGAAATCGGAGACCTTTGGTGTTGAGCAAACCATAGCAAATCTGCAAACTTTCAATGCTGGTTTGAAGGACGTCAATGGCCCCCAAACGCGGGCAAAACTTGAGAATGACAAGAAGGCCGGGCATGGCGGGGCGGGTGCGCACAGAGGCCCCAACGGTTCAACACAAATTCAACATGATGCAGTCGTCGATTCAATTTTACCTGGCATCAGGCCTTGCTTTCTTCAGCGGCTTCGAGTGCTCGTACAAGCAGCTTAGCTGCATTTGAAGTTCGTTTTTAAAATGTTTTGACGCGTCACAGCTGGACTGGACCAGACATTCGGAGAGCACTGCGCCAAATTACTGTAACAACTGGCAATCCTTTGCAGGATTGATTCTTTCTGAATTGCGACTCGGTAGGAGAAGAGCGACAGAGAAGTGCAATGCAGGCCGCGTTGTTTTCTGTTGATACCAATTGCACACCAGAAGGCAGTTGAAGCCGGAGGAGGGCTGTCAGATAGCGCTACGTTGTTCCGTAAGCCCCGCATGGGCTGAGAATTGAATCCCAACACCCGAAAATATCGAAAAATGTCCAAAAGTTTCATGCAATTTTCATTGAAGCTACGATGATGGACAATTGTCAGGAAAACCAAGCATTTCTGGACCGACAACGGCAACAACAGACTCAGCTGAGAGCACAACAAGACGAGGACTCGACGTAGCACATAGCATGCCAACAGATGCCTGCAGGGCCTGCAGCATCATGGTCCAAGGCCCAATCTCTGCAAAAGGAAGATTCCTGGAAAAGCAAAAATCAAAATTCAAAATGATCAAACGGTTTTGTCATGTTGTGTCACCTTCTTGGAAGAACTGTGCAAGCTCAGAAACTTACATCCTTTGTTATGTTTTTATTGGATTTTAATGGATTTTATAGGTTAGGAATTAGGAATAGGAATGGTTAGGACGGTTAGGACATGTTAGGAGCTTCGGTGTTGAAGTTGTGTCTCTGGAGTTTGTCCTTTTGGGTCGAGGATCCGAGGCTCGAGCGTTTAGGTCGGGTCACCGGGTCACCGGGTCATGTTGAGTACAGCCATGCAGGACTTAGAGATGCTTTCGCTGAGTGCCCAGCGCCTGGGCAACACAGCGCAGAGACTTTGCAGCAATGGATTGGGATGATGGGAAGGGTGAGAAAGACAGAAAGACGTGCAAAAAAATAATTTGATTGTGAAAGTTTATAGGAGGTGGTCACAGGCTCAAGTGCAAGAAATGCAAACGGGATTGGTTTGACACTTGCATGCATGGTGTCTTCAGAAACAAGTCAACGCATTTAGAGGACACTAGATTGAACGAGATGTACTAGAAGGAACTATATAGTAGAGGGATAACAAAGGTTGGCACATTCAAGCTACTTGCACATAGATTGCAAGAGAGAGAGAGAGCAACAGCATAAATGAACAAATTGAACAATGAGATAAGGATCATCAACGTGGAACTGAAAGAGCAGCAAAAGATGCTGGAGGAATTGGATGAGGCGCCCACATTTCTCTGTGCGATCCTGCAATGTAAGCAGTGCACTTCTAGCAGTTGACATGGAGGTATTCAATGACAAATGGATTGTGTTCAAGTGTTTTTCCTTTTTTCTAAAGCGACGTTGATTCTGCAGGACATTGACAAAGAAGCAGAAAAGCTGAACTTTGTGTGGAAGCCCAGAGCTGGCCCTGACCCTTTGGCGGGTTACCTCATGTCACCTGCACAACAAAAACAAGCCGAAACAAGCGACATGGGAAGTGTCATGAAGAAGTCGTATTGGAAGTGTCATGCGTCGCAGGTCATGAAGCGAATGGGAAAACTTTTGAAGACCAGCGACAGCAAGCAGCAACCGGGACTTAAAATATCTTAAAGTATCTTAAAGTGACTTGGCAAATAACATGTCTTAGCAAGGGCACTTTCCAGTGTGCAGACAACAAGTTTGAAATGTTGAAATGTTATGCGCTAACCGGACACGTGCCCCAGAGGACTTAAAGCTAGTAAATCCTATTTTGCGACCTTATGTCCGAGCTCATGAACTATTTCATAAGTGACCCGAGCAAAAGGTTTTTGTGATGTTTTGTGATGCAATGTGCTTTCAAGGTTCGGTGTATGGGGAAGGCAGCCTTAAAATTGAATGTGCCACGGATAAAGCTTAAATATCGGGGTGTGGTTGTTTTGAAATATATAATATATATATATATATATTAGAAAGGGGCATGTCAACATTTCTTTTCTGAGTGGAGGGCTCTCCTCAAATTGTGAACTGATCCTATAGATGCAAGCAAGTATACAATATTACAGTTGTGTGTGTGTGTACATTGTGGAGGGTGTTCATATTTTAGGAAGAAATAAAGTGATCGGGCAAATACGGGAATAGCTTTGGGGCAAATTTAGGTGCTGTATCATGCAGTAGACTATAATTACCGACTCAGCTGTGCTGCACGATGCTTTGTTTCAATACCTTTTCAATATGTTTCAGTGCATGTGTGTGATGATGTGTGATGATGTGTGATGATGTGTGATGATGTGTGATGTGTCGTTTTTATTCATCTGTTTTTCATTTGATTTTCATTTGTTTTAGGTTGTGCCTCATCATTGGCTTGTCCTGTTTGGTTGCGGTTCTGCTCTTCCTGGTGATTAACACCTGAGTTGGCTCCAGTGCCTTGGTCGGGAGAAACTTCAAGCGGGCAGCCGTTTCGTATCGTTTCGTGGCATTCCTTGTGATCAAGTTGAAAATGGTGGAATATTATCGGAATATTTATGAATATTTCACATGAAGATTCTGAAGATCAAGTTCAATCAATAATAAGAAGGTGTTTGTTGGCTTGAACATTTCACCATGGATTCTACAAATTGCATTTCCTTCCTGCAAACCAATCACGTGCATCCTGCATCGGTTCTGCAACGGAGACATGTGCAGCGTCTCACCGCTTATGCGCAAGATGCCTAGTACAGGGCCAGAGCATCAACGCCGCAGAAAACGTGAGTCAATGCAAGTGCCAGCTGCATTTTCTTGCTGGGAAGGTTGATAGAATATGACTATGACTATCAGTAGTACCGCAAGGCGGTGGCGGAAGTTTCGAAGATAGGAAACCTATAGGAGAGGTGAGTTGTTGTGATGCATGGATGGCAGAGTGAACCCACTGATGGATCGAAAGGTGGCTGAGGCATGCTGAGGCTCTGAGTCTCGTATTCTCTCTCTTTGTCTCCTGCTCGTCTCTTTCCAATTGTCTCTATCGGATCTATCTGTCTATTTCTGTCTGCTTGCCTCTTTGTCCATCCATTTCTCTGATGATCTATGGCCTTCTCTGTCTATCTAGGTCTCTCTCTCTCTCTCTCTTTTCCATTCTTTTCCTATCTATCCATCCATCAATAATCGATGTATCCTGTTGTCCTTCTATCTGTCCATTTATCTATCTGTCACTCATTTTACGGTTCCATCTATCGATCCAGCTATCCGCTATCCATTTTTTTTCTATCTATACATGTTGCGAGATTCTGCGAGACCTCTTCACTTTTTGAATGTGACACCCTCAAAAACGAAGCAATTCTGTGAGACGTCCGTCGAAAACGGAAAGTCGAGTGTAACCCTAACGGCCTCGTACCAACGCTTTTTACCACTTTTCCACTCCATGTGTCTAAAGTATTGCACATGCCACGAATATATACATGAAAACAGATCATATAGGAAGTGCTGCGCCTGTCACCCAAAATCATCATAGAAAAACCTGAAGATCTCATGCTCCAAAATACAACCACTTGCACGAAATCAGCACCCTGACATACCCTGACCTCATAACATCCCTGACGGAGATATATCTCTTCTACTGCGCTCGCCAAGCGACATGCATTTTTGCAGATCCTTTTCGAACTTGCCACGCGGCCATCGTTTTTGCAATTGTCGCGAGACCCTCACGTTTTGTTCATAATTGGCAAGGTGCAGAATGCATTCCGCCTGCTATGCAAAACCAGACAGATCCTTACTCCAAAAAGTGGTCTGAGACCGTCAGTCTTGACTTGCGAATGTACTTCGCGCCACAACGGAGTGCATTTTTTCGACATCGCAACCTTTCAAGTGGTCTGAACATGTGGTGGTTTTTTTTTTGCATGCTTGTTGCATGTTGACTTCAAAATGTGCTTGGCGCATCTTCGCGCCACAACGGCGTGCACTTTTTCGACATCCCCACCTCCAAAAGTGTTCCGAACGTTCGCGCCACAGCAGCGCGCACTTTTTGAACATCTCAACTTTCAAAAATGCTCCGAACATGAAGTGCTTTTGGCGTTTTGACTTCAAAATGAGCTTCGCGCCACAACAGCGTGCAATTTTCGATCTCTCATCCCACCACATGGCTCCGCGCCCGCCACGTTAGTGAGATTTAGTGAGCCTACTTTTCTACCCGCCGGAACCACACGACAGTGGAAAACACAGTCTTTCCAGACTTTTCTACCTTTACGCGAGCCTTGCTCTACCTTTTCGCGCGCCTGGCTCTTCTTTCTTCTGACTCTTTCTCTGAGAACTTTCTCTTCTCTGATTTGTTTCTTCTTCCTTTCTCTTCTCTGGCTCTTCCCACCTCTGATGCTTCATTTTCCCATATTGTCGGAAGTTTGACTTCAAATTTTTCTCCGATCATGATTCAATGACCGAATGTGAATTGGGAAGGCGCCACAAGTCAAGCGCATGAGACACCAACTTCGACGATCATGGTGCGAATGCATTTGCAAGAACGGCCCAAAGAGGCTGCAAGACTGGTTCTGTTTGCGAAAAGACATGCACTTGAAGAGAACTTGATTCGCAAGACTAAGGTAAGAATAAGAAACTATGCAACAAAAGTATCAAAAAGGATCTAAAAAGTTCATTTTTTGAAGCAGTTGCCCGGGGCAATCTTGCCATATATAGTGCCGCATCTAGCGCGCGTCGTCCTGAGGGTTTGAGCCATGGCGAACGAAGACTACCATGAGATGGAAATGTCCAGGAGCAGTGCCATGTTTTGCCAACTTTTGCCACCTGGCTAGTCTTTAGTGATATCCTGTTATGATTGATTGGCCGTTCGATCAGACATCACAGGAATTTAGTGCACACATTTGCACGGCATTTATTACAGTCATACAATGTGATATGTTAATTACTGAAAGGGTGTCAACATATGTTAAGAATTGTTAAGATATGTGAAAAAAACACCTCCAGAAGACAACCCGTCCATGAAACAGTTGACAGGCGCAGCATCAAAATCAACACCATCAGACAGGTTCGCGGCCCCGGTGTTTTCAACATGGTTTGTTTTGTTTTGATTAGGCAGGCGTTCGTAGCTGTTCCCGAGATCAGATGTGATGACCTATAAGTTAGCAACCTGCTAGTAGGAACGATGTTGGCAGCGGGAACAGGAACTGGAAGATGCCAGTGAGCGCGAGCAGGAGGCGCAGGCAGCAGATTGGTCAGAACTTTGGAATGTGGACTGTGGACTCAGTGCAGCCCGTTACGTTTCCACATTGATGTCGTGCCCATGCAATGCCACTGCAATGTCGCTGGTGCCGTTCCAAATGCATGTTGTGCAAAAAAAACAAAAATAAAAAACAACTCCATAAGTCGGTTTCTCTTCCAGGAGTCTCAATCTACGTCAGTGCTCGGGACAAACACTGTTACTGTAGATCCTAACTGTGCCATACTGCCCTTCGAAAGAAAACACATCTCAATTTTGACGCATTTGATCCTACAGGGCAGTTGCCTTGGCAGCTAGGAGCGGCTCGCCCAATTAGACCGGCAGATTCAAGAGAAGAAGGCAAGGATTCCACAGGGTTCCTGTCGTTTGTTGACAGCTGAAAGGCTGTGAAGAGTATAGGTGTGTCATCGTGTGTCTTAGAGATCATTTGTATCATTTTGTATCATGTTAGTAATGTTTGATAGATTTTGGCCTTAGTTTTTTCAAAGCCTGCGTCCATTTGCACTTCTGAAGAGCCCCGAAAATTCATGAAAATGCGGCAGTGATTCGTATAGTCCAGGTGCACATTGTGGTGTTCAAGCAAAATGCACAGGCGAGAGAGGGCGGCAAAACGGAACGCATGCACCGTGTTGACGAGCATCGAAGATTGCATCGGCAATATGTGCATCATGCCAGCCATGGACTATATGGACTAATCAATGGCCATTTCTGGAACCTAAATTGGAGGTACCTACCTATATAAGGCATATGTAAGGGAATATCCCAACAAATAAATATGGCCTTATAGGGTACAGTACCTCATAGTACCTCCATTTTAGGATCCTGAAATTCCCATTGAACTAACACCCGGCGGTGAAACTCGTGGCGGTTCTGTACTTTTCTTGGGTTTAGGTTGGCGGACCAAGTCTAGGAAGTCGTTGCGATTCTGGCGTTTAGGTAATTAGGTAACTAGGTTGTGATTTGTGACTCCTGAAATTGGATGAAGTCGGTGCACGCACTTCTTGAAGTCGTCCGACTATTAATGTTGCAATCAGGTGGGCGGAAGGTAAGAAAAGCAAAGGAAGGGGGGAAGAAAAGGAAAGAATGGGAAAAGGAAAGAAAGTGAGCGCGGGGTCGAGCAAGTGAGCACAATGGACCTCGTTAAATTCGCCGCATGTGCTGCTTATGTGCTGCTTATGTGCTGCTTGCCTGTTGCTGACGTGACTTTTCTGTGCTGACGTTGTGCCATGGGGATGTTGTGATAATTCCCCGCCTGATGTGACTTAATTACCGCGTTAGTAGGTCGTGTTTTGCGAGGGACAGCAGTACTTGCCCAAAAACAAAGTGGGACAGGGCATCAGTGGCATCTTTGAAAACTGGCGTTCCAATACGAATTGACATCAAAACAACTTTTGGCAGTTCAGAGAACCCTCTTTGAACGTGGCGTTTCCATGGGGGACTAACATTTTGCAAGGTCTGTGCTGGGACAGGGGTCGTGGCATGCGTTTCCATGGCGTTCTAGTTTTCCCAGTTAAGTGGAGAGGCCATAGAATGGCCATAGAATGATCATGAATTATCAAGCCTCCGGTCCCGTACCTGGAGACTTTGGAGATGAGTTTTCATTTCACATGATTGCACTCTATCAGTAGACACACTACGTCCAGCTGGTCATAGCTAGTCCAGCTGCTGCCTGACAGGGGATGGAGGATCAAGCAGCTGCGTCGGAGGCCTGTTATAATTGTTGCAGCTGGCTACGGCAGCTGTGTTCATCTTCGATGAATGTGAGGACACTGAACTGGTTCAGTATCACGTAGCTATTTTTGGTGTGTTGAGATTGGATACATTGCTACGGAAAAGAATTCCCCGGGCAAGGAGCAGAGGGCAAGTAGCAGGCGGCTTCCAAAACAGGGAAGAGCACTCACTGTGCATCCACATCTGTCAAAACCTTTTGATGCAAGGCGTTCTGTCTTCAGAACCACCGCTTGATGAAGGAAGATGAGGAGGTTCAGTTCGCAGAGAAGTCAAAGAGAAGATGGAGAAGTGAAAAAGATTCACAAATTCAACTGGTGAGATTTCTCCAGTGCATGTCTCGAGTTCGCCAAAGGAACACTTCACAAATCTTCAACGGTTCCAGTTTCATCAAAGATCGACATGACGGAACTAGGTCCAGGATGGTCCAGGTGGATCACGATTCAACAGGTCCAAGGTCTGAGAGATTCTGAGAGCACTCGGCAGTCGGGTGCTTTAAGGATGTTCGGAGTGAAGCTGAAGCCTTGAATGAGAAATTGGCAAGATCCTCATGGTGATGCTGCGAACATTGAAACACAAACCGAGGACGGAAGGGGGGACCGGAAATGAGAATGATGTTATGAAATATTATGAAATATTTTGAACACTTGATAACAGTGCCCCACCAGAATTCTACACTCCAAAATTGCCCCACAGTGTGTGACACACGTGACGCATGGGAAGGTCCGAGAAGACTCAGTCGACTCAGTGCACCTGCTAAGGCTAAGACGGCCAGATCTCTTGAGAAGGCCCAAGCTGATGCAATACAGGCAAGAGATGGCAAGAGATGGCAAGAGATGGCAAGAGGTCTCTTGATTCATCCACATTTCATATCGTTTCATATCGTATCCACAAAGATGGTTCCTTTTAAATTCGTGCTGCAAAGGCAAGGTCGGCAGGGTCTTGATTGCTTTGGTGATTGTAAGTTGTTGTCATTATATGATTGTGGTATCGTTTTTTAAAGTAATATATATATATATACTGTAGTCATACACTCATTAAAGGCAAGTATACATGTTTGATTTGTATTGCATGGCAGTTTGCGCACAGTGCTGAACAGTTGGAGGCCCAGAGGGCTGCTGAAGCACAAGAGGAGGCTTCAGAGCGGCTATGTCCGGCTTCTGTGGTTGGAGCACAATTGCACACAATCGAACACAATCGGGCACAATGTGGTTTTCCAATATTTTCCTGACATCTCATGGGGTACTGTGCAAAACTGTGCAACAAGTTTGGCAGAAGTGGTACTGGGGTACTGATACTGTTGAAATGTTTTGAAACCGTGGAACATCCTAAAATATCGTGAAACTTTATGACGCTTTGATCCTAAAGGCGGTTGAAACATGTCGCTATATGTCGCTGAAAGATGTTCGTAAGCTGCTAGGAGGTTCAGAGGCTCCAAGGCCAGAGCATGGCCAGAGCGACAAACGCGAGGCCAAAAAGCGGCAGGCAGAAGAAACCGCCAAACATGCCTGGAACTCAGAAGAACTCAGAAGAAACAGCAAAAGAGAAAGAAAGAATGAGAAACAATGAGAAAGATAGGCAAACTAAGAAAATAATGTAAAATTAAAGGACCGGATAACCCCACAAATCAACTTCTTCCAATGATCACAAGCAGATGTGAAAATGAGATGGGAAAGGCAGGAAGGAAAGGAGATGGTGCGAGACAGGTTGGGTGAAAGAGCTGTGTGAAAGTGTTGTGTGTGTGTGTGTAAGTTTGTGTACGTAAAAGTGTTGTGTGTGAAAAAGTTGTATGTGACCAAAGTTGTGTGTGAAAGAGTTGTGTGTGACAAAGTTGTGTGTGAAAGGCTTGTGTGACAAAGTTGTGTGTGAAAGGAATCTGTGACAAAGTTGTGTGGAAGAGTTTTGTCTGCCACCAGAGCCAGTCCAGTGCCATAAGCGCCACGCCTGCCACGCAAAGTGACGGTCGATGTCGCGCACCATCATTGTGGCGACCGCCGAGTGGTTGGCGCGGGCTTCGTCGGGCAGCCTTCCTGGCGAAGCGCTTCAAGGAAAGCGATCCATAAAAGGACGCAAAAATTCAAAAAGACTTCAAAAGAGCCAAGTGGCGAAGATCCCAACAAAAGAATACAAATGAATGTGCAAAATGACAAGGGACCAAAGTTGAGGCACAAACTGCTCGTGCTGCTGCTGCTGTGCGTTGCCCCAGCTTACCACCAAACCACCAAAGAGACTCCAAAGAGAAGATTCGTGTTAAGGTTTTGTCACCTTGGGATGAGTTTTCCAGTAGGGGGAGTGGTTACCTTTTGGGTTTCCCCAGAACTACCGGCCACCATGTGGCCCCCTGGGGCGTGGTTCGTGGCGCGGCTGGCCATGCATCCGCGCCCAAGTTTGCAGCAATGCAGCTTGCCCTTTCAAAGAGATTTGCGGCTCTTCAACAACAGGACGGGTGGAAGGAGGTCGGTTTTGACTGGTTTCCCACACTTGGTTCAAGCATCTTGTGTCTATTTTGGTGGCGTTCGCAACTCGAACCGCAGAAGTTCAAAAAAGCTAAGAATTTGAAGGTTCGCCGAAAAAGACGTGTCCAACCGAGTCAATATACCTCACTAGTCGTAGACTGATTGCCTGTCGTTGGGTGGGAAAGAGAAGGTATAGGAGGTTGAAGCTTAATTGGAGGAAACTAGGAAAACATAAACGCTACCTGTTAATCCACAAAACGCGAAGTGCCAGATTTTCTCCGCCGCGTGTTTCACATCAGCAAGTTTCACACTGCAGCAGTCCTAGCCGGTCTCACTCAATAGGGTCTAGGCTGTTCGGAACCAAACAATGGCGTATCTTGCTACAGTGGTGGCAAGGTCGCCGTGATGTTTCTTTTTGCCATTTGCGGTGCAGATAGTTTGGGATCCATGGAGTGGATGCCCAGTGGGAGAAGCAAAAAATCCAGGCCCGGCGGCCAGTGCGGTCACGGGGCGTAAGCGGTTACAAGCTCAGCAGCTCGGGCAAAAGCACTCAGATTCAGAATTGGCGCAGCAACTTTTACAAGTGCTGGTACAATTTTCGAACAAGAAGGCCCAAAACACACTAAAGGAGAAGCCAGACACCTCCGCCAAAGAAGGGAAGGGCGAGACGGTCCCAGCCAAGCAACCTTCTCTTATCCATAGTCTGCATCAAATCCTGCAATGCGCGGTTGAAAATTAATCAAATTGTTAGCAGGTTGACTACCAAACTCAATAAAGTGGTTAATCCTGGTCCGGAAATTGACAAGTCAACCCCGGCTTGACAAGTTCGTTTCAAGATGAAGAAGAGTTTCCCCCCTTCAGGGCTGGAACTCAGAGTCCTCGACCCAAACGGCCCCAGAACAACGAGGGGTCAAGAAACATGGCCGCTGCCTAGAAACCAGCTGACTTGTCCGAAGCTATTCCTCAGAAAAGAGGTCGGCCACAAGTCAGTAATTTCAAAGAACTTAGTAGTCCTGGTAGTCAGGATAACTCAAGACAAACCAAGGCACGTTTTGCTGCCAAGGTACTGGATCAAGAATGGACTGGTGATCCCATCATCACTTCCATTCCACGAATCCTTTCCGCTCTGCATGAAGGCAAAGTGGTCCCAGGGAATTTGGTTATTTCCGGGGATGAAATTGTGGTCGACGAACTGAAACAAATTTGGAGTGCTTATGACCTCACCGATGACATGACGGTTGGTATCATCGCTCCCCCCAATTCGGTTTTTCCTTCTTTATCTGTTTGGTGGTCACTTGATCGAAGACGCTCTTTGCCGTTTAGATATAAGTTGAAACTTCATCAAATGGCGGACTTTGATGGACCGTGCCCCAAACCACCTCAAACGGTCCAGATGTTGCATACTCAAGGGCCCAGGCTTGTCACTCTTCGGGTTCTGGCCCCCTGGCATTTTCGCCAAGGGGTGGCAGGTGTTGACAAACAGGACACTCCTAGTTCTGTTATAGCTGAACTGGCTCAACAAATCAGTGAACCAGTGTCCCATCTTACTGGAGGTAGATGGGAAAAGCTGGCTCATCCCAAGGGAGAGTTGCTCGTTGCACATTTGAGAGTGCCAGAGCGAGTCGCCGCCAAAGTCACCAATATCAGTGGAAAGCCAGCTTTGTTTTCCAGCGTGTTGACCAAGGAACGTGCTCCTGTGGACTGGGTTCCACGAGTTAGACACCAAACTGATGTTGAATATTTTCGAGCGGCCTCAGTTGAGGCTTCCAAAAAGGGAGTGCCGCTAGTGTTTCGTCAGGGCGGAAGTAGTGACCTTGGTTTGTCTGGAATTGGCCCTCGGACCAGCCAATGGAAACGTAAACGCGCTTGGGAACTGTTTGGTGCGCCCTCACTTTGGAATCAAGAAACGGTTGCTCAGTTCTTGCAAAGCGAAGGGTGGAAAGAGACCACCATTCGAACCAGAAAGAAAAGACAAGGTCAAGGAGTTTGGTTGTTTCAGGCCTTTTGTCCCCCCTTCCAAACCCCTGACGAAGCTTTTTGGCATCTTTTTGGCAATATTGCAATCCTGATGGCAGTTGTCACACCACTGTTGGATTAGAGGTTTCTCGTAAAAGACAACCCCTGCCTTCTGAATCTATTATTGCTCCTAGAAAACATTGGACTCACACGTCTAGCGGAACAGTTGCCACTCAACTCGACTCCGATTCTGACGAATTGGTGTCTGACCATGGTACCGCTACTGGAAGAGGGCAACATGCGAGTAAGAAAAGCAAAACCAAACACTCAGCTGTTGATGCAGAACATGTGCTTCAGCAACAATTTCCCTCGCGGTCAGCCAAAGACGATGGCGGCACAGGGGACTGTGCGTTTCGGGCCATAGCTCGAGTTTTAGCCTTTCAGCAAAACAAAGATCTTAGTGACGAAAAGATCGTTTCAGAAGCCTCACGGCTCCGCACTTTGACGGTTGGACATTTGACGAAAAACAAGGAAACTTTTTCCAGTTTTTGGGCGATTGACCCGGATTCCAGACCTGACCAGAGGGATCACTTGGATGAACCAGAAACCTTCTCGCACTACATTATGGCTGCTAGTCGTAGGAATTTTTGGGTCGATGAGCTTTTGCTTCCTGCCCTTCCCCATCGATTAGGTAGGGTTATCATCACTTTTGTTTGGCATCCTCTAGGTGGAGCTTGGCAACGTCATGTTTTGGCCCCAGCCTTTGAAAACCACATAGCATCACATAGCCAAGGGTAGCAAAGACACTTTGCCTATCTGTTTGCTGCTCAAAGGATAGCATTATCGCTCCTTACTCCCCAACACCAATGATGTTACGGGCCCCAAGGGTTTAAATCCACATCGGAAATCCCTCGCAAAGTGCTTCGGGGTCCGGGTAAGTCTACTCAGCAAGTCTTCCAATTCCAAGCTTAGTATTCCAGATTCCCCTCAGGTCTCGGTTGCTTCTATCAGGAATTGGCTTCGGCCGCGAGCAGCTCAGGCAGCTCCTAGTGTCTCGGCCCTTTCGGTTCCGCTAAGTCCTGAACGCAGAGAGTGCAACCCTCAAGCGGACGGCACGGACATTAGTCTTCCCCCCAGCACACCCACTGCTGTGGCACGGGCTAGAACTTCCAGCAAAGATGCCACTGTGACTAGATCCCCTGATCTTTCTTTGCCCAAACACATTTCCGAAAAGAATCTTTCCACGAATCATTTTGGGGAGGTCGGAGCTTACTCTAAATCTGTTTTCAACGATTCTGATGGCACTATAGATCACCCTCGGGTTGACTATACTTTATCATTAGTTCCACACACCCCGGTCCAAGCCGCCGGAAGCAGCGTTGAACAGCACACGCCGGCCTCTACTGGAAGAAGGACCGCCAAAACCTTAGTTGCCAGTTCTTTGTGATTTCCAAATTTGTAAGCTGCCCGGCACTAATTCGCATACGGATGCTCGACTTTTTCACTTGAAGAAAAAGCATGGTTTGTCTAGCTCCGACATTCCTAGCCTCTCCAAAAATAGATCCCACAATGTTTCTAAGGCTTTTTATATCTTTTTATGCTAGGAAATGGGAGCATTTGCTGGAACTTAGTTCTAAGCAAGGTTGTCCTGGCACGCACGAAGTGGAGAAAAACAAAAAGCAAGGTTGGCGTTCAAACAATGTCTGCAAAAGCGCATCCTCAGTTCCGAAGTGCCGCATCAAATCTGCCCTTCTTTCAATGGTAATGAAAAAGCCATTCCCGATTTGCGTCGCCGCCAACACCTTTGGGACACGTGGTATAGCGCTGCTCAACAGGCCGCCCAGGTGAGTTCGACCGAGGTCAAAGCCAAACGTAAACAAACCAGGCTCGACGCCCGAGTCGCCAAACAAGCTAAATGGGATTTCACAGTTAGCCAAACTTCCAAGGAGAAAATTGGTTATGTGCCCAGACTGCCCATTACTACCACTGGTCGTACTGACGACACTCGGTGGCGATGTTCCTTTTGTGATTACAGAGTCAAGTACGGGGACAAACGTAGATCTGACTTGAAACGTAAGCACCTCAAGGATATCCACTGTCATGACAATATCCCTCTCCATGACGGTAAAAATGACCCCTTGTCCAACCCTAGTAGATTAATCAAGGCCAGTGACGCTTATGACGCTAGGTGGAACCGTTTGCAAAGGCTCATGTCAGAACCTCACAAAGTCGCTAAGGAACCGTCTTACTTTCGCGAGTACACTAACAAAAGAGGTATCCCTTGGAAAGTAGCCCTTTACCCTTGCTTGCTGTGCGGCATGAAGGTTCAAATTCGGGATTTTCCGAACACCGTTTGCAAAGAGGGGGGCCCCCCACCTAAAGTGGCCGTCCGCAAACAATTGTGGCGAGAATTGCGGCAAAAAGCTGTCAAACGAACTAAGCCACCTCCAAAGAGCAAGCGTCCTCCTCGCAACCGCCCTGCTACTGGACAGCGCATAGGTGAAGCCGCCAACCTTGGCCCTGTGTGTAAAGCCCACCCCCTGACCATTTGGAGCATCAACATTAGCAGTTGGTGCATTCATGGTGCAGCCAGCCAAGGAAGCTTCCGTTGATGTCCTTCTTTTACAAGAGACTAACATTTCCCAAATGCAAGAAGCCCGCTTCACACACCAGCTTCACAGGCGGGGATGGCAAACCATCCATCAGCACCCGCCCGAAAAAGGTCGCCAAGGAGGTGTACGTGGCCTTACTTGTCAGAGAACCATGTGCCCTTGTTCCTTTGCACGGTGAAGCATTTGGGGAAGGTCAAGTTTTGGCTGCGCAGATTCTGGCTTTAGCTACTCCTATCATTCTCGTTTCCATGTATAGGCATGCTAGCGACCGAGATTTCCAACTTTTGCAACAACTGAGCGATTTTTTGGAAGCTCACAATGGCTCTCATTGGGTGGTTGGTTTGGATGCCAAAGCTAGTATGAACCAGGGACCGGTGGTTGACATGTTTCATTACCATTCCGCTCATTGCGGTGCTCAAGCTAGGCATACTACTGAACCCATTGACGGCATATGGCTCTCTACTGCTCTTGGCCTTGTTGCTGGTGGAGAACTACCTAGTCCTAGTGATCATACTATAGCCACTGTCACTCTTAACTTGAAGGTGCAGGCTGTTCCAGGTCACAGGTGGAGATTGACGCAGGTGCGGAAACTTGACCACACGGCTCCCAAACCTGAAGGCGCGGGCAGGTGGACTCAAGTTGCCACCTCAGACGACGAATGGCGTCAAGCTAAGCAGAATGTTGACCAAGCATGGGATGTTTGGTCCAGAGACGCGGAAAAGTGGTTAATTCAGCAGAAGCAACTCACCAGTCGGCAGCCGGAACGTTTGTTGGGAACCATCCCTAAAGCTGTTACGTTGGCTCCACAAGAATCCACTGAGATCCGTCAACTTCGCAGACATCTGCGGAGGTTAGATGAAGTTCTTTTTCTGACCCGTCGCGGACGAGAGGTTCCTTTGACGTTGTCACAGGCGGTGCGCAGGCATCCTCAGTTGACTGCTTCGGAAAAAAGAGCTTTGGCTACTGGTGCCTTTGGTACGGCTAAGCAATTGGCGCAAGATAGATTAGCAATTTCTACTAGTGGACACCAGAGAAGCTATTGCTCGTTGGAAAGCAAGGGTTCACACCATTCCTGGAGCCGCTTTTTTGCTCCGCCAAGAATCTGCGACCCCTTATGTGATCCAGCATGCTGATGGTCATGTTATCACGGCTAGGCATGAAGCTGTTGATGCTCTTGGTCTCAGATTTTTGGAACCTCCGATGATGCCATTGATCCAGATCAATTCATGGAATTTTACCAAGAGGACATGCCGGCCCCGGTTCCGTTCGAACCTCTGCCCCCTATCCTCATTTAAAATTTCTGACCTGAATCTTGGGTAAGCTGCGCCAAAAAGCCTGTGGACCGGATGGGTGGACTGCCGAACTGCTGCTGCGTCTCCCCGACCCCGCCCTGGACCGCCTCTCTCAACTTCTCACCCTTTTTGAAAATCAAAAACGGTGGCCTGACAGTCTTACCCATTGGGCCGTCATGGTCAGTGTCCTCGTCTTGGTGACGTCCGTCCCATTTCCATCGGCCTGTCGTTTAACAACTGCTCCTGTCGGCTTCGTGTCCGGTTATGTCCATTGCTTGCGGCAGTTCTGGCGGCTTTCGCGGGCTCGTGTTTGGCTCCAGTCTCAGCGTAACGATCCCCATGTGGCTCGCGGTTCTCACCTTGTCTTGACCCCGTCCCTGTTGGATCGCCTCCGCTCGGTCTGTCAGTCGGTCGATGGTCCTGCTCGCTAAGCCATGATCGGTATAGTCTTGCTGCCTCTGCTCATGCGTCTGAACCCCCCAACTTTTGTGATTGTTGTTTGCAAAATTTAGTTCAAACCACTGACCACATTTGGTGGGATTGTCCCACGTTTTCTTATCTTCGCTCGCTCTCCCGTCCTCACAACCACTGTCTTGCCAGACTTGGGTGGGCAAACGCGCCACCAGAGCCAGCCCAGTGCCATAAGTGCCACGCCTGCCACGCAGAATGCACGTCCATGTCGCCAAGCCCCATGCCTGCCACGCAAAGTGATGGTCTATGACGCCAAGTGCCACGCCTGCCACGCAAAGAGCCGCGGCGTCCACGGCGTCAACTGAGAACCAAGCGCGCCACCAGAGCCAGCCCAGTGCGGCGGGAGGAGGAGACGGGAGTGCACAACCAAAAACAAGAACCCCACACAAAGATGTGGGGAAAAATGATCCTTCCAAAGCTTGAAGGGAGACATGGTCATTGAGTCATTGAGATTTATTGAGTCCATTTGAGTCCAATTTCAATCAAATCCATGATGAAAGATTAAAACGACGAGCAGATGTTGAAAATTTGACACCTTTATGGACGCAAGGCCGCACAACTTGCTACTTTAGAAGCCACAATGGCCGCTGCCACTGCAGATGTGGAGAGTATCCAGGAGCCACACTTGCAACTTTGCACATAATCTTACCGTTCAAATTCATTCCATGGCTCCGTGCAAACATTGCTTTTCGCACGCTCTTTTTTCTTACTCCGTTTTGGGCAAGGGGATGCAAGGGGGGCAGCGAGTGCATGAGGTTTGCTTAAAGCGCTGCCAGAGCCCATCATGTTCCAAGTAGACCAGATTTAGCATCAACCATCCAATTAGAACGAGAACAGTTTTTGCGGTTCTTACAAGGAGTTTGTTGCATCATTCTCAAATTGGTTCGATTGATTTGTATATTTTTCTTTGGGAGGATTGAAACAGTCTCCAGTTTTGCATGTGTAAATCAAAAGTTTCAACAGATTTCAATAGCGTGCTACCTCAACCGCCAAGCAAAGGGCAGCACAGCGAGCACTTGTATTCCTGCTGAGCGGGAAAACATCAAGACATGTGGAGAGCAAATAACATGTTGGCGTTTCCAATCCATGCAGGAGACGATCCGTGAATTGGAGTGCCAAGCTTGGAGCGCTAGTGCCGCTAGTGTGCTTTGAGAATTTGATAGTATTTGGAATGTTTGGCTCCTATTGCTTGTAGAGACTCCGGAACAATGTTCTGTCTGCATGCCACTCAAAAGTGTGAGAGCGCGCAGTGTTGGCAGTTGGCAGTATGGACATAAGACATGATGCAACAAATGCAACATAATATTAACATAAATGTAGATACAACGGATGGGCCACGGGAACCTTATTTTTGCTCCGCATCCTGCAGGGTAACTCTGGAAATGGAAAAGAAGACTGGAAAGGCATCGTGCTTCGATGCTTCGATGTGCTTCGGGCATTCCGCGGTATTCCGAGTATCACAAGCCATTTACATGCAGCTTGAAGTCGCAGAGCACTGCCCAGCTGTGCTGAACAAAAGGGTAATAAGAAATAAAGGGTGTCTTAACGATGCTCTTGATGCAGACTCAATGCGTTGGGAGTGTGAGGAGTCTCTACCATGAATCTTGCACAAACAGCTTCGGGGGTTGTGTGAATCCTGTGCGCAAAAAAATCAAGTAAGCAGAGGACTTAAGAAACGCGCAGCTCACCATGACTTGAGTATTTAGTCTGGAGTCAAGTCATGCATTTGGTCTTCCTGAGCCTTTTTGCTTGTACCGTTTGTATGCTGCAGATGCATAGGATTCTTGGGGCATTATTTGCCGCTTGGATCTTGCTAAGCTAGATGTTTTTCTTGCAAAACAAATGTGGACGCTCTATATTACACATAGCTCAATATGGCGCACAGGTCTAGGATGGTCTATGTACGGGTTGTTGGCATCCGTTTGGTTTGTTTAAAACTGGGACAGGAACTGCAAGATTCCGTGAACGCAGAGGAGGACCCTGTAGCAGCAGGCTGAATTTGTGATGAATGATTAAAGTTCAAGAAGGGTGTTATCCTATATTTGGCCCCGATTCTCTCCCAGAATTTGTTGCGGTAAAGTTCTTGATCATTGCCATAGTTTGAAACATGCGCCCGCAGGACTTAAATTGCGCCATGAATATCATGAACGATGTTGCATGCGATGCATTTGTGACGGATGTACTGCCGTAATTCTTTGCAAGACAAGGTTTGCTTGCACCTGGAAGAAAGAGGAAAAAACAAAAAGACGAAGTTACAAAAGAAACCAAAGACACAGCACTAAAGAGCAAGCCCCTCTTTTGGTCATAGTACCGCTTCTCGCATTTTGTGTTTTTCCCAGACGCTAAAATTTCCAACCGGACGACCAGCGCTGATGAGAGCGCCATGCCTGGGTGGTGCAATGAGACGATTGAGGCTACTGCTTTTCAAGACATTGGCTATCACATGGAGAACTTGGCCTTTGGAATAGGTCTGGGTGCGTGGCTCGTGTATGGAATCGCTGTCGGTGGCCATCTCTTCATCACGCTTCGTTTTCGGGTGAAGATCAGCATCAGCCTCTTGAAGCGCTGCTCCTTGCATGACATCAAAGACACCGTAAAAAATGCGTGGACCAACATCGGTTTAACCACGTCCTTAGTCATGACTACTGTCATTGGCGCTTTGATCGAAGGTCACGAAATTACACCGCAAGGATTTTGCACCGACCACCTGACATTGTTACATATCAAGCAAGTTTATGTGGCGCTTTGCATGGCATGTTTGTTTGCAAACGTCAATTGCATTATCTACTGCGTTTTGAGCCTGTTTTATTGGGACTCGCTTTCACAAGCTGATGCGGTTGCTTTCCTGCGAGAGAATCCACAAGTCCTGGGTGAAACAGTGATTTACATGGTGGAATCATACGTTTTGTTCATTGCTGCCATTGCGACTTGGATTTACGGAACATATGGTCAAACCTTCATCACTGGAATCTTCCCGTGCTTTGCGGTCTCGGCCATTACCAACTTGTCGCTTGTTTGGAAAAATCTCCATTTCTTCTACCCCAAAGATCGCCAAGTGGCGGATCAGATTGGGCAAAGCGGTTGCTGCAGTTGCTGCAGACGCAACTCTTGTGCAGATGCTGAACGGTGGACCCGCGTGTTGGACGCAATCTCTGAGCACGAGCCAACCCAGTCAACTGATCCTGCCGACATGCCCACAAGTGACTCTCGTGGAGAGCAATCTCGGAGAAATGATGAAGCATTGCCAGCATTAGCCACAAATGACCAAGGAATTGCGTCAAAAAAACTCATTGAAGCGCAGGAACCTACACAAAGCGATGGCTGGGACACCAATCATGAAACCCAAAATCAAAGTTTTACTTCCAAAGAATGGCATGTCTAAAAAGTTTGCCGACGTCAAATGACACGCCTCACCGCGCAAAGTGCAGGTTGTTGGTTGTTATTGCGGCGGCGGTGGCTAAGCCACATGGTTAATACCATGCAACATCGCAAAAGAATGCAAAAGAGAAGTGTGTCTTTTACATCCGTGCAAATGCTGCTTTGCATTCCGGACAGAACATACCACCCTGAAATCTTCATCCGGCAATCTGCTAGTGACATCTAGTGACATCTAGTGACTGCGCGTGTAGGAGAAACGACAAGAAACCCAGCTGGAGTGCGATCGCCTCATGCATTTCCTGGAGGCAAGTTCCATGCCGATTCCATGCGTTGAAGTGAATTTGCCTTGGGGAGGTGTTTAAGCAGACGGTTCCCTCAGTGATTTTTGTGGGATGTTGCGCAATGATTTGTGCTGTTGTTCTGTGTTCCATGTTTTATCATGTTCATCGTCAGTTGCACTGTGGACTGTGCATCCAAATTTGCCGATTTCTGTCGATATCGTCATCGGCAGTCCTTGAGCTCGCGGGGCAACAAAGAGGAGCTGTCCAAGGCAAGGGATGCGAAGATGTGAAGATCGGAGCAGATTAGAACTACTGGGAGGCATCACAGGCATCGCACATGGCCCAGATTGAGCCCACCAACACATCAACCACATCATACCACATCAGATATCATACCACATCAGATATCACCAGATGTTGCATGATTCACGCAAGGTTTTGATTCATGCCAACATCGGCTGGTCGAAGTCATCCACCTGTTCATGACTCATGTGCCAACTCCATTCATTCAAGTTCATGCGTGGTTCATTCATTGTAACAAGTGTTTGTGGTGTTTTTTTGGTGTTTTGTAGGGGATGGGAGAGGAAAGAAAAAACTCCAAAAAGCAGCTTCACTGGGTAACATGGTGTGCACACTCATTCAATTATCCGTAATTATCATATTTATCCCAGTTCTGTATCAAGAGAAACACAAAGATGTTCCCACATAGAGCAGACATGAATTTGGTGTCCACTCCGTAGAGGCCCTGGCCGCTATGCAGCGGGAACATTCGCAGCTCCAGCAGGCCATGCTATCCGAATTATCCATAATGATTTCCAGCAGAAGTATAGTCTTTTTATATAATATACGATAATATACGTACTTTTTGTACCATATAATATATATATAATTCATGATATATATATATATATATATTCATATATGTTCCAGGTTCTGGGTCCTGCCCCTCCCCCCCAATCATGGTCATGGTATTCCCCCAACCCCCTGTGGGTGTGGGTTGGGGTGGGAAGAGGGTTGCGTATGTGGTATGTTGAATTTTTATGAATTTTAATATTTAGTGCATCCAAACAAGTGGTACATAGGTGCTATTTGGTAGTATGCATATAGTTTACAAGTAGTGTCTATCTATTTGCAACCGTGTTGTATAATAAAGGCAGTGTATGATTGGTCAATAGTAGAGTATATAGTCGTATTATGTTGTATTATGGTGTATTATGTCATATTATAGGTAACAAGTATATAGAAGATGTAGGGGCACATACATATATACAGTACATAATTTAAAATATATTATGTGATTTTATATGTATATACACACATACATGTGCATCTTTGTCCTTGGCATGAAGTATCTATATAGGTAGTGTATGTGGTTGCCCCCTTACCCCTGTGGTGTGGGGGGTGGGGGGGATGAGGGAGTTGATGCAGCTTATCAGTCGTAGATTGTACTATATAGGCCAAAAATAAGCGCGCCATGAGTGGTATGTAGGTTGCATACAGGCATGCAATGGGTAATATATAAACATATATAAACATGATAAAGTAGGATTACATATGAGTAGTGTATAGATACGCTGTTGGTCGTATATAAGTGGAAAAACATACATCGATAGATGATGATAGATGTATATAGGTAATATGTAGACAGCATGCAGGTAGTATAAAGTAGTAGCGAGGTATTTTGCAGGAAATACATGGCTCTAAAATGCTGCAAAAAGGTTGCAAGTGGCAGCTTGTGGCTCTGAAATGCTGCAAATAGCATGCAAATGGGAGGCCGTGACTCTGAAATGCTGCAATAGCATGCACATGGGATATTTTTTGGGGGGATTGGGAATTGGGGTACCATACCATTGGGGGAGAGAAAGGGGGAGGCTACCAGGAACCGGGAATGTTCATTGTCTCACATTCATAAATCATATTCATAAATCACTGCCAATCTTCAAATAATTACATAGTGTTTTGCTCATGCTGATCTCCCATGCCACTTGACTTTATACCTATCTATACGACCCGGCTGTTTTTCCCTGAGCCCTGACAACACACAAAAAAACACATTAAATACGTGAGCAAAATGATGCAGATTGCAGATTAGTGTAGGACGTTTGGGCATTGGTGATCGTGTCATGCATGCCTTCATGAAAAGTACATTTTTACTTGACTAGCCTAGAAGGATTGGTAGGTAGATGCGCAAGTTTCATAGTGCATCACTTTTCTGAAAATCATCGTTGTTTGGCTGCTTGACTTGTTGTGACCGACAACTATTTGCTCAGAATGCGCGTTGTTGTGTACATAATAAGGCTTGAGACCACCTGTAGATTGAACTGATAGAGACCCTTTGCAAGTATAGAGAAGGCAAGAGGACAGGAGAAACACTGAGAAACTTGAGTCTGAGTTTGTTTTCACCTGAAACATGTTGAAATGATTTAGTATGAGTATGTACGAGTCATATCAGGGGTTGCTGCGAGTCAGACTGTTAGCGAGGAGGTTGTGACATCGTCATGCATTTCAGAAGCACAGACAGCAGACCATCTCTTTCGATACAACGCGATTGCGCATTGGACACGTCTTGGACACGGATGTCATCCAAATTCATCCAAGCAGTCCTCAGCTTGGCTACACTCTAGCAGTTCCTATGCCAGGAGTTGATTACCAAGAAAACGAATGTGCTAATCAAGCAGCAGCCTGTGGCTCAGCATGGCTCAGCCTTGTCCTTCAATTACATCATTTTTCACCAAATTACAGTATCTTCCAGTCGTGTCACCAAATGACACCAAGACTCGAGATTTTCAGCAATTTGAAATGACAGCTAAGGGAGATCCGAGGGCGTTTGGATGAGACTCGCAGGAGGGCCATAGCCATAGCCATGGCCACTGGAATCCACTGGACCTTGGAATTTCGCGATATGTTCATATGTTCATAATATGTTCAACAAAATATATGAAATCACGAAATCGTTTAACAAAAAGAGAAGCATAGCAATCAGGTTCGAAATCCAAAAGAGCATTACGCGGGCAAACTCTGCTGCAATTCGCTTCTATGACGTCTTGGACTTCCAAAGGAGGCAAATTATCGCAATGAGTGAGCTCTGTCCATATGTGATCAGCTTGCAAATATCGACGGAGTTGCAAACGTGTGCTGAAACCAATGCAATGCTGGCCTAGGCCCCCGGCAAATGTGACAGAAATACATATATATATATATATATATATATTTAATGTATATAATATTGTTGACATATGTAACATATTTATAACTTATAACTTTTATATATACAGTAACGATGAGCCGATGAGCCCGGAGGAATTCCAACATTTCCCAACTTTTGGACAAGTTGCTGTGCATAATGTGTTGCTCCTAGACTGGCACAGCTGGACGCAGGATTCACGAGGAGCGGAAGGTCAGCGCAGCCGACGTGGTGAGCAACCCAGAGTAACTGATGAAGCACATTGGGACTGTTAGCCTCTTAACCACTCTTAACCTTGCATGGCATTGTAGAAATGCTGATATTACAATATATTACTTGGCCCATTGATATCGTGGCCTGACCTTTAAGCATGAATTTTGTGTGTTGATTTGTCCACATCAGATGCAGAATTTCCTTCTAGTGCATTTGGATCAGTTCAAATCAAACTTCAAACAGTTTTTGTTGTGCTTCAGCTAGGAATGATGTGGCCAACGATGCCGTGGTGTTTTTTCAACTGTCACAATCTGTCACACCGTCCAGGCTGCTATTGCCCTCAATGCCAGCGGGCCCATTGCTGCTTTGACTGTGACTTTGGAGGAGGCTTAGGGCCAGTGGTGATGACCTGTCAACCCATCAAATCCTGTCAGCATCTTTCAGCGAACAATGATTGACAATGATGGACAATGTAAAATAATGTAAAATAATGCAAAGCTTATCGACATATAGAAGTCTTATAGAAGTGTTAAACACTATCAGTCCCGCTTTGTTTCACAGTGATGCTTTCTAGGCAGATCCGCAAGCCAAAGGCATTGGCGATGTTGTATACATACATGTTGTATACAAGCTGATAGTCCATCATAAATCATCACAGTCAGCGCGTTTATAGTTTGGTTGAAACCGTTTCAACCCAACATTTCAGACGGCTTTCTTTCTTCCGGAGAAACATCAGTATCCAGAATCCAGAACTGATGGAAGGAGAGAAGAAAAGCGGAAGCTGCAAGAGAGACAAGGACTGTCAGCTGCAGACACTATTGGACTGTGAGAGTATGTGAGAGTGCAAGAATCATCAAAAGCACAGGATGAAGAATGATCGAAACAGTTAAGAGAGACAGCAAGTAGTGTGATTTTCAAAGTGTGAATTTATTAAGTTGATTTGCGAAACAAAAAATGGCTTTGTTTGTGAGCAGTACGTAATAACGCCCCTCCGAGATTTGTTTCCGTCAATTTTCTCGACTGTCCCGTGGCATCTGCATGTCCCGTGGCATCTGCATGTCATGTGCGACTGGAGATTCACCAAGGTTTGAAGTCGACAGCTTTGTTTGACGTCGTAGCTGCCGTAGCTCTCATGATTCACATGACCATCACGAGTTGGAACATGTTTCGATCATAAATTGTGGGTAGCTTTTGATCTAACATCATTAACATCATTTCTCACATCATTTCTATTCATTTCTCACATCATGTTTAATATGTTTACCATTTCATATCATAATTGCGTATACTTTCCACCTTTCCATAATGTTTCTCCCTTCGAAGGCTGCAGTTGGAGGCCGAAGTCAAAGCCTTGGAAAAACAACTGGCAGAGTCTCCAAAAGTAAATCTCCAAAGTGCCCAACGCCCGAGACCGAGACTTTGGCGTGGCAAGCCGTTACAGTCTAAGCGAGATTAAATGAGATTAAGAGTCATGCAGGAAGCATCAGGAAGCATAAGATTATAAAATCTTATAACCATTTTATAACCTATATTATACGTTATGAGTCATGATGAGTCCAAATTATTATACAATGATTATACAATGTATATTATTGTATGTATGGATGTGGCATGATATGAATTCATTTGTATAATATCATGCCAAAATGAGTAGTGGCATGATGTGGCATGCTCGTTGGTCTAAATTGCTCATACATGGCAACATGCCCCATCCCCACGATGTGTGGAGCATGAGTTTACCGAAGAGTTTACCAACGTTTGCGACTTTCCACATCTTTCCACGTTTTCTTCGATCTCCTGTCATCTCCTGTCCAGGTCCCACGGAGCCGGCGAAGTGCGAGAACGATCAATCTGGACAGGAGGCTTGACAGGGCCTGACATGCCCTGACATGGGAGAAATGCATAAAAAAATCATAAAAATGTGAAAACAAGATGATACACATGAATAAATGTGAATACATATTATGAATACAAGATGTTGAAGGTCGAGAAATTCGAGAACTCAGTAGAGAACATTAGAGAATTATATTTTGTATTATTTTGTGCTATTTTGTTACCAGCCGTTTCCTGGATTGGCCACCCTGATAGATTCAGATACTGTAGATGAAACCAAGGGCACAGTACTCGTATTTGATCGTATTTGGGTCGATCCAAGCATCGCGCGATAAAAGTAAAGACTGCTCGCCGGAAACTGCGCGGCATGATTTCCTAAAGGAGAAGCACAAACACGGATAGATAATATTATATAATATAATAAGTGATGAAAACTGATGAAAACTGATGAAAAGTGATGAAACATGTTCTTTTATTCGTTCTTGCCGGAAGCTTGTTGGTTCGATGGGGCATGGCGGCGCTATGGCAGAATGGAAGCTTCACAGCATGCCCAAGAAGCCGACACGGCGTCGCATCGTGTGCCCCACAAGAAGTGAGGACGTGAGCCTTCCCAAGCTGGAGCCAAGAAGTGAAAGAAGTGAACCAAGCCCCCTGTGCACAGAGCCAAGCCCTGTCAGGGACACTGTCAGGGGTAGAGCGGTAGAAAAGGCACGGTCATCGCCCACTGCGGCAGCGCCTTTGACGGTCACAGTCAGGCACGTTCGACAAAAATCCAGAGATTTTCTGACTGTTTTATGGATGTATGTGGATGTGCTTTATTGTGTTTTTGCCTTCAGGGGATGACATGTTTGCCTTGTCACTTTGCTTGCGGATTTACTTGCTATGTGGAAAGACTTGACCCTGCTTCAGAGATTCTCCTGGAAACTTTGCCATTGTTTGCAGTGTTTGCCATTGTTTGCCAGCTCGATCAGGGCCATGTACTTTAGCAACGACGGCACTCAAGCTGACACAGGATCTCAGGCATTGGAGTCGTACAATTCGTAACAAATCGTAACAACATATATCAACCATTAGCAACCTGCAATTAGATTCTCCATGATTCTCCTAATTTTCTCCTATATCATCCTAAACAAACACGCGCAAAACTTACTAAACTCCGTGTTCCTTTTGTATACTGTATATGAGTGAAGTATAGTGAATTCTTGAATCATGAAACATGTGCTAACCCGGCTAACCCGGGGCCGCATTCATAAGTTTCAAAGCAAAAGTGTCGTGCTAGGGTTGCTAGGTTCTCTTAATTGAGTTTCGAACATGTTCGAATGATAATTGATCTTGGAGTTTTGTCTTCGAGGCGCAAAGTTAAAAGGGTGTAATTACAAGGTTGCTTGGAAAATCTTGGAGATTGCTTGAGAAATTCCCACAGGCGAAGTTAACATACGCTTCAGGTGACTCTACAAGTCTGGACATCGAGCACAGTCGAGGAACTCTTGGGGTCTGTGCGGGATGCTGTTGGTTGTAGCAAAGGTCGTTTGCTTTTCCGGATGCGGCCGCTACCAGACCCATCAGTGGCATGACTGAAGAGATCTGAAGAGTTTTTGGGGCAATGAGAGCGTTTTCTGTGGCAATATGTGGCAATGTGACTTCTGGGTATATGATCTAATTAGTATGAGTTTGCAATAATTTGCTTATAAGTTTTGCTGGTGCTTCATTTTCCTTCGTTTTGCTTATGATTTTGTTCGCTTCAGTTTTGCTTCGGATTTCGTTCAGTCATGCAATGTCGTACAGTATTTCGTTCCGTATTTCGTATCTTATTTCGTATCGTATTTTGTAACAATATTTTGTTACAAATTTCGTTTTGTTTCATTAATGAACATGTTGTTACTGTCGTTGTTTCGTGTCGAGGCGACGTTGGAGATGTGCGGCGTCCACCGCGACCCGTCTGCGCTGCATCTGTTGATCTCGCGCCGCTTTCGGCCCCAGGAGGTCATCGAAAAGGCGCAGGCAGAGGCCGCCGAACTGCAGGCGAACAGCGATGAACCATGAAAAAACAAACAAAAAAAAAAAACGACATGATCCGACCCGCCATAGCGATCCATACCCCAAAAATATTGTTGAAACTTGTTAATTGATATCAATTGTTTGTGGTAATGATATTTAATGTTTATATGTTTTTTACTTTTTTCCCAAAAGCATCTTCGATGCTTGGGTTCTCGTTTAGTTGTTTAACCGCGTGGGGGAGCGAGCTGGTTTGAACGGTGGTGTGCGGAGGGCATGGGTGCAAGGGAAAGGAAGGGAAGGGAAAGGAAGGGAAAGGAAGGGAAAGGGAGGGAAAGGAAGGGAAAGGCAGGGAAAGGAAGGGAAAGGATGGGAAAGGAAGGAAAAAGGAAGGGAAAGGAAGGAAAAAGGAAGGGAAAGGAAGGGAAAGGAAGGGAAAGGAAGGGAAAGGAATGAGTGGGAAAAGAAGCCGCTGGAGATCAGCGAGCTCGGCTGCGCGGACGGCTGCGGACGGAAAATGGGTGGGGACGGCTGCGGACGGCATGGGTGCAAGGGAGTGGCTGGAAATGGGTGGCGAGAAGAAGCCGCCGGAGATGAGCGAGCTTGGCTGCGCGGACGGCTGCAGACGGCAAATGGGTGCGGAGAATTGCGCGGACGGCTGCGGACGGCGTGGGTGCAAGGGAGTGGCTGGAAATGGGTGGGGAGAAGAAGCTGCTGGGGATGAGCGAGCTTGGCTGCGCGGACGGCTGCGGACGGGAAATGGGTGCGGAGAATTGCGCGGACGGCTGGAAATGGGTGGGGAGAAGACGCTGGTGATGAGCAAGCTTGGCTGCGCGGACGGCTGCGGTGGGTGGGGAGAATTGCGCAGACGGCTGCGGACGGCGTGGGTGCAACGGAGTGGCTCGAAATGGGTGGGGCGAAGAAGCCGCTGATGATGAGCGAGGTTGGCTGCGCGGACGGCTGCGGACGGCAAATGGGTTCGGAGAATTGCGCGGACGGCTGTGGACGGCGCGGGTGCAAGGGAGTGGCGGGAAATGGGTGGTGAAGAAGCCGCTGGTGATGAGCGAGCTTGGCTGCGCGGACGGCTGCGGACGGGAAATGGGTGCGGAGAATTGCGCGGACGGCTGCAGACGGCGTGGGTGCCAGGGAGTGGCTGGAAATGGGTGGGAAGAAGAAGCGGCTGCTGATGTGCGAGCTTGGCTGCGCGGACGGCTGCGGACGGCGTGGGTGCAAGGGAGTGGCTGAAAATGGGTGGGGAGAAGAAGCCGCTGGTGATGAGCGAGCTTCGCTGAGCGGACGGCTGCGGACGGGAAATGGGTGCGGTGAAGTGCGCGGACGGCTGCGGACGGCACGGAGTCGCTGGAAATATCTGGAAATGGGTGGGGAGTATAGACGCCGCTGGAGATCAGCGAGCTTGGCTGCGCGGACGGCTGCGGACGGGAAATGGCTGCGGAGAATTGCGCGGACGGGTGCGGACGGCGTGGGTGCCAGGGAGTGGCTGGAAATGGGTGGGGAGAAGAATCTGCTGGGGATGAGCGAGCTTGGCTGCGCGGACGGCTGCGAACGGGAAATGGGTTCGGAGAATTGTGCGGACGGCTGCGGACAGCGTGGGTGCAAGGGAGTGGCTGGAAATGGTTGGGGAGAAGAAGCCGCTGGGGATGAGCGTCGCCGTGTCTATGGGGGAAGCTGCAAAATCTCTCCTTTTCGAAGGTTTCCAAGCAGGTTGTCATGTCGTTTTGCGTGGCAGGGGTGGCACTTTGTGACATTCCAACCTGCTTTATACCGTGTC
>Ga0126342_10000797_pt1 | contig 38876 bp, 22 predicted proteins | sample Cyp1metagenome_FD_92528 | JGI IMG/M metagenome (GOLD analysis project Ga0126342, IMG submission 92528) | Coral microbial communities from Lord Howe Island, Old Settlement Bay, Australia - Cyphastrea 1 metagenome | ecosystem: Host-associated > Invertebrates > Cnidaria > Coral ...
AAAATGGAGGTACCTACCATATATAAGGCCTATATAAGGCCTATGTAAGTGAATATCCCCACAAAATATGGCCTTATATGGTACAGTACCTCCATTTTAGGATCCTGAAATTCCCATTGATTATACCCGCAGTCAATGGCCATGCAACAGCTTCCGATTGGAGGTACCTACCATAAGGTCCATTTTTCAGGCCTAAATTTCAGGGAATATCCCCACATATGGCTAACAATATGGTACATTACCTCAATTTTAGGTACCTGGATGGTTATACCCCCAGTCATACTGTGGATGGTTGCGAAATCCTATAAACCAGCAAACGGATGGTTGAAACCCTTTTTTAGTGGGATAAACGGATACTCAGTTAACAACCTAAAAGATCATTAACTATCAAGAAATGGGAAGTTGACTCCGTTAACTCGAATCAATGGGGATGATTGGGATGATTATAGCGATTTTGCCAAGAAAAAAATGGGATTGAACCGACCAAAATGCGGAGTTCGCCGGCAGAAAATGGAACTCATGGATAATTGGTATACAATGGTGATGGAGGAGATCATGGGAATATGTTGATGTTTTTTCAACCCAAAATTAGGGTGCTTGAGTTTGTCCAAAGCCTGAATATTCTGCTAGACTGGTTGGTGGTTTGGAACATGTTTGTCCATATATTGGGAATGTCATCATCCCAACTGACGAACTCCATCATTTTTCAGAGGGGTAGGTATACCACCAACCACTAGATGGTTTTCCCCCAACTTTCATGGGTTTTCCCCCAACTTTCATGGGTTTTCCCCCAACTATCATGGGTTTTCCCCCAAATTTCATGGCTTAAAAGCAAAAATGTTTCCCAAACACGGCACACGAAGCCATTGCTTCGATTATGTCTTCGAGAAAGGCTGAAGGCATCGATGTCGTTTCGAGTAAACTTCGGGGATCACTTACCCTCTGGTTATGACGTCTACAGTTCGCCATGGTTTTTCGATGGCCCTAATCGAAATAGATGGTTTACCTCTTAATTAAAAAATGGTGGATCTTTCCATGGCAAACTGTGTCATAACCAGATGGTAAGTGGAAAAGATGTGATGAAAAGGGAAAAAGCCTGGGAATTTTATCACCAAAAGTATCCAACCCTGGGAATCGACCACCAAGATTTGTTCTGAGGTGAAGTCAAACGCATGAGCGCTGGTGGTCTCGAAATACATGATGCATCCATGATTTTGGAACCAGCAACCAGACATATCTAGAAGTTGAAGATGGGGCCATGACACCGACATCCTCATAGCGAAGCCATGGCCCATTTCGTTTCCCTATTAACAAATGGTGTTTTTTTCATAGCCAATGTTAAATTTCCAGAGGGTAGATCATGGTATATCCCACAATTCTTAGTTGATACCCTTCCAGTCTACCCCATAATCCCCCATGTTTGTTGGTCCAATGTCCTATTTGTTCGATGACCTGAACCTTGGAGCCTCGAAGGATACGGCGACCTATCGCTTTTGCAAGCCAAAGGATGCCACGCCCACGTGGGACAAGCGCCTCGCGAGCACGGGGGCAGGTTTTTGGGGAGCTGGGGAACTGGATAGAGATCCAACCATCAAGCCAGAATGGGGCTTCAAACGGCTTAACCCCAAAAGATATGGAGATGTCGCAAGTATCTTCGAGTACGCCAACTGGATAAGTAGCTTAGTAACAACTTTAACTTTTCCGCTATAAATGGGGATGTATTAACCTAACAAGCTAATTTAACATGTTTTTTGTGGCGGGGTGTCTCAGTTTGGCCATGTTCCTATTGCTTCACCATGAGTTTACCCGTCTCTTGCTTCACTTTGACTCATCTCGATTGCTGGATGGAACCAGACCCAACGAAAAAAGGCGCAGCATGAAGGGCCCAATTTACTGTAGCCACCAACAATCACATCAATCACATCAATCACCATGTTTTCAGGGCAACGATCCCTTGGAGACGGGTCACCCTTTTCCAGGGTTGATGGTGATCTCCAAAGGTTGGGCCCTTGGAAGTTTCCACTGCAGTTTCCCGAGCGTAACATGGGAGAGTTAAGGCCGCGTTGAAAACGACGTTGCCATAGATGATGCCATCGCTAAGACCCCACCCCATTGGATTCTCTCACAGTTCTCCTGGTTTTGCTACACTTCCGGCGATTTTTGTGATCCTTTTCCCCATTCTCTAGTTCGATATACCATCAACCCAAGAAAAAAACTGTGGCATTAAATCAACATAAATCACCTTTTTAAAAAATCCCCATGTTTGGATGCATCCAATCCCCAGGGGCCCCAGCCCTGGTCCATGGGAGAACAGAAAATCTCCCCTTGAAGGTGAAACTTTTCACCCAAGGTCCAAAATCCTGCAAACGTCGCTGTATCATTGGCAACGGGACCGATTGGAGGTAGCAACTGCGCGTTTTTCATGTGCCGGAACGTGCCAAAAACACCCATAAAAAAAGGGGATAACATCAACAATATCCAACAATTATGATCTTGGGGGTATATCTGAAAATCGGATATATCTCCAATGTATGGTTTTTCATCTCGGGTTTCCGTGGTGATATGCTGCTGGAGGGCTGCCCATTTTCAGGGTCACCAGGCTCTGAGATGATTATCAGAGCCTGGATGCTGAGTTGTCTCAATGGTTGGAATCTGTTCACTCCCATGTGCTTTAAACCGTTCCAATTTTGCCACTGTCATTACTTGATGGGAAAGACATTGGAGATCCTGAAAAACAGGGTTTTTCACCATCTTCAATCCGTAAGGGCACCGTCAAATCCTGATGTTTGATCCCAAACGATCAAGGTTTGGTTGAAAATCTGGAGACAAAACATCTGGGTACCCATCATATTCTCATTACCCATCATACTGTGGAAGTTCTATCCTGCACCTGAGGAATGTGGTTTAATTCTGTTTAATTATCCCATGATTCATAGGCGTTCAACATGTTTCAACCATCCTTTTTGGTGGTTTGGAACATTTTTTATTTTTCCATATATTTAGAATAATCATCCCAACTGACTAATATTTTTCAGAGGGTTGGCTCAACCACCAACCAGATCCTTTTTGGTCGTGCAGGATTTCGCAACCCACAGAAATGACCACCGAAACCACGGAAATCGGCGGCGACGCGACGGTAACGGTAGGTCTTGGCCTTTGCCAACCCCTTGCTGAAGAAACACGACCGCGGTACTGTCTTAGAGGCACTGAGAAGCTGATGATGAATTCAATGGAACAAGATGAGACATTAATATGATATAATATACTTAAATAATGGACAAATCAGTAAAAAAAAATGATGATAATGTGATATTAGCGGGATATAATAGCTAAATCATAGATAGATATATATATATATATATATATATCTAATGTAATATAGTTATGATATTGGTTGGATTTACTATTAGATACTACTGAAGTACATGGGTGTATTGTCATTAATGATATAGTAGAGGGATAATGTAGGATATAAGAGATGTCATAGTCTATTATCATATTTATCATCTTCAATGGGACCTACAGGTCTATTAAGAGTGGGATAATGACTACGTGACATCTATTAATAACTATGGAGTGAGATGTCACCTAATTATAATTAGACTACCAATGTTCCATGGTTTTTCCCCATCTTCACCTATTAAGTCACATAGTTATATCCCACTAATATGAAAATGTCGGTGTAATATGCTATTAGTGGAATGTAATAGATATGACATAGATATTTTCATATTTTGCATAGATATACATATATATATATGAGAACGATGATATTCACAAGCATTTCTATAAGGATCTTCATCAGCAACGGATAGATTCTAATGACCTCACCGTGTCGTCACTGAAATGATCATCCCCAAATGGGATGATGCTATTCTCAGGTCAGTGAATAGAACACTAATTCAGCCAGATTAGTATAATAATTAGGATATACGACCTGAATAGTTGTATAATATAATATACTAATATTATATAATTAGTTGTATTATATAATATACTATTCCTTTTTTTGTGGAATACAATAGGATATACGACCAACTATAACTACAATCAAAAGTTGAATCATAGCACATAGAGGTACTCGGCAACTTTGAATGACTAGTTTACTTCAGTATATTGCTTTAAATGGGAATATGTGCTAACCAGATAAAGATGAAGTTTTATGCAGGCATGGGCCAATGGTGAGAAAATGAAGGCCTGAAACCATTGAAACCATCCGCTTCAGGGTGAATAATTGATTGTAATTGGGATCCCCATGTTTATCTTACTGGTGCTAAACGTAGGGAATTTTCGGGAATGATCCACTGGCTAACTGTCAATTTCATTATCCCAGCAACCCCCAGCAACCCATCCAGCAACCCATCCAGCAACCCTACGTAAAACGCACCAGTAATTATGGCTTGTAATCATTTGTGATCCCTATAGCTATGAAACCCCTGAAAGACATCCCGAATTTCTTGGGACCCACGAGTTGGGCTCCCAATGGGAAGTCAATCATGGGTTTATCAACGGAAATTTTGATAAGGATGATGATGACAATCCATTACTGGCTGGTGGTGACTGGAACCATGGAATTTTGACTGACTTTCCATGAAAAGTTGGGAATGGAATCATCATCCCAACTGACGAAGTCATATTTTTCAGAGGGATAGGTATACCACCAACGAGACAATATCTAACAAGATGGTAATTTAACTAGATGGTAAAATGACAATCTAGTAAGGGTGATACATTTTCTCTCAATTTAAAGTTGGGGGTATCCCTATTTTTCAGACAAACCCATCTGTACCAATTCGAGTAACTCGATGTTACGGTGAAGTTCCGCCAGGTGGTGCTGGAGATTGGTGGATAACCCAAGAATCATGGAGATTCAACGAATCAAAAAAGAGAGTGTTTCTGAATGGATACAGCTCCAATGACTGCTGGCTTTATGGTATATCAAAGCACTTCATGGAATACCCTCTGGTAAACTAACAAAACTATGGAAAATCACAATGTTTAATGGGAAAATCCACTATAAATGGTCATTTTCAATAGCTATGTTAAATTACCAGAGGGTAACAGTTAGCATAAATCAGCAAACATTCCACCATCCCATATCAGCCATAACACCATCCACGATGTTCCCGCCGCAGACCGCAATGTTGACGGCCAATGCAAGCGATTTGAACCCGTTGGACTACAATGATCCCAACTTCTTTGTCGGGTACTCAGCGGAGCATGCGGAGCATGACAGACTTGACCTGTAGAGGCTGTAGAGGGGATAACCCTGAACCCGTCGTTGCGGAATTGCCAGGGAATGACTGGTTGGTGGTGACTGGAACCATGGAATTTTATGACTTTCCATGAAAAGTTGGGAATGGAATGTCATCCAACTGACGAACTCACTCCATCATTTTTCAGAGGGGTAGGTTGAAACCACCAACCAGTTTTGCATTGAAGATGAACTGGGAATGGCCACAGAACCATCGATGGCACGTGTTTCACGAGGATATGGCCAATCTTTGGGACAAGCAGGACGACTGGATAAATCGACCTGTCAATTGGAACCAACAAACATGTAAGAAAAGTTCAAAGGATATCGGACCAATTAAAGTAAATGTGGTTGATTCAGTTTGATTCAGTTTGTGATTGATTGAGGAACTCCGAACATCCGTTCAATTTTCTCATGGTTCCCAGTAAGCCCATTGACTGTGAATCAACTGGACCAGCGCCTCCTGGGGTGTGAACCCCCAAGTTGGGCCCCGTACCAAGGATTTAGGTTCTTTCGAGATCCAGAACACCAGTGCCAACGACTCCAATGGGAGCAATGCCACCAGTGCACCTGGCATGTGAAGCGATGCAAATAAGTCCCCCAAAAAGGTACATGAAGCCTTTGAAAATGCCAAGTCCGGCTGAAAAATGCTGATGTTTTATCATCTTTCAGGGCACATTTTTGGGTTTGGCTTTTCAGTTTCCGGGGGAAGTAATTAATCCCTTCTCAGAGGTACCTTTGGGTGAATTGATGACCACTTGAGCTAGGTTCCAGAAGGCTTGCCAGTTGGAGCCTTAGGGGTTGGGATGTTGGAAATTCAACTGGAAATCCTATGGATATGTCCATCAGATAGGGCTTTAAAGATAAAGTTATGGGATATCCACTGAAGTATTCATGGATTTTCCGTGATTTTTCCGTGAAGTCTGCTGGGGGTCCTGTGTGCTTTTCTTACTGGAACTAAGAATCGGATGTGGCGACAACAAACAGGACATCCCACACTGTCGATGACTGTTCCCCTATTGTTGGAATAATCACCAAAATGTGATGCTAAAATTACTTCATTTTGATATGTTAATTCCAACGAAAATTGCCTTTTGACATGCTGAATAAAAATGCTCAAAAGCGTCATGTTTTTGGGGCAATCGCGTGTTATCATAGTTTTGGAACCCTTTGTCGATCAACTTTTTACCCTCACATGTTCACTTGCTTTTGCAGTTGCCTGGCAGTCGCTCTCCCAGCACGCACGCAGTCTCTGCTGTGCCTTGAGCGCCACTGCCACTGACTGCTGCACGTAGGCCATCAAATCTTTGTTTTCTAGCATGAATGCTCAGTGAAATCTTATCTTTGTCTTTCTTCCACGTGCAATCGATTCCACCTGCGTGTGCCCACAAGGCTGGCTTTGGGCCTCGTAGCAAGTGCAAGAGAAGATCTTGTTAACGTAGCATCAAAATAGTTAGCAAGTGCAAGAGAAGATCCTGTTAGTTAATGTAGCATCAAAATAGTTAGCAAGTGCAAGAGAAGATCCTGTTAACGTAGCATCAAGATAGTTCTGATAGGCACAAGGGATTGTGGCTTTCAAGGGTGAAAATACCGTCCTGTGAACCCCCCGCACGGATAGTTATGCATAGTTCTGGATAGCTATAGATAAAATATGCATAACTATCCATAATCACCCCATCATAACCATTAATAACCATTAGTAGTCATCCCATTCCACCATTCCACCATTTTTTTTCATGGATATAGCTATCAATAGCTATCCATTAAGTATCCATGGGATTGCTATCCATAAATCAATAGCTATAGATAGTTCTGGATAGCTATAGTTACCCTCTGGTTATTTAACATAGCCATGGGAAATGACCCACTTGTTTGTTGATTTACCTATTAAAAATGGTTGGGTCTGTCCATGGCAAACCGTTAGTCATAACTAGAGGGTAATCCCATGTCTTGCTGCTTCAACGTTCAGGTCCTGACAGCGATCTGGAGGAAATGGGTCGTACTGAAGACATGCGAAGCCTGACATCTCAGTGCTACCGAAAAGGCCCGGAAATTCTCTGCAGCCGGGAAAATGCCCTGCAGCATGTATACCCTCTGGTAGACGTTTACGTAACTATGGAAAATCACCATTTTTAATGGGTAAATCAACTATAAATGGGCAATGTTCAATAGCTATGTTAAATTACCAGAGAGTGTATATATATATATAATGTATATGTAATTCGACGTGTATATACATATGTATATATTTGTGTGTGTATTTCTGTGGTTTCGATACATACGTATACATGTAGCAACCCCCAACAAGATAAAAGTTCGTAAGATCCTAGTAGAATATATCGTGAAAAAATACTCTGAAATTACTATTCTATTTTTTTGGATGGCTTGTATCTGTATGCATATGTTGGGGGGGTCAGCCAAAAAAGGGAATGACCAAGAAAATATATGGATGTGGAGATATGGAATATAAACGGTATAGAGTTGGATATGATCAATTATGAGATCTGGGTTTGTCACGGCCGGAGATACCTGAGTTCTGCAATGTTGAAGCACTTGGTAAATCAATGTTATATAGTCAAATGATTGATTTATTGTTATATAGTCAATGTTATAACTATACTTCTTACATAGTCAAATATTGTTTTATATAATCAAATAACAGTTAGATAACAATATAACAATGATAGTATTATAACAATAGTTAATATTGTTACATAATAAAAATATGTTGTTATTGTCATTGTTACTCTAGTCAAATGAGTTGATCAAATTGGATGGACTGTGTGGGGGAATATTCCTGTACATAGGCCATATCAAGAGCTTATCTGTGGTAGGTACCTCCAATTCAAGTATCATCCAAGTATAATCTGGTAGTCAAACATGGCAATGAACAATTTTCCCTTTGGAGATTTCCCAAGTGGGGCCATAGTCATCATGTTTTCGTCCAGGCAGTGCAGCAGAGCTGGCTGGACGTATCTCATTGAAGGATGAGGCCGGTGGCATCCCCCGCAGTCGTGTTTGTTGCTTACCCCTTTGAAGCCCCAAAACAACTAGAGATATCTATAGATAGAACCCCAGAAAAAGCAACAGTTATTATAGTTACAAGATGGTTTATAATATACATAACCTTTGAAGCCACAAAACGACGATAGAAACCCCATGAAGCCTAGCAACTTAGCGGTTGATTTCGCGGGGGGCCCCACCTGGTGTCAGGGGGCGGGTGTACTGAAGCGTTGCCGATACCATGACCGATTGGTAGTTTCAAACAGAATGAAGATGGAGGTTTCCTGAAATAGTGGTACTCCTTAATCATCCATTTTAGATTGGGATGTTCCCTTATAAACCATCCATTTTCGGGTACAGTACCTCCATTTATGGAAACCCTCACATGTTGAAACCTACCACCCCCACCTCAGACGATCTAAATTGACCATGATCTGGGTTGAAAGCCAGCTGGTCATCATGAGGCACGGCCAGAAGTGGTCTCTGCCGAGATGTTGGGGCCTGGAAACAGCAGAGAAGTGGATGATGATCGTATGCACAAGCTATAGAGACAGCTATAGTGACCACCAAAAAGGTCAAAAAGTTGAAAACCTGCAAAATAGGGTGGAGAAACATTATCTATACCATCTCGGAAACACATTTCTATCCTTTTGGGGGTTGCTATAATATGATCCAGCGCAACTACGACTGTGCAAAGTGGTCCCCCCTATTGAAATGTGGGTTGGTCTATGTTACCCCTATGAAAACTAATTAGATATCTACCTTGTCTACGCAACAGTAATTTATCATTATCTTTACTAACTTCGCGATGAATCGCTCACTGAAGCACATCAAATCACAATTATTAGCGTATGTATAATATATATATACACTGTATGTGTATATATATATATAGTGTGTGTGTGTGTCTAAATGTACTGTATATACATTTATACTAATACATATATATATACTGTATATACGTATATAATTACACATATACAATACATGTTACATATCCATATCCCCAGTTTATCTTCGGGAATTAGCTCCCTCTGAGGCGAGATGGTTTGGGGGAGCTGCGCTTGCACTTCAGCGAATGGGTCTCAAAGGCGCATGGCATCACCGTCTCTGGTGAGTCAGTCAGATACAAAGCAAGAGTTATATGGGATATAATGTGGGTAAAACAATGCCATGAACCATCCCCCAAATCACCATTCTTAAGTGGTACAAACCATTCCAGTCATGGGTGGTTTATGGCATTGCTTTACCCACATTACTGGGTATATGATTTCTATATAATACGTTCTTGTGTATGGGAATATAATGGGCTATACAAACCAACAATCATGATGATTTGCTTGTCCGAAAATGGGGGATTGACCCAAATGGCTATATCAATAGGTAAAATTGTGATGAACGACTGGATTGAATGGGCTACCGTAATTTTCAGACAAAGCTACTTGAACTGAATATGAATCGAAATGATTGAAGCCCCAAAATTCATTGACTAGTTACCTCGGAATTTAGGATAATTGTATGAATATCTCTACAAGCCCTGCCCCGGACATTTGAACAGATGTCACCCCATCCCCTGGCAGTGGACCTCCCGATACGCCATCAAAATCTACAGTAAGAATAGTCCATGAAAGTCGTTACGGACATCAAAATATCAAAATCAAACTGAAAACATATTCCGTCATATTCCATTTATCACTGGTTGGTGGTTTGGAAGATGAATTTTATTTGTCCATATGTTGGCAATAATCATCCCATTTGACGAATATTTTTCAGAGGGGTGGCTCAACCACCTACCAAAACATCCATCGCAGGCACGGGCGAAGATGCTGGTGGCCGGCCTGGAGATACTGAGACCCAGCAGGCGAAAACGGTTGAGATCAAGAATCAATGCATAGTGAATGGATACCCTCTGGTAAACTAACATGACTATGGAAAATCACCATGTTTTTATGAGTAATTCAACTATAAATGGTCATGTTCAATAGCTATGTTAAATTACCAGAGGGTAGTTACTGGATAAATATTGGATATTGGATATAAATATTGCATGATTAATGGATAGATATTGGATGATTAATTGATAGATATTAGATAATTAATGGATAAGCCGGTGTTATGATAGCTAAGTTGCTGAACGCCAATTTCACGAGGGTTTATGGCAGTTGTAATGATAGTTTGATGGGTGAACATAAAACAAACATAACTGGGGGGCCTCACCTTGTACTTGGAGGATCATCCCACGGATCGTACCCCCGGCAATGGAAAGACCAAGCTGTGGAAAGCATAGTTTGACCATTTAGTTCGATGATTTACCCATTCAAGATGCTGATTATCAATAGAGAAGTGGTTGGTGGTTTGGAACATGTTTTTCCATAGATTGGAAATAATAATCCCAACTGACTAATATTTTTCAGAGGGGTTGAAACCACCAACCAGAGACTGTTCAATTACCATAACTGGTGGGTAACGGTGATTGAAAGTCCCGGGGTCGGACATTTAAATGGATTACATTTCTCTGCTTACTAACCAGTTAATAAGGATGATCCTACATGTACTGGTAACTGCTTTCTGTGGGGATTTCTCTGGCAAGAAAATTGGGTATAAAGCCTATTGATGCTGGGGAGATAATGGGTGTAATTGTGTTTTTTTTCTGCTGGGAATATGATGGCAATGTATTATGGGGATATCGCACAGAACGGGATGTAATATAACAATATATAACATGGGGACCTTCCCAGTGGATGTAGAACCTAACCAGCTAAAATTCTTGGCTTCGCTTGCCTATTCCGATTTAGATCAAACTATCCCTGGGAAATCTGGTCCAAAAAGTATTGAATAATGATTCAAGAAAAGCAAAAAAAAAACATCTGTAACGATACTAATTTCAAATGGATTTTTGTGCAGGAAATTGATGATGAAATCCCTCCTTACAATGGGTTTAAAGTGTATCAAGATAAGCACAAATGGCTTGCCTCAGGTCGATGAATCATGAAAATTCAGCTGGGTTCGGGGCAGATTGGGTCCAGACCTCCAATAAGCTCGAGAGAGCTGTTGCCTTCGCTTATTTTCTCCTGAGACCATTCGGCACAGTAAAGCTTCCTCCAACGAAGTTTAAGCGCACGGACGTAAGGAAGGAATCTTCCCCTGGGTATTCGTGGAGTGGCTCCTGCCCCGGTCTTTCTATTTCTCGATCGTCCTTGCCTTCAGGAGTAAGTAACTCTGGTGGTGGTGTAACAGAGAGGCAGACGAACGGGTCAAGCAAACGAGATCAAAACGCCTCAAAGTCGTGGTGAACTGCCTTGAACGTCCGACCTGGCAAGGCTTCACAAGAAAGGTCGAAGATCATATCAGAGATTTTTTCGACGAGAACCTACCAGAGGACGAGAATGGAGATCCATCAAGCCATTGAAGATATTCATCTGTTGGGAAAATAGGAGTCCTAATTTCCATGCTGCAACTTCCCGAGAAATCAGACGCTTTGAAATTCCTTCAGGAGGAATGGTACACCGAGATGGAGAAGGGAATCAAAAGGAAGCATGGAGAACAATTTGCTGGATACAAAAAGTTGGTGTCGCCGGCGAACCAGTGCCCATTTGCCCGTTCGCCTTCAAGAGAAGGCAGAGATTGCCGCGGAGCAGAAGAACTGGACTGAGGAAGGCTCAATTGCCTTTGCCCAATGTATTGATGCCATTTTGGGGGATAACAAACCGAGTGTTTGAAATCCTGTTTAATAAAATGATTATAACATAATTCAAGAGATAATTAACTGAAATATCATTTAGTTATGCATTAAATCGGCAGATTTTCGCTGACCTTGTGTAAGAGTGAAGGATGTAGTCACGCCCCAAAAAGATGGTAAAGTATTGTCGGGATGGTATTTCGATGATGTTTTTCCATAGTTTCATCCCCAACCTTGGTGGGTAGTTGAATCCTTGATTTTGTTGCTATCAATGTAAAATAACCGGCCAACCAGCCAAAGAACAGATTGTTGTTGTTGTCGTTGCTGTCGTTGTTGTCATTGTCGTTGCTGTTCTTGTTCTTGTTCTTGTTCTTGTTCTTGTTCTTGTTCTTGTTCTTGTTGTTCTTCTTCTTCTTGTTGTTGTTGCTGTTGTTGTTGTCGTTGCCGTTGTCGTTGTTGTTCTTGTTTTTGTTCTTGTTTTTGTTCTTGTTATTGTTCTTGTTCTTGTTGTTGTTCTTCTTGTTGTTGTTGTTGATGTTGAGGATCAAAGATTGACAATGTTTTCCCCATAATTTCGGTGTCCAAGTGATTTTCTACATCTTTTTGGATGCTTAATGTACTCCACGTCACAGGAGATTGCAAGAGGAGGGATTTTATTCGGTGCAGCATTACGAGGTGCCGGACCGGGCAGACCTGAGAGTGTTGACCTATTCTCATGGTGTTCTACCTATATATCTACCTGTATCTATATGATTCTATATATATATATATAATTCTAAAAACATATGCATATATACGTTAAATATGTATGTATTATACATATATATATATATACATAGAGAGGGGGAGAGAGATGTCTCACTGTTCACTTTGGCCTTGATTCAGTACCCAAAAAGCTGTCCTTGATTCGCTCGGCCGCTGGGAAATCCCAACCGAAAATCATCGAAGTCAATGGGGGTTGAAAAATCCGCGGCCTTTTGCGAAGACGGAACGTACAGTGTATAGTCTGTATATTGTGTATTGAGATATATTTAGATGTATTATGGATATTATGGATATTATGGAATGAATTTGCCAGGGATGCTGCAGGAATGCGGATTCACGCCGCGGCATTTTCTGAAAAGTCCTATCCGAATCAGCACGGCTGACAAATGAGATACGAAAAATGGTCACCATGGCTGGCTGGAAACACCCCATAGAAACCCTCTGGTAAACATACAAAACGCTATTGAAAATGGATATTTGGTTCGTTGATTTACCTAATAATAGCATGGTGGATCTTTCCATAGTTTTTTGTAAACGTTTCCCAGAGGGTATAGATCATGGGTCCCATTGTTTTCGCCATGATAAACCATTTCTCGGTGATGTTCCCCATGGATTTTCCATGCGTCGTGAGGTAAACTTGACAAAGCCTGGCACCATGTTCATGGAGGCTAGGGACTCCTTGGGACTTCGGATCTGGGACCTGGTTCCCGCTACTCCAAGATTCGAAAAAATGGTCTTGAACCATAAAAAACATGCCATGATGACCTAGTCCTAAATCATCATCTTAGATACCCTCTGGTAAATAAACATAGACCCTGAAAATCACCAATTGTTAGAGGAAACTAATCTTCCAACCCCTATCTACCAGGGTCTATGTTAATTTACCAGAGGGTAATTTTAAAATGATGGCACTAGTCCTGGTGATCTCATCCCCCACCTTGGAGAGGTTTTTTTTTATCCTTTGGTTTCTTGCTATCAATGGAAAAAAAAACACGGCATTTTTTTTGGACTACCAAGGATTTACAATGAATCTGTGATTTTTGCTATTTATATCATTTTATGTCTACTTAGTCTACTTGTGATGTAATCGTGCGACCTATTCATAACCAATGAATCTCTTCCCCTGTTTATAACATATATACCTGCCAAACAAAACTCTTCTTTAGTGTCGGAGGATCCCTAACTATGGGCAATGTGGAAAGGCCAATGGATTGTTTATTTATACCACCCATTCACGGTCATATTTGGGATGGTTAGTAATATTTTTTCGGTGGGTGGGAAACTTCCCACATTGCTTAAAGCCGATTATAAAATTTACTGCTGAGTGTAAAACTTACTCACCACTGATAGTCCGCGAAAAGATGCCGAAGAGCTTCCGGGTGCAATTGGTGGTCAAATCCACGATCTGTTTCGATTTTGCATCCCAAACAGCAGAATGGAGATTGGAAGGGGATTACCACAGCAATGGGTGACCATAACCCAATAATCCGTGAATGCGTGACTTAACCATGGCACATATTGAGTTGATTATAAAATATCCAGGTATGTGCTATTATATCTCTTATTTCTGTTGCTTGAATGACCTTTGTTAGTTGGTTAAGTTCTATATACCCAGTATATTCTCATGTATATCCCACTATGCTAATATCATGTTGCTTATATAGGCCATATCCCATCATATCCCATCATATCCGCATCGTTATCCCGAATATATCCCATTAAGTCACCATTTTATTGTTTATCCTTATTGCCCATTACAAACGAATTAAAACTATATATATATGTATATAGGTTTATAAACCATTATAATCCCCATTAACTAGTTCGTTATATCTACCATAAACCCAATCGAATTCAGCCACTTTTTTTCGGCGTTTCTGAACGCCATCGCTCGAACGGGGGCCCCATCCTGTAACCAGTGAAGTAGGAGATCTCCCATCTCAAGTTGATAACAAAAGGCCCACATCCCCTGTTTTTGGACCCCAACAAAAATCCCATTGAATCAGCCTTTTTACTGGTAATAGCTGCTTCAAAAATTGAGATTGATACGAATATTGAATATCCCATTGAATCAATATATCACCCATTGAGATTTGATATGTACCAGCTGCTTCAAAAATTATTCTCCCAAGCTTTAGCAGCCAGTCCCATATCTCCCGTATCTCCATGATTATCCCATTAAATAATCCCATTAGATAACCAGTTGGTTACCAGTTGCTAAGTATCCCACATCATGTTGGTTATATATATATAATATATATATATCCCCGGTCTCCATTCTCCCATTAAATAATCACATTAAATCATCATCTACTATGCATGCCAGTACTATCCCCATAGGCACGGGGGTCGCATTTGCCCCTAACTGAAGTGGGGATAGGGGCGAATGTGACCCTGGGTTAGGGGGCGAATGTGACCCCTGCTTTTGTGTGGCAGGCGCAATAGTTTCAGAGCCTCAAAAGGATCTTTTCCACCTCAGAGAGTCATTTTCACGTGTTATGTTGGAAGCGCAACGTCGAAAACGCTGTGGACGCTACGTTCCAACAGCCAGTTCAAGCAACTTCCAGCACGCTATGGATGCTACGTTGTAACATCCATTTCGAGCAACTTCGAAGACGCTTTGGATGTTACGTTGTAACAGTCATTTCAAGCAACTTCCTGGACGCTATGGATGCTACGTTGTAACATCCATGGCAATCAACTTCGAAGATGCTTTGGATGCTACGTTCCAAGAGCCATTTCAAGCAACTTCTAGGACGCTATGGAGGCGCTGGATTCCACGGTGTAACATGTATTTCAAGCAACTTCACGGATGCACTGGATGCTTCGGTGAAACATGCATTTCAAGCAAGTTCAAAGACGCTCAATTGGATGCTACGTTGTAACAATGATTTCAGGCAACTTCAATAGAGAGGCAAGTTAACATATGCCCCCAATGCCCCCTAAAGGTTCCCCAGTCCCCCTAACTGTCCCCTTGTCCCCAGGTTTTACCCTAAAAGTTTGAGTAACATACTGAATAGAGAGGCAAGTTAACATATGCCCCCAAGTCCCCCCTAAAGGTTCCCCAGTCCCCTTAAATGTCCCCTTGTCCCCAGGTTTTACCCTAAAAGGTTGAGTAACATATTGAATAGAGGGGCAAGTTCACGTATGCCCCCAAGTCCCCCCTAAAGGTCCCCCAGTCCCCCTAAATGTCCCCTTGTCCCCAGGTTTTACCCTAAAAGGTTGAGCAACATATTGAAAGTATTGTGGTTTAGGGGCGAATGTGACCCCTTTTGGGTTAGGGGCGAATGTGACCCCTGGGTTAGGGGCGAATGTGACCCCCATCCCATCCCCATATATGTATACATCCAATATATCCACTATTATCCCCATGATCATCCCATGTCAAATTTACTACCTGGGGGTATTATTATCACCATGATTATCGCCATTCTATCCATGTAATTAGAATAGATTGGGATGAATCCTGTTTTTTACATATGATAAATGGTTATAATCACACCCCATATTTATGGTCAACCCCTATATGTTCCATTGTCATCACCATTTTTAACTTCCCAGGCGGGTGGAAAGTCTGCCGTGCTCCAGATCCATCAGCAACTACTGGCAGCAGGAACCGCGTCCAAAAATGGGGGGGTGGGGTTTAAGATCCAAAGAAACCGAAAACGCTGGTTTTTTCAGCAACAAACGCTGGTGGATTTGAAGGATTAAACCCAAACATCAAATTTTTGTGACCACTAAATATGGATAGAAACGGTGATTGACCATCTAGAAATATGTGGATTTCTCTCTACCACTAATCATACAGGTTTCACCAGAGTTTGGATAAGGAACGCGATGGTGATGTGTTTTTCTCTAAAATGATTTGACAGAAAGAAATGGGGTTTTAAGTACCGAAAAAATGACTTATGAGTAAAAATTGTTCGTGAAACATATTGACGCGTGAACATCCTTGAAATTTCAAGGTGACATCGCAACGAGAAGATTGGATTCATTGCTGTTTGAAATTGAATCCAACCAAGGATGATTTAAACATCTACTTCAAAGATTTCAATGAAGAAGCCGATTTTCCAAACCATCTTATGAGGTATATAAGGGGAATCAAATCTCGATTTGAGCATCAAACCAGCTCCGAGGATGTGGGGAGATCGAGTCCAAATGCCAGGCGCAACAGTTTGGATATGATGGGTTGTCATGGGAATATGCCTCAAAGAGGATGCAATGGGAATACTCATTGTGTGTCTGAAAATGGTGGAAGAATCCCAATTCCTGGCCAGCAGTTGAATGGAGTACCCATGAGTGCCCTATGTTCAGACCCAAATCCTTTGTGGGTTTTAAGATTTTTACCGTGATGAATTGGTTTTTCACCGCTTAACACATGGGGTGCAACATCCCATAAGTGACTGTTGGTTTCAGATATGCATGTAACATGGTATAACCATCCACAAATTTGGGATTTGAACAATAATCTTGAATATCACCCAGAAATGTAGGGTCATAAACCAAATGAGTGGTTGCCAGTTTTCAGTCATCCCAGCGAATGGCAACCGCTCAAAACGTCATGTCCTACTGTGGATGGGCCGTTGCGAAATCCGATAAACCACCAATTTGGGATGGTTGAAACCGTATAAATAATGGGATGTTTACCACCTTTTTTCACTGGTGATTCGGATTTCGCAGGCCCATCCACAGTATCACAGTATCGGGGTGACTTTTTCTTTTGCCATAGCTAAGTTTGGACCTGTGCAAGGCAGTCCTGGAAATGCCGGAAGGTGCCTTCTTGGATCGCAACAGGACGACCCAAGCGGGTCGTGGCGTGTTGTTGCGGCACATCAATGTCAAGCATTTGTAGCGGCTTGGGGGTGTAACCCCAAGGTGCTTGCTATAAGCGAGATCTCTTTTTGGACACTTGTAGTTGGCTAGCTCTTACTCAACAGCTGTAGTTGTAGTCATTGACGGATTAAATGGACAAGTGAAGATGCACTCCATATTTGTGAATCACCCTTAGGTGTCCTTCAAGGGGCAAGTTAATCTGGCACTGGAACATCTTCTGGAAAATTGTTTTTTCGACTCATATAAAATGACCGGTTCCATCCGGTTCCTCGGGTTTTCATTCAATGTCTGATGTTCCTATGTACAACATGACTACCCTCTGGTAAACTAACATAACTATGGAAAATCACCATTTTCAATGGGAAAACTCACTATAAATGGCCATTTTCAATAGCTATGTTAGTTTACCAGAGGGTAACTCATGTGTAATAAATATCTGTTTTTTCCGTTGGTTCCGTTGCGTATTCCCTGCTTCGCCAGGAATCCATCCAAAAGCCACTCCCTACTGCTGGACGACATCAGCCCATTGGTCGTCGGCAGAACCCAGCGCTGAACTCGCCGTGGCGATTTTCGTTGTTCGTTGGAGAACGGAGAACCATGGAGATCCAAGCATCAAAAATGGTGGAAAATGGTTGATTGAAGCCACCCAATTTCAGATTTATAGTTGATTTATATGTTTCGAAGTTCGAAGTTGGTTGAGAAAACTTCAAGAACTGTTGGGTAGACAAGGTAAATATATTGATATATATGGAATCCGTGGGGGTAAGATTTAAAAAAAGCGTTCACACGCTGGAAATGACACCATGTGGAGGCTGGATGAAACACTGAGAAAGGGCCGATTTGTTCCAGCTTTGGTCTTTGAATCCCAAAAAATGGTATGGCAATTAAAAATCGTCCATTTATGATATTTATTGCTAGAAACCTCTATTTAGTTCGGCGATTTCCCAGCTAGCCATGTTTGATGACACCGGAGCGTACCAAATGGAGAATGAATCAACACGGTTTCGAAGCACGCTTAGAAATTTAACATAAACCCAAGATGAACAAAAAACACAGTTTTTGCAAATCTGAGGCCAGTTATGATGGAATATAACCCTATATACTATTTGGAGCGACTTTTGATTTAGTAAACCGGGGAAAATTTTCTTCGTTGACAAAATTCACCATGCTTGATTGCAGGAATTCACCATGATTTTAGCCATTGAATCCCTATGAAATCCATTAAAACCAATGTTTCCCAACAAAAGAACATGAACTAGCTGGGGATAAAAAGGGTTAGTAACTACTAAGCAAGCTCAAGCTCACCTGATTCCTTGATTGCGCCAACGCCCTTCATTGAGTCCGTCCGGACTGGTCGGCGCAGAGTACGGCTGGGAAAATGGTATAACTAGTTAAACTATGGTTAAAAAGGGTTAATAACACCAGCACTATAATTAATTATATATGTATATAATCCCAAACAATGGTTAATAATGGTATACCAGCCATCATTCTTTGGGATTTACATATTTTTCTGGGTAAAGACATCATCACCTCACCGAGCGAGCCGTGGCATCCATGGGTTTTCGGATGTTTGTTCATCCCCTTTTTTTAAAGGCCGAACTTTATCTGGGTTAGTGAAATATGACCCTCTGGCTATGACTAACATAGCCATGGTTTTTCGATGGCCCTAATCGAAATAGATGGTTTACCGAACTTAAAAATGGCTGGATTTTCCATGGCTATGCTAAATAACCAGATGGTATAATTTAGTGAAATATTATAATTTACCCAGATAACTGGCATGATTGGGATATTGAGGATATACTGATTATTTCTAAAAGAATTTTAGTGAAATATTGAATAATTTACCCAGATTAATGTGGTAAACCGAATGCGTAAACATCCCGTTTGGGAATGATTGTGGAAAACCACCCATGTAAAAATCTTATGGTAATATCGTGGATGGTTTATGGCATTGGGCTTAGCGCATATTTAGCCACTAGAACATGGCACTGGAAAATGGCCCCAAAATCAACTATGTGTTTAGATGATTGTCCTATTTCTCAGGAACGGAGTATTCCCTATCGCTATGTGAAAAATTTCTGTTCAAACCCATGATTTTCCATTGTTAAGCCAGTACAAAACATCAATTTTCTAGATGATGTTCCATCCCAATTACCCTCTGGTAAACTAACAGTTTGCTATTGAGTTTTCCCATTAATAGCATGGTGATTTTCCATCGTTTTTTGTTAACGTTTACCAGAGGTTAAACCTCCATGAAGATCACCATTGGATCCCACTAAATCAACATTAAATCACCATTAAATCACCATGAAATCCCATTAAATCACCATGAAATCACCATTAAATCACCATGAAATCCCATTAAAACACCATGAAATCACCATTAAATCACCATAAAGTCAGAGGTACTGAGTTACTGGTAGCCATGGGTGAATCCCTGTGTCCAACCCAGTTCAGCCAGTTTCAAGGCCAGCGCCGCTTCAAGACGACTGCGTGCCCAACGGAATCGGCAAGCGGAGGCATCAGAGTTGTGGGCCTCAAAAAGAATGTTTGGAGCCTCCGGTAATCAAATATAGCAATTGCAAATCATCCATATATATATATTATTATTATTTTGTTTATTATTATTATTATCATCATATTATTATTAGCAATACCTCTTTATCTACAGATCAGTTCAAACCTTCCCAACAAAATGTATTAGAAAGGGTTGCAGATAGATCGGCAAAGAAAACTTTCTTTAAAAGAACATGGTCGCAATTTATGTTTAGAAAAAAATGTAATAGACTGTAAAAACCCTGAAATGCTATCAAAGTTCACATCTTAAAATGGTAGAATATTGTCGTAAAAAATGCAAACAAACCAATCTGAAAAACATATCCAAGATAATAATTTGATTAATTTAAAACTAGATCCTCAGAATATAGAGCTAAAAGAACCAATAAAAATATAGGATCTTTCAAAGTAAAAATACATATTCATCCAATGCTAGAAACGCCTATAATATCTTTAAAAAAATATCACAAAATTGAGAACTATAAAAAGGTAAGACAAATTATAATATGACACATATATTAAAAACTGATCTATATTTGTTTACTTACTAATTTAGTATCATCAAAATCATTTATGTTTAAAAGATAGTATATCTAACTCAAGCACTCCTGGATTTAAAACAATGAAATTACAAGATCATCTACATTATACAGATTTTAAACATAAATCATTACAGCAAAAAAAACAATTCTTCTACAAAAAAAGATGGTAGATGCTGAAGAAAAAGCGAATGGAAAGAACGTAGGTTCACAAGAACAAAAAAAACTTCTAACATCAAATGAGAATATGATTAGTTATTGTCAATTTACTATGCAAAGTTTGATGGAATGTTATGAAATTGTAGGAGGAAGAAAAAAGTAATTGCATTATAAAAATGTGAAATCTCAAGATGCACTCACTATATCACCTAATCTTGCACAAAGCTCAGCTTTGGTAGAAACTAAAAGGTTTCAAATTGCTACAGGAACTTTAGTAAACATGAATTCCACCAGTAATCATTATAAAAAATTACCTTACAAGAAGTTGTATTTATCAAAAAAAATAATATGCTATACTCTGGGGCAGGATGTGTCCAGCTACAATAGGTGATAAGATAAGAAGGAAGAAGACATTCAGGAACCTATTTGCTACACAAAAGGTAGGTCTTGGGGGGGCATATATATATATCTATATATATAATATTGTTATTATTATAGTATTTCCTAATAATAATAACAATATATGTGCATAAATATAGATAATGTTCCCATTCAAGCCTTCATTTAGTTCGGGGATTAGCCAGTGACTTGCCGCTTGACCGATTGTTCGAGCCCTAGCGTGTGGCAAATCCTAAGATTAGTCCTGAGACTAGGTGGCTAATGTGGCTGGTGCCCAGTTATGTCTGTTGGTTTATAACCCCATTAACATCCATTAACCATTAAATATAGCTAGAAGTGTTATAATCATAGTTATATATTGGCTATTGGAGGTAAATAATAATTAACTAGTTCGTTATATCTACCATAAACCATCGAATTCAGCCACTTTTTTTAGGCAACTGAACGCTATCCGGGGCCCCATCTTGCATGAACTAGCTCGGTATATCTACCATAAGCCCAACAGTTCATATACAAAGCAACTTAGCTAAGTGTGGGGCACCACCTCTTATGTGGTTGGTAAAATGTTCGGCCCAACCATTTCTAAGATGAGAAATGTTCAAACCCATGGAAATTTGTTTTTTGAACATTTGAGAGCCTTCCCAAGAAAATAAATCTGATTGGAATGAATCGAAATTTGGAGTCCATCCATGTACCCTTTGGTGTCATCAAATATGGTTTGCGGGAAAATATGGAAGTTTCCCCAAAATGGGGTTACCCGGGTTACTCCCCAAATCATCCAAATTATACCATTTTAGTATTGAAACCCATGGTTTTGGGGTTCCCCCATTTTATGTGCAGATTCCAATACCTTCTACTAACACCTCCAGCAAAAACCCAGCTATCCATGTCACTTCGCAGCGGAGCCAGAGTCTGCCAAGAATCGGGTTTAGTTCTGCGATGCTTTTACCAGTGAAATAGATTGGGATAATGGCTTTACACAAAATCAACTGTTAACCATGGTTTAACAATAAAATTGGAATCAATGGTTCTCCAAATGCAATGCTTCAATGCTAGGGCCAGAGCGACGCTGCCAGTGGGGAAACTCAAAGGACTTGATACGGCGGCAGGTTGCTGAATAGTAAGGTCCTAGGTCAACCGGCTTGATGGATAGTACTAAATTAACCTTTTTGCTCCAACATGGATAAATACTAACCAGCTGAAAATCTAGTTTTTGGAAGTTTTTGGGCAGCGTATCCAAGAGGTTAGGGCATCAGATGTTGCTGTCAACCAGCAGTTTTCAAGGCCCATGCCCCCCGCAAATTGGTAGTATCACCAGACATACACACCTACGTGAAAAGCTATGCAGAGTTGGTAATATAAATACAATCATACATATACAACAATGAATAAATAAACATATATATACACAATGTAGACTTATATTTATCTATAGTTGTATGTCCTTTCTATATCCGTTTTCCAGACATACAACTCTATATAGCATCTCAGATAGGTAAATAACCAGAGGGTAAGTCATGTGTATATACTGGGGATACATGAGAATATCAATGAGAATAGATGATATAGATATATAGTTATATACGTTCTATTGATACATATATATATATATATATTATCGATAATCTATCATGTATATTCATTGTTCAAAGCACATTATAGATATAGATATACCATTTACATCCATTTACTATCTAACCACATTTTAACCACATTTTAACTATAGATAGTAATTATAGATATACCACATCCATAACTAGTTTATCTAACCACATCATCCAACTATCATTCTATAGCTGTTTTCACCCCAGAAATCTCCCCGGAGATCTCCGGCTCCGCGAGATCTCAGGCTCCGCCTTCCGTTCCTTGGACCGGAACCGGGACGGGCGCCTGGATCCCATGGAGCTCAGAGGCCATTCGATTCACGGCGAAGCGGGATGAGTAACGCACCGGGGTGGTGGGAATGTGGTGAAAATAAAGCCAATAACAATGAGGGAATGATCCATAATCACTAGTAATAATCACTAAGTCTAATTTGATTTGCTGGAGAATTTCTGGTTGGTGGTTTGGAACATGTTATTTTCCATTTCATATATGGGATGTCATCCTTCCCAGTGACTTTCATATTTTTCAAGGTTACTAGGTCAATCTTAGATGGATACCAAATAATCCTAACTAGTCTTTTGGTATTAATGGGAATATCTACCTTCACCAGCAAAGAATTAATTTTTTTGCAGGGTATCTAAGATTGTCAATGGTTAATAAACCCAACAACAATGGGATATAGCAGGATATTCATGGGATAATACGGGTTAATAAACATGAATAGTGGTTTTCCAAGGGGTTACCGTCTGGTAAACGTTTACGTAACTATGGAAAATCACCATCTTGAATGGGTAAATCCACTATAAATTGCCATTTTCAATAGCTATGTTAGTTTACCAGAGGGTAACAAACATTGATGAATGTGGTGATTAGTACCATTATTAACATTCACCATGAATAATTATGAACCATTACCCATCATTATTAATCATTGGTGAATGGTGGTGAAGAATGACTGTGGTGAATTTCATGGGAATAATAATGGGAATACTCTGGTGGTTTCATGGGATAATGAAATACTTCTAGACATAGCCATAGAATATGATTGTTAATAGTGGTTAATAATGGCTAACAATGGCCAATAACGATTTTATGACATCAGGAGGCTGTAGGGTCTTTAAAAAGTTGTTTGGAATGTATTTGATGAATGCTAAGAATGGTGACATGGATTATAGATGAGATTATATTTGTAGATACATAGATATATATATATACTGTATACACAGTTGACTATCCCATTAGAAAGTTTGATAGTTAGTTGGTTGGTTGAACAGTTGGTGAGTTGTAGAGATGGATGGACGGACGGACGGATGGATGGGCGGATATGTAGATAGATATGCAAATATGCAGATATACAAATATACAGAGAGAAAAAGAGGGATGTAGATCTGTACATATATTACACTGCCTGCACTGCATTGCATTACATTACATACTTGGGGCTTCAGGTGGTGATGATAGTTCCAACTGTTAACCCATGCCACTGATCTTGATGGGGTTCGAAAGGAGCTTCAAATTTGTGACGTAAACTCTGTGGAATGAGTTGACTATGAAATCTGAATAAGGGTAACACCGGGTCCCGGGAGCAATCGAGCAATCATCGGATGGGTGAACTCTTCCAAAAGGTGATGCATTTTCTGCCATCAACAACTACCATTGAAGTTTTTGAATCCCATCAAAAGTGGCGGAATGGGGATGGTCAATGGGGGTTTGCTACATCTGGTTGGTGGTTTGGAACATGTTTCCATATATTGGGAATAGTAACCCCAACTGGCGAACTCATATTTTTCAGAGGGGTGGTAAACCAACCACCAACCAGATTGTATATATATAATATAATCCACCAGATAATCATTAACCATCATTAACCATTGTTAAACCCATCAGACATTCCCACCAGACATTCGGATCCAAATTGATTGCCAAATCTCTCAGATCCCCATCTCGCCAGGTGTGACTCTGCCAAGTCTGGGGGAGCTTTGGCAGGACCGGACCGGCGGCGCTGAATTCATGTGGATTTGAGCCATGGTTAATGATGAAAAATAAAAAGGTAAAAATCATGTCAGTAAAGAGTAAAGCAATCGGATCTACCATCCCCAATGACTCACCATTTTGATGGGTGGGATTTTTCGACCCATTTATATGGCTGGTTTATGACATTGCGCTAGCTTTACTAAGATGACATATAGTTTGATATTTCACCTTTTCACCATGGGAAAAAAGACGAACAAATCTAACAAGCCATCAATCTCGGAAAAAAAAAACAGTGCATCTCAGATTGGCAGGAGCCAGGTGTTTCTGGCCCTCGAAGAGTGTCCGAAGGCTGATCTAAGACTCGGCAGTAAAAGGGCTAAGTTAATGGGATTATTTAATGGGATATCTTGTGGGCAATCGGGATATGGGATATATATAAGCAACTTTATATGAGACATCTCCCCACTTAGTCACTGGTTAGTATCCATAAATAGAACCCATTGAGATTAATGGGATGAGCCACAAATCCAGGGCTTACCTGTATGGAATGCACTTATTTGCAAAGTACCTGACACTGATGGGTGGCTGCGATGTTTCAGCAGGTACTCTCCAGTAATTTGTTAGAGTTTGCGATTATTCAGAAGAATCCATGTTCGGTAACGCTCCAGGTACACGGTCCACTTCTCCCCAGCAATGTGAACCTCGAACGGATTTTGTAGAGAAAACCCAAAGGAAAACCAAATGTTTATGCTGAAAACCAGCGATGTTCCGTGTGATTTCCTTTAAATCAAAAGCCATTGATAGTAGCTAATTGGCAAATGGGTGTGTCTGAAAATAGGCTATACCCCAAAGTAGCCAGGTCAATGGGTAAAGCGAAGCGTCAGACAAACCAGGGGTGCGCATCCCAGTCGGTGGATACACCACATAGAACTCGTGTTTCTTGTTTTTTCCTATTGTGGGTGTTCATAAATTGGCGGTACCCTAATAGCTGGATTGTTTATAACAGAAAATCCTATGAAAATTGATATATATTTTTGAGTCTTTAGAGGTACCCCTATTTCAAGAAACTTCCATTTGAATATTCTTTGATTATGAACCGTGGCAATGGAAAATCCCCTATAAATTGAGGTTTGATAGGAAAATCATCTATAACTGGTGGATGTTCACTTGCCGCGTTGAATTCCTCAAGGGCAACTGGTATTCATGCTGAATTAGTTGGCCCACACCAAATGGGATGCAATCCGCGTAAAGATGATATAGACCCCATTGCACAAACTTATACCCTCAACTTTGATGCCGACCAAGAGGAACTTGCTTCTGAAAATAGATGTCAAAGGATTTCATTGTATAAATATGCTTGCTGTGTCAAATGAAAGCACTGTCACGGGTGGTATATCCTTTAAAAAAGAGCTTCCAGCTTTGAGCAAAACCACGTCAGGCCTCTTCCCTGGTTCTGGAACTGGTGCTGGCACTGGAAGTGGTACGGGAACCAGCACTGGAACTGGCACTGGAAGTGGTACTGGAACTGGTACTGGCACTGGAACCGACACTGGTACCGGCACTGGAACCAACACTGGAACTGGCACTGGAACTGGTACGGACACCGGCACTGGAACTGGTACTGGCACTGGAAGTGGTACTGGAACCGGCACTGGAAGTGGCACTGGTACCGGCACTGTAACCGACACTGGAACTGGCACTGGAACTGGTACTGGCACTGGAACTGGTACTGGCACTGGAAGTGGTACTGGAACCGACACTGGAAGTGGCACTGGTACCGGCACTGGAACCGACACCGGCACTGGAACCGGCACTGGTACTGGCACTGGAAGTGGTACTGGAACTGGAACTGGTACTGCCACTGGAAGTGGCACTGGTACTGGCACTGGAACTGGTACCGACACCGGCACTGGAACTGGTACTGGCACTGGAACCGACACTGGAAGTGGCACTGGTACCGGCACTGGAACCGACACTGGAACTGGCACTGGAACCGGTACCGGCACTGGAACTGGAACTGGTACTGGAAGTGGTACCAGCACTGGAACCGGCATTGGAACTGGCACTGGAAGTGGCACTGGAACCGACACTGGAAGTGGCACTGATACCGGAACTGGAACCGGCACTGGTACTGGCACTGGAAGTGGTACTGGAACCGACACAGGCACTGGTACTGGGACGGCAACTGGCACTGGAACAGGTACTGGAACTGGCACCAGCACAGGGACGGGAACTGGCACTGGTACTGGAACATCTGGCACCGGCACGGGGACAAGTAGCGGCAGCACTGGCACTGGGTCAGGCACCAGCACAGGGACAGGAACTGGCACTGGAACATCTGGCACCGGCACGGGGACCAGTAGCGGCAGCACTGGCAGTGGGTCCGGCACCAGCACTGGAACAGGTACTGGAACTGGCACTGGAACATCTGGCACCGGCACGGGGACCAGTAGCGGCACCAGCACGGGCACAGGTACTAGTAGCGGCACAAGTGGCAGTGGGTCAGGCACTAGCACCGGAACTGGCATTGGCACTGGCACTGGAACATCTGGTACCGGCACGGGGACCAGCAGCGGCAGCACTGGCAGTGGTTCAGGCACCAGCACGGGGACAGGAACTGGCACAGGTACTAGTAGCGGCACAAGTGGCAGTGGGTCAGGCACTAGCACCGGAACTGGCACTGGCACTGGAACATCTGGTACCGGCACGGGGACCAGCAGCGGCAGCACTGGCAGTGGTTCAGGCACCAGCACGGGGACAGGAACTGGCACAGGTACTGGTAGCGGCACAAGTGGCAGTGGGTCAGGCACTAGTACCGGAACAGGTACTGGCATTGGCAGTGGTACTGGAACCGGTTCTGGCACTGGCAGTAGCAGCGGTACAGGAAGTGGCACTGGAACTGGAACAAGCCTTGCTGGCATGTGTTGCTGCTGTGCAGTTTTATTCGAAGCATTTCGAGTTGTATCATATCATAACATATCATTATCATAAGAGTCATTGTGAAAACTTGGGGTAAATAGATGTAGACCACATTGATCCATAGGGATTGTCATCCATGGGGAGACACCCGAAATCGGATTCGGATGGACGAACATGTTGCTAGTGCTTCTCATGTAGCAAGATCATCAGGTCAACCCGACTGTCAGCTTTGGCTGGTTGTAACTTTGACGTCCTAGGGAAACCTTGATAGAAATCAGCACTCTAAGTGCTTGATATCCTTCACGTCAAATGCACATGTGAAGCAATGTCAAGTGATTTGCCAAACTCGGCCGATGATTCAGATTCACAACTGCATCCCCCAAGAATGCTCAAGTCCCATCAGTGAACGGTGCTTGGGGCGTCAAAGACCCAAGAGTTGTTGATGACTTCACTCTCCTTTCTTTTGATGAAAGACAAGTACGGCTGGGGGGTCAGTTCACTCTGAATCCGCAGACTTCCACATCAATATAGCTGGTAATTGTAGATGTTCATCCCCTGTTCCAGCCATTTTCTGTCACGCGCGGTGTGCAGATCATTTTCCTAGGGAACCATGGTTTTCCCACATCGAACTGTTCGTTTGCTCTGGGTATATTCAAACATTGGATGTTTTGACTTCAAAGCTGACCATGAATTGTGGGTCCCAGGGTCTATATTTTCGAGCCATACCCAAATACTGGGGAACCGCTTGGTGAAGCGTGGTTCAATACGTTAATCTTTTCTGATTACCATGATTTTGCCATAAATGACGATACTAATCAACATAAAAAGAAAAAGAAAAAGGAAAAAGCATGAAAAGATATACTGGTTGGTGGTTTGGAACATTTTTTGTTTTCCATATAATAAGAATAATCATCCCAACTGACCAACTCCATCATTTTTCAGAGGGGTGGTAAACGAACCACCAACTGGAACTTTTCTGTGGGAATCACGCGCCAGGTTCGAGCGGTTCGACATCCTTTGCGCTGGGCAGTGATTGGAATGCCGTGGACCGCAACGGCGATGGACCCTGACGGGGCCTGGGGGAGTGAGACGAATGATCTGCCACCACTTAATGGAGCATGGATGATGATGGATAATGTCATGAAACCTATCTACATATATATATAAGTATTATTATACATATATTATATTATATTATATATATACTATATATATATATATTATATATATACTATATATTATATATATATATATATTATATAATATATATATATACTATATGTATATATATTATTTATATACACAACATATGCGATTCACCAGGTACTCTGTTTGGATTTGTGTGGACAAAAACATCGGATTGGAGTTTTTGCTCGGGTGGCCCTGCAGTGCCAGGACTGATTAGCCTCCAAGAACTCCAATCTGCATTCCAATCTGCATTTGGCGGAGGCACCTCCACACTGATCGCTTGGCTGTAACAAACAGCCTCTGGTTATTTGTTTAGCTATGGAAGCCATGGCCCATTTCTAGATGATAAACATGGTGATTTACCGAACAATGGCGATTTTCCAGTTCGCAAAGCGTTAAATGACCAGCCGGTATATCAGAACAGGTCTGGATCCCGGATTAAAGGACCAGATAACCCCACAGGTTAAGCCTTCCGATTGTTTTGAGGAGAAAGTTATGGATGGCCGGAGTGCCTGATGATCAGATAGAAAAGAAGGTAAGATTAAGCAGACAGGTTTGAAGGCAGACGTTTCAAGATATAGATGGATGGATGGATGGATGGATGGATGGATGGATGGATGGATAGAGCAGCCTTTACACAGAGCAGCTTTTACACACAGACGCTTTTAGACAGAGCAGTTTGTACACAGAGAAGCGCTTACACACAGAAGCCTTTAAACGCAGGCGTCTTTACACACACAAGAAGCCTTCACACAGACAGACTTTGACACAAAGCAGCTTTTACGCAGAGGAGCCTTTACACTTTACACAGAGCAGCTTTTGCACACAAAGGCCTTTCACACACAAATGCTTTAACACAGAGCAGCTTTTACACACAGAAGCTTTTACACAGAGCAGCTTTTGCACACAGAGGCCTTTACACACAGAGCAGCTTTTACACACAGAGGTCGCTTTTACACAGAGAAGTAAAAACAGCAGCTTTTACGCAGAACAGCTTTTACACACAGAGGACGCTGACACACAGAGAAATTTTTACACAGAGGCCTTTACACACGGAAACTTTCACACACAGAAGCTTTTACACAGATCAGCTGTTACACACAGAAGGTTTTTACACAGGGCAGCTTTGACACACAGGAACTTTTACACGCAGATGCCTTTACACACAGCGCCTACCACACGAAACAGCCGCGCATAAAATGACTCTTCTGACATGTCCATGTGCATTTCGGCTGCACAGACACACAAAGTCTGCGCCGCGGGGTTCTCAAGCTCTGGGTCTGTGGCATATTCATTGTTAATTCTCGCGTGCAGGGTCTTTTGTGGAGATCCTGCTAAATTGCTCTCTTCTTTGTGAGATCCTCTCCACGAGGTCTTTGCATGACAAAGCTTGCAGATGCCATGCCTTAGAGGTGCTTTGGTGAAAGCTCTTGCGGGAGGCTTGGAAGGTTCTTGTATCAAGATCCTGTAAGATCCGCTCAAGCAGTAGCAGGCCCTTTTATGACGATCTTGTGAGATTCTCTTAGTGGTCCTCGCATGAAGATCTTGCTGAACGTCTTTTACGATTTTTTTGTGCGAAGTTCTTGTGGAGATCCTAGTGAAATGCTGCCGGAGGCCTTTGCATGATCTTGTACGGGTCCTTGTGAGAAGCTCTCGAAGAGGTCATGGTGAAATCCTCTCGGTGTCCTTATATATATGATCTGGTACAGGTCCTTGTGAGAAGATCTCGTGGAGATCCCGTTGAAATCCTCCTCAAGAGGTCCTTGCATTAAGATCTTGAAGATCCTCTGCATTTGTGCTTGTATGAAAGTTCTTCTGGAATGCTCACAGGAAGTTCTTCTACGAAGATCTTGTGAGCCCCTCTTTTTCTAGATCTACATAGAAGGTCCTGCTGCTGCAGCTGCGAAAATATCTAACCTCATCTGTTACTGTTCCATATCTACTGCTGCTTGCATCTGGTATATGACTTCCTACCCCCACACCGTTTGGGGTCTCTTGCCAGTATATTATTTCGAGTTCGCGAGAATAAAATGGCTATACATTCGCGAAAGTTGGATATTGTAATTCATTTTTGTATGTACCTATATAACTTGCAAAGAGCCTACGGGCTTTGCACCCCCTGCCGGAGAATTTCTTGTTCTGTTCACTGTGTGGTGCTGTGCTCCGGACATGTACCTTTCCCTTCCAAAGGTGAGGCTTCGCCACACCCAAATACCATGGTTTTAAAGCGCATCCATGGACCTGCCGCTGGTCCTGCCTAACGGAAGTCTCAAGAAACAAGCTCCAAATGCAGCACCCAAGCTTCCAAAAGTGAGGCTTCGCGAGAGTCAAACACCAAGGCCCCTGCTTTTGCTTTTCCTCTGATGCGCCCCCTGCTGACGGCTAGGGTCTGCGGATAGAAATATTTTCGCGAAAGTTCCGGGAAAGTTCTGCAACGAAGCGGGCGAAAGTCAGTGGCCCAGTAAGCCTTTGTCCTGAGAAGGGATTCCGTGATGCTAGCTGCATGTTTACCAGGCTATCAAGAAGTGATCGGTGATAGTTTCGCATAGCTTGGCAAGTGATGAATGAATCTTCATAAGAGGCATTGTTGGCCAACATGTGGGTTCTGCGAAAGAAAAAATGGATTTCACAGAAGTCTTCGCGGAACTACATGTTTTATTCGGGAAGAATCGCCGTTCCCGCACAAAGGAATTTTGATCAACACATACATACATGAATGCATACATACATACATGTTTACATTGACATACATTGACATGCATTGACATTCATTGACATGCATGGACATACGATGACATACATTGACATACAGTGACGTACATTGACATACATTGACATACATTGCCATACATTGACATACATACATACGTCGTACATACATGCATGCATGCATGCATACATACATACATGCACACACATACACGCATACACGCATACCCGCATACGTACATACACACATACATACATACATACATAGATACACTGATACATTGATACATAGATTCATAGATACATAGATACATAGATACATTGATACATATTTACTTGCGTATACACATATATTTAATACACATCCATCCACATACATGCGCACATATATTCACATATTCATTCACATACATACATGCATGCATACATACATATACATATACATATACATATACATATACATATACATATACATATACATACACGTATACATATACATATACATACACGTATACATGCACATGTACATGCACGTATACATGCACTCATACATACACGTTTACATCCACGTATACATGCATATATACATACGCATTTACACGGATAGGCAAATTACATCGACTGCCCTGCGACGTGAGTGTAAATGATTTTTAGTACAAGGAACCGTTCCAAAGTGACCCAAATTTCAGATTCGGGATTGATTGCAGGTTGTCAAGTATATGTTGTTTTTCGACTATACATAGATGTATAGATATATCTATGGTATATCTACAGGTGATGCACATATATATAAATTGTATACACGTTGTTCAAATCCGCGGCCTTCTGATCTGCCTCCACCATCTTCGCCTCACCTTCTGGTACTTGTTTTAAGAAGTTAACGTGTAGGGTTAGCCGGCCTTTCATGTTCTTAAGATTTAGATAGAGATATCGGTAGTAGGTTTAAATATAGATATAGATCTGAAACTGGTATATGGAGATAGATACAGGTCACCACATTTTTCTTGGTAACTATTGGGATTCCTATGAAACCACTAGAAATCATGCGATTAGAACAAGGATTTTGCTCACCCCGTGTTTCCGCCAGGTTCGTCTCCCGGTGGATCCCCCGGTGGTAGCCCTGGTGGCCTTCCCGGGCCCGGCGGACCTGGCGGTCCTGGGGGGCCACCGCAAGTAGGCCGCACCGCTGCGGGGTAGAAGTCGGATTGGGAGATGTGACTAACAAAAATCAATGGGAAAATCACCATTTTTAATGGATAAATCCACTATAAATGGCCATTCTCAATATAAATGGATAAATCACTATAAATGGGAAATAAAAAGGATCCTAAAATGAAGGTACTGCACCTGCACCATATATCTAAAGCAATATTTGGGGGATATCTCCCCTAAAAAATGGTGTGATTTGCCAACATGGGAAGCGAAGGGAGACGTTTTTGTATTTGGCAGATTGGCCCTGATATTACCAACAATCATTGGGCGATCACAGCAAGAGTCAGCAAATTATATTTATGAGTTGCATTGTTTAGGCATTTTCAAGTAAAGCTTGTGAATTCGGAAAACTGCGAAACAGATAAGGCCTTCTTTGCACCACATCATTTCCAAAGCCGTGTTCATGTTTGATATTTCAGTATGCCAAACCGAATTTAAGGTTACGAGGACATTTGTTTATAGTAAATAAATGATTTTTGCTGTCTCACTCTGACTCTGAAAAGAAGGAAACTCTTGTCTGATGTTGAAAAGCCATACTTTCTAGTTCTAGAACCTATCCACTGAATTCACATTAATTACCCTACTATGTTCCCAAAGACTCAAGTATGATACATTTAGAAGCACGTCCCCGCAAAATGCCCACTTTTTGCTAACTCTGCTAGTGCCTTGGAGCACGGTGGAAACCCGCATTCTCATAAGATCTCATAAATTGCGGCACTTGGAGGATCATCCCACTCGTAAGTGGTTAATAAGCCTAGTAGGTGCCCATTTCGTTGAGGACCCTGGGATCTCCAAGCACCAAACCCCCAGGCGAGGGTCCAGGTGGTGAAATGCTTGGAGGCCGATCAGGCCCGATACTGACCTTCAGCAAGTCCGTGAAGGACATTTCAATAGGGACATAATGAGAAGATTAGCAGGGATTTGTATAATATCTGTGCGTCTGTACGTATGTATGTCAAGGTATGTCAATGTATGTTCATGAATGTCAATGCATGTCAATGTATGTTAATGAATGCCGATGCATGTCAATGTACGTCAATGTGTATCAATCTATGTAGGAAAGTAAGTAGGTAAGCAAGTAAGTACGTAAGTACGGAAGGAAGGAAGCAAGGAAGCAAGGAAGCAAGGAAGCAAGGAAGCAACGAAGCAAGGAAGCAAGGAAGCAAGGAAGCAAGCAAAGTAAAGTAAAGTAAAGTAAAGCAAGTAAGAAAGTAAGAAAGAAAGCACGGAAGTAAGGAAATTAAAAAAATAAGAAAGTAAGTGGGCATGTAATGTGCGTAAGTAATGTCATGTCATGTTATGTTATGATGTGTTGTGTTTTGTGTTGTTTTGTTTGTGTTGTTTTGTTTGTGATGTTATGTATGTAATGTATGTAATGTATGTAATGTATGTAATGTATGTAATGTCAGGTAAGGTAAGGTAATGTAATGTATGTATGTATGTATATTTGTATGAAAGTATGTATGAAAGCATGTTTGAAATTGTGCATGAAAGTATGTATGTGTATCTTGTGTAAATGTAAGTGTGTGTGTGAGTGGTTTTTTAGTACATGCAATTTGTTGTGTTCAAATATTTATATTTGTGTGTGTGTGTTTGCATACATATATATATATATATATATACATTCTGTACGTGTATATCTGTACAATATGTTTACACATGGTTTTATATTGGCTTTTGTATACATGTAACATTGTGTATGTATATATTTGTTTTGTATATATATATATACATATATATCTATATATGCATATATGTATATGTGTATATGTATATATGTATATATGTACATACGGTGCATGTGTATATGTGTATGTGTATATTTGGTGGGTGTGTAAATGTATATTTGTACATTTGGTATCTGTGTATATGTTTATGCGTGTGTATACGTGTGTGTATATATATATATATATATTTATATTTATTTATATTCATACCTAAATCTAGATCTATATCTACATCTATATCTATGTCTATATGTATGTGTATGTGTATGTGTATTTGTATGTATATATATATGTATGCATGTAATGTATTAATGTATGCAATGTATGTAATGTATGTAATGCATGTATGTATGCATGTATGTATGTATGCATGTATGCATGTATGCATGTATGTATGTATGTATGTAATGTATGTAATGTATGTATGTATGTATGTATGTATGCATGCATGCATGTATGTATGTATGTATGTATGTATCTTTGTATGTATGTATGTATGTTTGTTTGTATGTATGTATGTATGTATCTATGTATCTATGTATCTATGTATGTATGTATCTATGTATCTATGTATCTATGTATCTATGTATGTATGTATGCATGCGTGTATGGATGTATGTCTGTGTGTATGTATGTCTGTCTGTCTGTATGTATGTATGTATGTATGTATGTATCTATGTATCTATGTATCTATGTATCTATCTATCTATCTATCTATCTATCTATGTATGTATGTATGTATGTATATGTGTATGTATGTATATATGTAAAGATCTGTAACGATGTATAGATGCATAGACTTTGTATAGGTGTATGTATGTATATGCCGACCATAGCTATTTGGGTTGATGTGTGTAATATTGGATAATTGTGGTTTTCATCAGCGAAATATGGGATTAAAATGCCAATAACAGTGATACTGTATAAACAACAACAATAGGTGCGTCTGAAAGTGGAGTACGCTTCAATAAGATAACCACTTAATAGGAGTAGTGATGATTAGCCAGCGCTATTTTCAGACATACCCATGTCGGTAATATTGGGCATTGCTGGTTAAACGGTTAAACTAACAAAATCCTGGGATTTCACCAACAAAAATGGTGATGCTATTTGATTGATGTTTTACCAGTCATGGAATCTGCAAAACGATGACTTAAACCTCTGTGGTTTACGGGAGTTTGGGAGCCCTCGTGCCCGAGGGACATTTTCGGCATGTCGATCATGTTTTTTCCGGGGAAATTAAACGTTTATATAGATGTGGAAAATCAACCATTTAAAGTTCATGTTCTTCATAAACCATTAGTTTTCCACATCTATGTTAGTTGACCCCAAGGTAAAGGTAAAAATCATAAGAAACCATGGTCTACCCTGAAAAGATCGGGGATTTCCCGTGGCATCGTAGCTTGAGGGGATGAACCCCCATTTGCAAAAGCGGTTCGCTATTCGTTTGCTGTGAAGGGCACCCAAATGAAAGTGACATGACTTGGATTTGGGTTTCGGTCCAGAGTTTTCAATCACCTCTAAGCCGCCAATGTGCACCGAAGTCCCAGAAAGCCATGACATGTCATTTTCTAGCTTCTGTGTCTCTGTGTGTGTTTATGACTTGTTTCCGATCTTATCAAAAACCCTGTGATATTCAAAGAAATTCACTGGAAAACCCACCGTTGATTCAGAGATTCCAAATGCCAGGCCCGGGCGGCGGCCCCGGCCCCAGTGGCCCTAGTGGCCCGAGTGGCCCCGGCGGTGCCAGCGGCCCTGATGGTGGCCCCAGTGGCCCCGGTGGTGGCCTCAGTGGCCCTGATGGCGGCGGCTATCCCAGTGGCCCTGATGGTGGTGGAGGTGCCCCAAGGGAGCTGAAAGTGGTGCCGTACATCGTCCATTGGTGGGGATTTTGCAGGATATCAATGGGTATATCTTATAGAACCTACAATCAAAAGTTGGATTTGATTGACCCAGTCGGGGGATGGGAAGAATCAATCTATTTGTAGGGTTTTTATTTACCCATTATGTTTGGATTCCTAATATGGGCTGGATTTCTATAAACCATATACAATGTTGTTTTGACCCTAGGACATATGGTTTTGTTCGCATGTTTGATACAACTGATTCTTCGCATTTATGGTGTGTGTTTGGGGAGGCACCTCAGATGTGGATTTTTTTTAGCGAGCTCACAAGGACCTCACCAAAGATGATTGTTTACGTATTGCAAATTATCCCCGGACGAACATGTTTGATGTAGGAAGTTTTCATAAATCTCATATGTATCTATAAGTGTGTATATATATATATACGCACACGTACAGTTTGCCCAGGTTTAAATGGAACACACATAGATGTGCATCTACACCTGATAGCAGAAGGCTAAATTGCTGGTTTCACCATGAAAATCATTGGGGATCATCTTTCAGATGGTTCAGTGTTCTTGTAGCGTCTGCTGTAGAATAAGGTACCCCATATTTGTTGGTTTATCTTGATGTTCCCTAGTAAAATTGCCATTTTCAGACATGGCTATATCATAAATTCGTGGTTTATATTCCCAATGTATCCCATCATATCCTGTATTAGTATCACATTCCCAACATAAGCCAATTTTCACACGCATATCATTTATTCCCATTGATATTCTCATTTGACCCTAGTATCTACACATGATTGACCTTCTGGTTATTCAAGACTCCTATAGAGAATGACCTATTTATAACATGATTCACGCAATAATGTACCTATGAAAAAATTGTTACTTTCGATAGCATGTTGAATCAAAGGATATATTATCATTTTTATTCACATCATATCAATGGGAATTTCAGGATCCTAAAATGGAGGTACTGTACCATATTGTTGGCCATATTTTCTGAAAAATATGTTATATATGATAGGTACCTCCAATTTAGGTTCCTGAAATGGCCATTGATCATATACCCATGCTGAGCGCCCCAATATTCTTCTCCGCAGGATGCATGCAATGCAATCGCAGAAGGCGAGGCTTCCGTGCCTGGGGTTATGCAAGGTGAGGCTCCCGTTTTTGATAGCTAAGTTGAAGAAAACTTACCTTGAAATGCTGGGTCTATGGGGAATATACCCTCTGGTTATTTAACATAGCCATGGAAAATGGCCCATTTGTAGATGGTTTACCGAATTAGAAATGGTGATCTTCCATGGCTATGTTAAATAACCAGATGGTAACTACAGTTGATGGGATTGTTTGAAGATGTGGAAGCCCATCAGTTTCCGGAAAAGGATTGAGAAAAATGATGTGCCAGTGCAATTCGTTTTGTAAGTCCATGTGCAAGTTTACTGAAGGGCAACTGTCAATGGAAAGTCTCCCATTTTTTGGAATGTCCCAGAATTTCCCCAATTTTATTCGCAATTAAAGATTGGGGGTCCCCATGAGATGTTTTTTATGAATAATCCTACTGCCCAAATCATGTGTTTTCCCAGACTCCAGAATGATTAGATCCACCACGATTTCTCAGGTTTTTTTGGGTGGTTGATTAAATAGGGGAAAGGAATTCATGACCTCTGGAAAACTACCTGTTGTTTAGGTGGCGTATTCTCTTACATAGGCCTGAAAAAATTGTAGGGCTTAGATAGATCAGTAGCTCCAAATTTGGGTGCCTGACCTGGTGACCAACAACCCCTGAGGAATGTGGTACACCCCAGAAGTCCGATTCACGGAAAGTTGTGAGTTGTGAAACCCATGGATTTGGTGATACTCGATTTTCAGACAAGCCAAAAAAAACTTTTTTTTAAGTAGGGAAAGTCGTTTTTGAAACCATTGGATTTGGGTGACGCGGAAAGATTTCAGGGGACAAAAAAACGGGAAAAATCTACTCAATATCACTGTAACATATCCGGATCTTTTCATGGTGATATACCCTCCTGTAACATATCACGACATGGAAAATGATCATTTTCTAGAGCTAAATCATCTGTTTTCATGGGCCATGTTCAATAGTTATGTTATTTTACCCCAGGGTATCTCCCCATTTATATATAACTATAAATGGACTATAACTATTTATAACTATGGTTACTAACCAGTTGCTATCCATAGACGTTGTGTATCCAAAATGTCCATATCTACCAAAGCGGCTCTCCTGGTGCCACGACGCAGGCTGGAAGTCTTCTCAGGGGAGAGCGCCAAAGGATTACTGCGACGACGGCTGCAAGGTGGGAGATATGAAAGCGATGATATGTTTTCTACATATAGAAATAGAATATTGATATAGCCTCGTCCCAGGTCCTAGAACTGCGCAAACCCGAATTAGGTTGGTAAAACTTGTCAATTCCGTGACGAAATTTCGTCGCGGAATTGACAAGTTTCATTAGGGTCATCATCATCATCA
>Ga0126342_10000798_pt1 | contig 38860 bp, 29 predicted proteins | sample Cyp1metagenome_FD_92528 | JGI IMG/M metagenome (GOLD analysis project Ga0126342, IMG submission 92528) | Coral microbial communities from Lord Howe Island, Old Settlement Bay, Australia - Cyphastrea 1 metagenome | ecosystem: Host-associated > Invertebrates > Cnidaria > Coral ...
GAGAGAGAGATCAAGCACCTTTCAGTCCATCAGTGGCTTCGCTCTGCCATCCCTGATTCACAACAACCAAGCTCTCCTATAGGCTTCCTATTTTTGAAACTTCCGCCACCGCCTTGTGCGGTAGTACTGCTACGGGGTGTTTTCCCACTATGTGCCCATTAAGATTCCAATATCAGTGTATTATTTTCCCGTGTTTTTTCCATTGTCATTCCATTTTTATTCCATTACTGTCCCAATATGATTCCATGAATATTTAATTGTTTGTTTCATTCTTATCATGTTTATTATTATTATTATCCTTGTGCTTTTCGATTATTACCCCACATTTTTTCGACTATCATCCACTCATTACTCCATGATTATCCAATTTGTGTCCATGATTATTCCATTATTATCTCATGAATTGTTCAGTTTTATAATTTTACTATCCCATGAGTTTTCCATTATTGCAATTTTCGCAGTTTACATGTTGGGTCTCTTTGGGTGACGCTGCTGTTCCTGATGGCCAACGCTGTGTTTGGACCTCGTACCAGTTCCACGTCTTCGTTTGCGAGCGTTTGATCCTCTTCGATCGGGTTGATTTTGAAGGCCTTGACACCGAAGAGATGGCGTACCGTATATGGCTTTGGGTTATTTCTGACCCTGCGAAGTGAGGTTTTCGAATTCGGGATTGTGGCCGATCCAACTGGGGCATGGCAGAGAAATAAAGACCAATGTTCCGGTTGAGGTACCATGGACATCGAATTAAGACAACAGGCCCTTGGATCGAAAATTTTGAAATGGATGGTCAGGCTGCCCATTCTTGGTCCCAACCAACAAAACCTTTTGCTGGTTCTACAATTCGGCGTCGCCTATCTGGGCTCAGTGAACCTCAGTCGTGGAACCCTTTTCGTTTTGACGAGTGACGACTTCTCTGCATGATCTATTGGATGCACTTGATGTTTTTCCACTATAATCCCATGAGTCATGAGTTTTTCATGACTATCCTATTGTTAGCCCTTGATGTGTCCACTATTATCCCGTTGTTATTCCATTATTATCCAAATGTTATTCGATTAATATTCTGTTACTATGCCAGAGTTGTTTCCCATGTTATGCCCATATACACATATATTTACTTATTTTCTGCACTTATATGTGTGTAGGCCATTCTCAACATGTTGTTTCGGTGGAATCAACAGACGTGGTTTTTAGATGATTTTCGGGAAAAAATGTTTTAGAGAAGTCGGGGTTTCAGTTTTTTAGCCCGTAGCTGGCCGTAGTTTACACCACAACTTCCCGCACAATTGATCCGTCATTTCCCGTATGCAAAGTCTGGAAAATGGGTTATGTTCATGTTTTAACTTCGGCAATTCCAAAAAACATAGGTTATGGAGGTCGCGGGTATGCATATTATATTTATTTATTTCTTCATTATGAGAGGTCAATCAACGATGAGGGAATGCACTCATAAAACCACTATTGACATAGATGTGCTAGCCCATTCAGTCTCCTCGTTTAGAACATTATTTTCCACATTATCCCCAGAGGGGCATTTCTTACCTAAAACCCTCCGATAGCCCCATTTCTTACTTAAAACCCCCTGGGCCGGAAGCCCTAGTTTAAACCACCGTGAAAACATTTAGCACTGTTGGCCCAAAAAATGCCAAATTGCACACCAAAGACCCCTTCTCATGGAATTCAATCAACATTTTTCCTCTAGCTCGCGCGAGACATTGTCTGTGCTGACCTATTCTCTCAGAGGATACCTGGCACAAGCAACGGTCAAAGCAACATTTCAAGCACAAGAAGGATTGAGCAGGATGCCTTTTTTAACACGAAAGCAAACCACATGTGAAAACAGAATACTCAGAATATCATGCAAACAAAGCAACATAAACATGAACCACATGGACATGATTCAATTTAACAAACATGAGCCACATGGATATGACTTCGTGCACATGAACATGAACCACATGTATGCTCACATGAATGAACCACACATGAACCACATGCATGAACCACACATGAACCACATGCATGAACCACACATGAACATGATTTGTAGACATGAACATCCATGAACCACATGGTCATGCCCCCGAAAAACACATGGGATACATGACTTCTGGCATACTTGCACTAATAGTGCACACAAAGTGCCAGGGTACGTACTTGCTGAGGCCCAGACCGGATGACAAACTGCAATCCTACAATCCATAACTCGTGCAAGCAACTCCACCAAAAGAGACAAGAGCAGGGAAGGGTCCTGCCAAATACCTCTTTAATGTAGAGCTCTGTGTCTTCTTGATGTGTGTTTTCCGGGCCAGCTTCATCAAACGCCTTAGCCAGTCCTCATCCATCCATGTGCTTGCTGTCAGCGGGTTTCTCACCCGCGTTGCGTCACAGATGAAGTGGCATACCAAGTGTAGTTTTGGGCGTATATTGAAAAGTTTGTACAAACACCAGTTGTCAAACTTCAATCGCAAACGGAGATAGCAATCCAGAAAAAGCATCCCGATCGTCTGGACCTGTTGAATTTCCTGCGGCTGCAAGAAAATTGATTCTTGCCTGCTGTCTGAAAGCACTCCAAGAAAATTTTGCGCCGACCAGCAGGCTGTCTTCAGCATTGGGTCGACATCTTGTGTTTCCAGGTAATCCACTAGAAACGCTAGGACAACTTTGCAGTGCCAAGCCTTTCCTGTCAAATGCACGAATTTACCACCTTTCAAACCCAACCGTGTCTTAGTTAAGCGCCATTGCTTTGGCATTTGCAGATTAGAGTTTTGCCGAGACCAGGTCTTGATAAGCCTGCTTGCATTTTCGAGTCTTTCTTTTACCTTGGCAAGGTCAAAGGATTTAGAACATGCAGGAAACACGATCAAGTGCAGTGACCGGACGTAGGCTCCCGGCGTTCGACCCAGCGAATTTGCCCATGCGAAGCAAAATGACCAGCACCGAGGCCACAAGGTCTCGACCACACCCCAAGTAGAAGATGTGCATAATGTCGAGCCCCACTAAAGCCATGTTGAACTGTTTCAGCTGCAAAATTTCAGGCTCTCGGTGCCAAGGTGGAGTGGGAACAAGCCGCCGCCATGCAGCTTCTGGACTAAGATCAGTGATAGGAACATCCAAATTTTTTGTTCCTTCACACAGAAAGCAAACAGAGTTGGAGTCAGGTTTTCTGCGCAAATTCAGAAGTTGACCTATGTACTTCCAATCGCCTTTCACGTTGGTGACCTGCGCGCACAAGGCTTCAATGGGGTTTTCACGCCACCAATTGAGGGACCGCACAAGTTCTTTCACTACCGCCTGTAAAGTCAGATTGACTTTATTGCGGATGACATACTTTGAGACAGGCACAAGACAAATTAAGAACCTGGATCTCTTGGCATCTTGCCACCAAGGGGACTGCTCAGAGCTCCACTGGAATGCCATCATTTGCTCATTTTCAAAGATTTGGCCTTCATCCCCCCACAGTTGCAAACCTATGGCATCTGTAGCCGGTGGCTTTTCGACACCAAATTTTTCGGCCATGATATCCCAATACTGCTGATCGGCAGATCCAAGGTGCTCTCTGTAGCCATTCAACAGCAGTTGCGTTGCTAAACGGTGTGGCAAAAGGATGGGCCAAGACAAAAACCGGACTCCCTCATCTGTCATCATGGGCAGCTCAATGTGTGAGATGACATCCTGCCACGAAAATCTGTAAGATGTGGCCGGTCCGCTGGAATTGCAGAGAGGTGTTTGAAACAAAGCGTGGATGATGGACCATATAATATCTTACATATTGATCCAGATTTGCATACATACATTCATTTGTTACATATTTACATGCATACATGCATATTATATATATATATATGTAACGGGTCAACTGAGCAATGTAGATCTGTATGTGTGTGTGGCATATACAAATACACTCATACGTGTCAGCCCCAGGCCTTGACAGCCAAATCTGCTTTCACCAGCGATTGGTACATTCTGTCATCCTTATCGGTGCCTGGCCTGAGAAGGTATCTGCTTCAAAAGGAAGGCATGCATGCTGACAGATGTGCTGGATCTGCTTGCAAGCCAGAAGCTTGAATGCATCAGAACCATAGAGGAGGCCAAGCTGTGAAGCTTGTTTCAAGGAAGCTTGTCCATCTCCAAGTTGTTGTGCAAGCCTCTTGACGTCAGGAAGCAACAGCTTTCGCATAAAGTTTGGTCAGGCTTTCCCAGCCTTTCGTCTAACTTTCTCCGCAGAGCAGAGATGCCTGTACCTCAAATCAAATGCCAGCTTGGGCCAACTCCTCCAAGAAAAACAAGCCCCCTCTATACAGCTGCAAATTTCGACAAGATCTTTTTGCGCACATTCATGCCAAGGTTTTCCCTGGTTTCCGGCCAGAAGCAGGCCCAAGTATTGGTCTTCAACCCTCAAATGGTTTCACAAAATTCCAGCCAAACGCCCGATCATGAGCGCGGCCAGCCAAGGTTGCCCGTCCTGGCAAAGAGAGACGAAAGCACAGAGGGAGAGAGGAACAGATACACATAGACACACATGTGTGTAAATTGAAAATATGAGACTATAAATATATTATATATAGATATTTATGCATATGGACACAAACAGAGGACATGGAGGGCAAAGAATGTTCATACTGCACTGCTGAATGTTTTAAATGACATACTGGATTCACCGGGCCAGACACCGTGTCGAACTCAAGCATATCCCCTAGGATATCTAGACGTGGATAGCCAAAAGGAGGCAAAAGATGCAACTGGGAAGCAAACTTGCGCAGCTCTTTGAGCATGGCTCCAACTTTGGCTCGTTCAAAGCGACTCTCAGCCACCTTACACCATGTGCCAAATTCGAGCCCCCAAACAATGCTCATATAAGCAGCTCCTTTGGTCTTTAAATTTGAACCTCAGGTACCAGCATCAGCTTGGATCTTCTTCAATGTGAGCGCAAAGTCTGCTTCCTCAGTGACCTGCTGGATCCTGCAACGTTTGGGAAACCTCAGTCCTGTATCAAAATGCCATCAATAAAAAAGCTAGCCTGCTGAAGTGGGCAGTGAGGCTTGCGATGTGCTTTGTCATGGCATCTTTTCCCTCATGCAGACTGCTGTGATCTCCGCAGTCAAGCTTGAGGCTTTGCAGGGCATTGAGCTCTTTTTTGACTTCGTTGCCTGAAAGAATGATCATGCACAGAGTCCAGCTGATGGCATCACCTTTTTCCAATCCACAATAGTAAGCTCAGGACGTACGAGTACCGTCTTGTCTTGGACTGTCTTGCCCGCCAGCGCGACTTCAGACAACGGTGAAATTGCTTGAGCCTTCGCTTTTGGCTTCGGCTTAGCCTTGCCTGACAGGCCGAGCGGCTGAAATTCACACAAAGCAAAATTCAACCAAGTTGATTGCTCAGTTCCTGGGCCAAAACTGAGCCTGCACCACCGCGAGCTGGTGCCGCAGCAGGGGGTGCAGCTGGGGCCGCTGGGGCTTGCAAGGCCAGCTGTTGCCGCACCAAAGCCATGGGGTCAGCACTCATCACAGTGGCAGCTGCCTGTGGGTTACCCTGGCGAAAGACACTAAAGGCATCCGCATTGGAGACAACACCTTTTGTGGTCAGCGAAGTCTTGTTCTGGAATTTTTCGTCTTCCTCCATTTCCAAACTTGCCCTGTAGCGGGTGCTCTCATCATCCAACGGGGCGTCTGGGTCAGCCATCCCACCACGCGCCACACATGCCTGTATTTTTTTCCTCGTAGCAGCAAAGTGTCAGGAGTCAAAGCAGAGGATGTGCAAGCATTGCAGCTTGGCAAAACAGTAAAGGACAAAGTTGCAGCCAAAAGTCTCACTGAACCCTGCCTCCTTCATCTGCTTGAGTGTCAACCACTTACGCTTGTGGTTGAACGTTTCCATGTGGGTCTTTTGGACAGTGATTTGGCTCTCGCACTGTCCCAAATCTTCATTCGCACCCATGTAAAGCTTCAAGGCTTTCAGTTTGGAGTTGTTGTCACCACGAAACATTTCAGCCAGCTGTGGGAACTGCGCAGCTCTGGGTCCATTTGCGACACGTCCCAGCAAGTTCCACTGTCGCTTGCAGGTCTTGGAGTTGATCTCAGCAACCTGGGACGTCCCTGGAGCATCGCTCCGGTGTTCTTCTGCATCCTCTTTTTCTTCATGACTCCTCCATCAGACAACGCACCCAGTTGTGCAGAACATGCCTTTGGTTAAATAAATAAATAAATAATAAATAAATAAATATATATATATAATATGTTCCTTGTCACATGTTTTGCTATCCATAGTTTTGGTTAGTTTGTTTTTCGCTTGCTTGTTAATTACTTAATTTGTTAGTGTGTTAGTAGTTTGTTAACCAGTTAGTTAGTTGTTTGTTTGCTTTTTGGTTTGTTTGTTGATTCGTTGGTGTACTTGCTACCTGAATATTGGCCCCTGAACAAAACAACCGTGACATGTAATAGACCCACATGGCATGAACAAAACCACCATGACATGTAATAAACCACCATGGCATGAACAAAACCGCCATGACATGTAACAAATGACCATGACATGAAAATAAACACCATGACATATAATAAGTCATCATGACGTGATCAATAAAACCATGACATGTAATAAACCCATGTGGCATGAACAAAACCACCATGACATGAAATGAACCCTCATGACATGAATAAAACCACCATGACATGCGAGAAACCCACATGGCATGAACAAAACCACCATGACATGTCATAAAGCCACATGGCATGAACAAAACCACCAAGGCATGAAATGAACCCTCATGACATGAACAAAACCACCATGACATGTCATAAAGCCACATGGCATGAACAAAACCATCGTGACATGAAATCAAACATGGAATGAACTACCATGACATGGACAAGACATCCGAACACGGATCACCACAATAACATGGAGCTCCCATGCAGCACGTCATCATCACCATCACCAGCAGTCAGGTCTAGGTTCGACTTGCCACGCAGCAGGTCTTGACCCTCAAGCAAGGTCGCAATGGACCTGACAAGAAAAACAGACCCAATGCATTGCCAGTATATCAGAATCAAAATGGAACCAGCCAAGCCTCTTGGTTTCTCCACGGAACAGGCCCGACGTCGGAACAGCAGCAAGGGCAGTCTCATTCTCTTGAGCCTTCCTGCTGGGAGTTTCCAACTCACCTGCAGCCTGCGTCTCCATCTCATCAGCTGCAGGCACCTCATCTTCATGGCCTCCTTCCTCTGGGTCAGGAAGCTCCCCCAGCTGGTTGTCAGGCGGAACCTCCTGAACCTCATCGGGCAGAGTGTCAGGAAGATCTGGCTCCATGTCCGACTCCCAGCCACCATTGCCAACTGTACGAATAGAGTCAATAGCGGCCGCAGGTCTCTTCACTTTCGAAGCTGCACGCCTTGGTTTCTTGGGAGGTGCTGGCATCTCCTCCGCGATCTCAGCCAATACGTCTTTGGCTTCTCCCACGGTCAAGCCTGTCACCTCTGCAAATTCCTTTGGCGAGGGTGCCTTCCCATGTTCACCTTGCCATTCTTGAACTATTTCTCGAAACAAGCTTCCCAACTCAGCAGGAGCCGCCATGGCACAGAAAAGGCAAATTTGCTCTATTTGCAAGTCCTCAAAGCCAAAACTAGCTAAACACCTTGAGCCGACAAGCTTGCAGAAATCAATTTTTTGTTCCCGGAGTGTTCCCGGAGGTTCCCGGGGTGTTCCCGGGGTTTTCCCGGGTTGTTCCCGGGTTGTTTTTTTTCAAGGTTTCCATGCCCTGCATGTTCCTGCCAAGGTATGCTAGCCACAAAAAAAAACTTTTGACAATCCGCATCAATTTTTCTTGTGGCGTCGACACACTACTTTGCTAGTCGTCCCATGGCTTTGCCACTGCCGAAACCTGTCCAAAAGCCTTTTCTAAGAGCGGTTTCCATGTGCACGATGGAGAGAAGGTGGAACTCTTGCGCAAGTACCGGATCACAGAAACGACATTGGCCTTACACAGTGGTTCCGTTGACAACAGCTTTGACCACAGAAATTGAAACAAGGCCCAGGCGTCATCCCATGTGTCAGTTTGACTCCAATCTATGTCCTGCAGGGATCTGAATGGAGAAGAAGATATACCAACTATACCTACCACAGTTCAGAATTGCAAGTCCTCGAAAAGTTCGACATCTGTCTTCGTGAAGTCAACTTGGCCCTCAAAGGTCGGACGAGGCAGGGCCTGACACATGAACAGACTGTCCATCTATGGAAACCAAGCAGCTGAGAAAACACATATGCCCACCTTCCAACTTGGTTTGCCCATTTCTTTCTTCAGTTGTGCCAGGTGCACACCAAACTTGTCATGGTAAGCCCTTATCCAAAAGAAGCTGGGGTGCGCCCAGGAGAAAGCCACATAGCCTTGCAAGAAACTCAGGACCACACTGGCTTTCGTGAAGCCTCTCTTTGATTCCGCTCCAGCTTGTGGAGCCATCTTCCTTCTTTCTGCGTTTCACAAGGGGGTCACCTTCCATGGAAGACAGGTCTGCAGCTGTGAGGTGGCCAGCTGCAAGGCCCAACTCTGACAAGAGCTGTTCATCATTGCTCCACAACCAATGCCTTTTTGGAGTTGTGGTGGACCGATTGGTGGCATAGGCCCCACCCCAGATCCCAAGTGTGAAGATATTCTGTTCCTTGAAGAAACAGTCAAGTCTTGGGTGTGCTGGAGCTCTGGACCCCTGAGGTTGTTCCAGTAGGAATCGGCATAGCAAACTCAAAGAGTAGTACATCAACAACACCACTCGTGAAGCTAGCCGGTTTCCAAAACGCACAAAATTGTATCCTCGATTTCCTTCTGGGAAGAGCCAACTGCGCCCGTGTGTGCCAGCAGCCCTGAGCATTTGGCAGAATGGAAAAATGAGATGTGTATATATATATATATATTATATTTCTATTTATATTTGTATATATATATATAGAATAGATAAATAAATAGATAGATAGGTAGGTAGAGGCAAGAAAAAATTCTCTTCATATCCATGTTCAAGCCAGATTCGGCACACAAAAGCTGTCGCAACACAAGGCCATTATGTGTAGCGCCCCCTCTTTTGAGCGCCGCATTGTCTGGAGACAAAGCCTAGCTGACAAAGCAAATTGGTCAAGAAAAATCTGACGTTGCACTGATGAGGCCCAGGCGCAAAGCCAGCATCAGTCAAGAAATCGAAAGCTCTGCTATTGTGGTTGCTCCGATCGAGCTCCACTCCAGAATATCCAGCCTGGCACAATGGGATCTAAACAGCTATAAGAAGGAAATTGGCACAGGCAGCGGACGCCTGTCGCAGCTGTTGGCTTACTTTGCCCTGCCCGCTGAAGTATTCTATAAAATCATACGCCTGAGATGCAGGCAGTCAGATGTTTTTAGTGGTGGGTCCATCCCACAATATGCTGAGGCTATGACACTTGAGGAGTCCAAAGCACCCATATTGATGATGTGAAGGTGCAGCAAAATAAGAATTGGAGGGGCGCCCCAAGAAAGCAGCTCGGCAACCCCCATGGCTCAAAATCTTCCGATCGCTTTTGAACAGAAAACTGCATAGTGCACAGCTTTGGCACATGCACACACACACACCGTTGATCTGGCGTAACAAATCAAGAATGGCAATGCTCTTTCTTTTTGGCCCACCGCATATCAACCCTAGCAGCGGCAGCAGAGATAATTTAACCGTGGCGAATTACCACAGTGAAGGCAAATCTGTACACGGAATTTGAGCCAGTCTATGCCAGTCTACATGAAGCGTCGTTTCTTCAACTAGCCAGGTGTAAGCGAGGCCAGGCAGGAGGCACGCTCAGAACTTCCCATCCACAGATCCGATGCCTGCCTGAAGGACAGGCTACTGTCCGCAGCCCGCTTGGCCCTGATAAATTCCATCCTTTTTTTCTGGAAGTCACCAGGGACATATGTGGTATCTTCCTCCTGGTCTCCAGGGACGGCTGCGGCAGACAGCCCATCAGACAAAGGCACAGCTAATGCTGCCTCCTCCTCCGGCCCCACATCATCTCCCCCCTTCTTCTTTGAATTTTTCTTGCCTTTCGCTGTTGTTTTCTTGGCCTTCCTTTTGGGAGCAGGCTTCGGAAGAGCTTCCTCAGTACTGCCACCCATGTCTTGCGCATCATCCTTCACAGTTGAGAAGGGCACAAGACACTTGGCTTCTTCAGCAGTTTGCTTCAGAGAATCCAACACATGTGCAGGCAACATGTGCTTTGACCTGGCCGGTGTAGCAACCGGGCGATCCTGCTGCGATGCTGCTGCCTTGGCATCTCTGAAAGCTTTGCACTTTGCAGTCAAAGTTGCCCAATCCAGCTTAGGCTTGGCTGCAGCAGCTTTCTCCAGAACTCCTTCAGGATTCCCAGGTACTGCAGCATCCAAAAGCATTTCAACGCTGTCTGCGCTGACTTGCGAGTCGCATTCAGCATGGTCAAGCTGCGGTGGAAGCTTCTGGAGTCTCTGCTTCAGGTTGGTCAAATTCTTCAGCTTTGACGTTTGTGGCGCATCCTTCAGAGTTCTTTTGAACTTGGTGACACATTTCCGAAGTCCACAGGCCATCTTTCCTGCAAGAGCTCCCACGCAATCCATACTGATACCCAATGGTATCATCTTCTGCTGCTGGAAGAAAAGCATTATCCCATCTGACAGGACTTGCTCTGACAGGCGAGCAATGTGGGGCGTCACCTTGAGGACAGCGAAGATGGCCTGCACCAGCATGTTTCGATTGAACATGATTATAGATAGGTAGAGCAAGTCTGCTGCAGAAAAAACCATACGACGTTAGCAGGCCTGGGTGTTGAGATCGCAATCTCGCAGAGTGGCGTCAGCATTCTTGAACAAACCTTCAGAGTGTGCTTGGATGAAGCTGAACTTGGCCTCGGACAAGAAGCACAGCTTCAACTAGGTGCAGCAAGGAACAAAAACACCACGCAGAAGCAACATAGGCAAGCAACATCTAGCAGTTCAGGCTCTTCTCCAAAAGCATCAGCGTACTTCTGGGCAAGGTCCGGGTCAGCCAGAAGCTGCTTCAAAGTTCTCATGGCTTGTGCTCCGCCCTATACCGGTCCAAGAGGAGCTGCAGGAGGGAACAGCCATGTGTCCAAGAAGCAAGGTAGATGCAGATTCTGCACTTAAGCAAGGGCACTGGAGGTAGACTGCCATTTTGACCATCTATACTTTCGAAACTTATGTTTTGCCGCCTGAGGCCAGTCGAACCCTTATATGATGGGTCCCAGCAACAAACATTTAAACAAAAAAACCTGACAGGAACAAACCACCATGCCACGTGACTGCATTGGGAACCAAAAAACCATGGATTGAGATACCTGGACCTAAAAACCATAACACATAACCATGAGCCACCATGGGGTGCAACATCGTAGGATCAAGAACCACTATGGCATGTAAAGAACGTCACACATGAGCAACATGAACCGCCATGACTTTAAAAAAGCACAATGACACATGAACAGCATGAACCATCATGACATAAACAACACCATGACACATGAACAACATGAACCACCATGACATGTAAAAACAACATGAACCACCATGACATGATGGAACATCAAAACACATGAGCAGCATGAACCACCATGACATGAAAAAACCGAACGCACATGAACAACATGAACCACCATGACATGTAAACAAAGCATGACCCATCATGACTTTAAAAAACACCATGACAAGTGAACAACATGAACCACCACTACATGAACAAAACAACTTGGCACATGAACATGAACCGCCATGACATGAAAAAACACCATGACACATGAACAACATGAACTTCCATGACATGAACAAAAACAAATGGCACATGAACAGCATGAACCACCATGACATATAAACAAAACATGAACCACCATGACTTTTTAAAAAACACCATGACACAAGAACAACATGAACCACCATGACATGAAAAAAAACACTTGGCACATGAACAACATGAACCGCCATGGCATGAAAAAACAACATGACACATGAACAACATGAACTACCATGACATGAACAAACACATGGCTCATGAACAGCATGAACCACCATGACATGTAAACAAAATACGAACCACCATGACATGCAAATAGACACGCCATGATATGTAAACAAAACATGAACCGCCATGACATGGAAAACACACCATGACATGTAAAAATGCCATCTGACCGCAACAGACCGCAACAGACAGAAACAAACACTGAGGCCCCGGCCAGGTTCATGCAATGACACAATCCACACATGTGCATTACATAAGCCACCATGACATGAAAACAGAAACATCATGTTGACGTGAATCACCATGTCATGTAAATCTTAGGTCCCGACAGGCATCCCACCTGCTGACAGGGAACGCACACACAACCAAAACACAAAAGTACCAGCTGAGCTCTAGACATCATAAACCTAGGTACCTTGTGCCATGCGCAAACTGAAGCATGTGTTGCAACATTGCCATTGCTGATACAATCTTCACTGAGGCCAGCTCCATCATTCACATCTTCACCTCAGACAAGTTGCTGCAAAGCAAAAAATTGCAAACAAACCACGCAAAGCAGCGATCATGTCAGATATTTTGTGCTGCTGCAGCCGTCAAACCAACAGTGCGCCAGTGCAGCGCTATTTTTTAGCCCAGTCTGTGCGTAGCTTGCAGTCAGCTATACTCTACATCCTCAGAGATCACCATGGTCCACGTGCGCTTCCTTGGCACATGCAATGGACAAGAGATTCCCCATTAAAAAAATCAAATTAAGGCCCAGGCTGCGGCACGACTGCCGGAGGTGGTGGGCAGATCGGGCCAAACGATCCACTGGCTGGAGTCCTGCAATCCACAGACTGGTCCAAGAAGCAACAGAAAGTTCTCTCATCCAATCTGTCCTCTGCGTTGGTGGGTGTTTACTGGTCTGACCCAGCGCGCCATGCAGGTCTGCAACTTTTGGCGTTGCAGGCTTTGCCCTCAGTTTGGCGACATCAAAACTGAAAAAAAACATGCGCCCCAAAAATGCCCAGTATATGTTTGCCACACTTGAGGCCTGGACTTCACTGGGGGCTGCTCCGCGGAAGAGGAACTCTTGGAAGACCCAAGCTGCTTGGGTGCAGCCTGTACTGCAGGTGCCTTTGGTCCTGTAGCAGCCATGTGCATTGCCTTTGCCTGCCGGTTCTTCACTGCGGCAGCGTGTTCTTTTTTCAGGTCCCTGATTGCGTCCAAGTGGAACCTCAGTTTTTCGTGGTGCTCTTCGATCTGCTTGGCAGTCACTGGGTCGTATGCAGGTCCCTTGCTTGGGTTTGAATCCAAACTCACACCTTTTGCCGAGGTGTTTTCAGCCTCAGACATGCAGGTGTGTTGAAAATTCTCAAGGTCAAACCATGCAAGGGAATAAGTTCCTGGCACAGGGAGGCAGATTTTGCCGGGCAGGAAAGCTCAAGATCTGAGCCTTTGAGAGGGCGCCACGTGTTTCAGCGCGGGCCTGTGCAAATGGCTAAAGTGAAGCCATGCTTCAAGAAGAAATAATGAAGTACCGCTTGCACGCCTTCTTCTCAATCTCGTCAGCAATCAGCATATGGAGTCGCGTGGTCAGCGGTTTGCTGGAAGCCAAATGGCTGCAAAAGCAAGATGAAATCACACACTGCCTGAAATGTCAGCATTCTGCTGGATAGTAACCCGAACTGATCACAGCTTCCAGATTTTTGAGGGCTGGACATTCTGCACGGAAAATGCAGTGGGCACACAGCAAATGAGCCAAAACAGACTGCCAAGACTGCAAGTAATCACCATGCTGCAACATCTCTTGATCACGCAGGCACGCATGAAAAAGACAAAACATGACAATTTTGAAAAAATCATTCGAATTCATAAAAAAAATCAAAAGTTTGATACATGAGCTCAGGGTTTTAAGTACGAAATGGCCATTTCTGACCTAAAACCCCTCATTTCTTATTTCTTACTTAAAACCCCTACGAGATGCCCCTCTGGGTCCAACGGCCATCAGCTGCGGATAAATCGCCCATGTTCGGATAAATTCAATCGAGTCAAATATTTTTTTGCCTGATAAAACCAACGTGTTCATACGTGTTCAACAATGAATTCCAGCTGTTTTCCCATGTTGCCGGATTTTTCCCAGTTACATCCACCATGTACTGCTTCAAATTGAATCTACCATATCCACATGTTTTAATGTCTAGATCCGCACCAAATTTGAAACTCGAGGTTGTGTTGGATGGACGCCCTGTTGCTTTCTTTGAAAGGCACTGTGATGATGGCTGGGATTGCAGGAATCATCCTCAAGTGGCCACACTTTTTAATTTGTGAATTATGGCAACATGTTTGGACAATTCTTATGCATCTTCAGTGCATACCGAACATGAATAGACAGTAGAAATTGTCCCATCTTTGGGGTCGTCAGTTTGTTTCTTTCTTTGAGTCACTGACAAACAAAGGAATTTTCACATTTGAACTATGAACCATGATTAGCACCATGTAACATATTTACTTGATAAATTTTCATCGGGGTCTCACAACATACGCATGAAGATCAATAGGTGTGATCTTTAGATATTCATTTAAGAATAACGTTAAATACCAATTGTTAAAAAACATTGTCTTTTACTTATATTTACGATGTACCCACATGTCATGTCATGGCGAGTACTGCTTATGTAATTGCTAAAAAGGTCGCTGTATAACTGCTTCGTCCTATATCAAATAACAAGACCCAAACATATTGAAATCATGATGTGTTTCTAAAGTGATGTTGAAATACTGTTGTATGCTGGTTGGTGGTTTCAAACATTTTTTTTCCATAATAAATTGGGAATAATCATCCCAACTGACTATATAATATGTTCAAGATGATTAAAACCACCAACCAGTTGTTGTTTGTTTAATGTGTGTTTCTTAAACAAACAAACGTGCATTATCTCCGAGGATTGGTCGACCTGTCGACCTGGTCACTTTCGACGGTTCCAGGGAATCCCAACGGATGTTTTGGTTATCAGTGGTGCCCAGCAGTTGTGATTTTGTTTATCACCCATCTGAGCTATGGTCAATACTCATGGTTAATAACCATTAATAGGGGCTAGTCATCCAATGGTTCATAGGGATTTATAATAACCATTACAAGGATCCTTATTATGGATGGGATGACCATCAACCATATAGTGAGTATTGACCATGGCTCGTCTAAGTATAGATTTGTATATAAATATAATATATATATATATATATACACCTCTAGAAAGCCTAGACATTGTAGTGACAAAGCAACTTAGGTAAATATGGGGCACCACCTTGTGACAACCAATGATATGACACGTGATATATTGGTGATTGTATGGGATTCATGGCGAATGAGCGAAACTTGCCATGGGCATGATGGTACTTAACCAGCCAAAATGGTGCTTCGATGCGATGCAATATAACGGATACCCTCTGGTCATTTAACACAGCCATGGAAAATCAACATTTTTAATAGGTAAACCATCTATAAATGGGGCATTTTCCATGGCTATGTTAAACAACCAGAGGGTATATTGTGGGGGTATCATTCGGATTCAACAAATCGTAAGACTTTGTGTCTAAAACGGTGTTTTTGGTATGTTGAAATAACACAGTGATTCTGATTAATTGATCGGCCTGCAAATGTTGGATCACGCTATTTTCAGGCAAACCCGCTTAGGGGTTTCCATAAATGAAGGTACCCCAAAACGGATTGTTTTTAATGGAAAATCATATTAAAATGGATGATTTGGGGGTACTCCCATTTCAGGAAACCTCCACTTAGGGAACTTCATGACATTTAGGATCCTCCTAATCCAATTGGACATGTAAAGAGAACTTGTTTTCTTTTCCTGCTGATTCCTCTCCAGGACGAGGTTGCACTTTGCCGCTGAGCACCTGAGAAATTTGAAAGTCCAGGAGAAGCAAGGCCCAAGCTGTGCGCATTTGTGTAGCCTCAAATGAGCCTATGGTCAAAAGCCTGGTTGGTTGATGATCATAGCGGATTATACTACAATGTGGGGCCCTCTAGTTGTAAGTTTGTTTGTAAACCCCATAAACTATACATATAGTATTCATATCCCATAGCTATTGGAGTTATAAACGCACCAACTTAGCTATCGTAAACGGGGACCCCACATTGCATCCCTTTTTTCTATTAGTGATTGCAATAATTCAATAGCAGAACCCAAATTCATAGAGCTATGGAAGCTAAGATGGTGGATTTTTTTCCTTGGGCATGGTCATCTATCCCATTTCATGGGAATCTGTGGGTCATGGGTATATCAATCCCTAGCGGTGAGTTTTTTTCTTGGTTCCATAAAATATCATGGTAATCAGCACATGGTTATGATGATGACCATTTATAATGGTCACCATTTTATGTTTTTTTTTAAGTGTTGTTGATATACATGTGGATGTAGATCATCACAAACACATACACATCGATGCGACAACATCAGCTTCTGAAACTTACGCATTGTCAAAGCATGCGCCTCTGTAATCTGTGACAGCCCAATAAAGGTGGATGCTAAGGACCACCATCAGCTTGTGAAATTTACCCAAGATTGTTGTCAAAGCTTATTCTATATGATATGCGACAACCCCACAAAGGTGGATGCTACGGGCCACCATCACAATGTAATTTATTGCAGATCCAAGGCGCTCAGCTTCCAAAGTCTCGCCCCTGCCACCTACAACTCTTGCGCCTGCCACGCGCTTTTCTACTTCCCCAGTTCAGGGGTGTGATTTGTATGGGCCTGCCAATGCAACACACATGCAGCACACACGCAACACATATGCAACACAAGCATTTTCCCAAGCAAAGTGGCTGCGGGGGCCAAAATGGACATTTTCCATTCTAATCCATTCTAAGACCGGAGTTGGGGGCCAAATCCTGCACGTTGACTGTAAATTTACAGGTGAAAAGCTCATGTTGCATTTCGTGTCGCATGTGTGTTGCATGTGTGTTGCATGTGCGTTGCATAGCAGGTGTGTAGGATAGAGCAGTCACGCTCTCAAAGTGGTGCGCCTGTTACGGAGAACGGCCAGCCAGTGCACCCCACAACATTGCGGAATCAGGTCAAAAAGGTGTCCAGTCTGTCGCTGTATGTGTTTCCCGCAGCATAACCAATTTTGGCACATACGCGCACGCGCAAGCAAACAGACACACCCACACACACACACACAAACACCCACCCAAACTGATCCCGATGCTTTCTCTGACACAGTGTCGTCATCATATTCGCTTTTGTCTGCAGCCATGGATCAATCCTATTGTACCTTTTCCGAGTCCGGGTTCTTAAAAAAAAACAGCCATCCCATGAAGTACCACGCCACAGAGGTCACGTTCCCCCTGTCCCCCAATTCAATGTTGTCTTCTGAATTTTGTGTTTGGCGGGCCTTCAAAAAAGCAGCCATTTGTGTTGATGATGCTCGGCACTTCCGATCACAACATTGAAGTTGGGGGTTGCGGGGGTAAGCAAACTATCTCTGTGGTTTCAAGTGGATGGCCGTTTTTGTTTAAAACCCGGTAGTAATCCCCAAAATGGGTGAATAGATAAATATAGATATATAAGATTATGGGAGTTCCATTATATGATATTTCATTATGGTTCATTTTCCCTCTCTCATGAGGACTAGGTGTTGTATATATATATGTATATTTAAATATGTATATAGATCTAGGGAGTATAATGGAATAACCATAGGTCTTTTCGCCGTGGAAATCCTGCAGGCATTCCTAAGACCATGGAGATTGTGTTGGCCACCCGCAGCTGGGGATTCTGGGCAGCCATGGATCATGGGAGGTTTCACCATCAAATGGTGATTTAATTGGGGTAATTTACAACGACCTCACGGTTCTCACGAACCCTGGAATCATGGCTTATGAGGGAAATCATCCCCAAGTTGCCTTACTTCAGGTTAGTGAAATAATATAGTTTACCCAGATTTAATGGCCTTTAAATGAGTCTTTTAATTTGGTTTTCATGGGTTAAATATCTATGGTTAATGAGGGTTAATAATTGTTTAATGATGGTTAATTTCATGATCATTGTTTTTAAAACACATGTATATAATTATGGGGGTTTCCATAAATGGAGGTATCCCCTATCAATGGTTGGTTTATAAGGGAAAATCCACCTATAAATGGATGATTTTGGGTTACCCCTATTTTAGGAAACCCCGATGTATTATTATTTGAGTTTTTCACCTTAGACAAAGCAGACATTGATATTTTTTATTGGCAGAAGTGTTGATTTTTGTCTTAAGGGAATATGTTTTATTTTTTTGGGAGCTCCGAATCAGCAAATTCAAGGTTACTGCATACGACAAAGTAACCAAGTTGCTTTATAAATAGGTTTGCGAGTTATGTTAGATCCAATTGTAATTGGGTGGGTTTATAAACTAACTAGATAATCAACTTCTAACAGGGGGGCACATTGTAGGCGGGGATGCTACCTATATATTTGGTTTTAATGGGAAACATTCTGGGAACCCCTATACCAACCAGCCAGAAAGGTATTGTATTTTGGTTTTTGAACACTGTTTTTTAGCGTTTGAGAGAGCAGGAACATTCAAAACCACAGAAAACAATTGGGAACTGATGATTTTACTATCAAAAGTTGTGCTTAAATGGGAAATAATGGGAATACAGTGGGAATATACCCTCTGATAATTTAACATGGCTATTGAGCATGTCCATTTATAGTTGATTTGCCTAGCTATAAAATGATGATTTTCATTATGTCTACCAGAGGGTAGTTGGGGGTTCGGAATCATTCAACTGAAAAAAAATTCGTAGAGGTGATGGCCGTGATGGTGTGATATGCCCAGAAATGCGGGTGACATCATCTGAATTGGTGGTAAATGCGCCGCTATAATTACTGCCATGTACACACACTCATTCAACGAACGTACCCCACATATGTAGCCGTACTGCTTTTATCCACAATTCATAGTGGCCAAGGCACAATTATTTTTTGAAGGGTATACCTTAAGCATTTTTGTGTTGGTTATATGTTTTTCTCTTGGTTAAACTCTTTTCTTGGTTTATTCCGTATTTTTGGTCTTTAAATCTAATTGTATATTGGCTAGATCCCTGGAATTATGGCCCTTAACAACTATAGCCAAACAACTATGGCCACGGGGGTATTACTTCCTGCAACCAAGGTGAAAAATATCACTTACATGAACTTGTTTGAGCCAGTTAAAACTGATTTAAAGGGCTATAGCTGTAGTTTATACACTTGATACAGATCAATACAGATAAGTGAATGATTCCATATCATTCCATATCATTCCATATTCATCCATACTATTCCATGTGTTTGGTTATATCATGTTAAATCGCTTTCGTCCATTTGGTTAAAAATTCGTGACCTCACGGTTGTTCTCCCGAGCCTGGAATGATGGTGAGGATTCGGGCATTCCGCCCCGAAGCCAAGACTGATTGGTGGTTTGGAATATGACTTTTGACTTTCCAGAAATATTGGGAATGTCATCATTCCAACTGATGAACTCATATTTTTCAGAGGGGTAGGTATACCACCAACCAGAAGAACTATTCTTGTGATAAAGATGATTTTAGATGGATATAACATGATACTTCTAAAGGCTAGACTAGACTATAGTACTATTCCTAAGCATATCATTTTTTTTTAGATGGATATAGCATGATATTTCTAAAATTAATGGTGACTAGGATATAGATGGATATAGCATGATATAGCTTTGGTTTATCCCATGTTTGATGAAATATTATTATAATCATAAACAATGACTATAATTATGTGTTTATCCCATTCTATAATGTCTATCCCAATCTAACATCGTATTATGGTTAAATCCCAATGTTTCATTGAATCTATTCATAGCTATCTGGGGCCGTTTACGATAGCGTTGGTCAACTCCAATAACTCGGGGATATATAGGTAATTTGTTACAGGTTGCAACATAGAAAACGGCCCATAGAAATCGTGGATTTACCTAGCGATTCAACATGGTGATTTTCCATAGTTGTTTGTATGTTTACCAGAGGGTAGTAGATATATGTAGATATACCAAAGAAATTTATTGGGTTTACAAACCAACAAACATCACTGGAGGGCCCGCTATATGATGTTATGTGCTGGTTGACACCTATGTTTTTTTCCAGCATCACTGCATATCAGTAACTATAGTTGCTCTATAAAACCCATGAATACTATTTCGTTATTTTTGTACGACAAACCATCGATATTGCAAAGGCTAAACCTCTATGTTTGGTTAAATCAGGTACATCCAGTTTGCTTAATCCATACGGTTAAATCAGGGTAAACCCCTATGTTTGGCTAAATGTTTACTAGTCATATAATGTTATGTATTGGTCAACCACATATGTTTGGTTTTGTACACTGGTTAAATCCTTTGTTCAATGCATATGTTCATCTATTGTCTTTGTTGCCATATAAGTGGTTATATAAATCAGTTACTGATGATATTCCAGAGAGAAACTCACCATATTTCACCATTTTCCATTGAGAAACTCACCATTTTCCACCGATAAAAAATCACCCAGTGATCCCGCCAGTTCCGTTGCGCCGAGGACAACTCTTCACGGGTCTCTTCCTCTTCCTGGGCCCGGGCCGTGTGATCCGCCCCGTGCGAAACCTGCGCTTCGAGACAACGGAGTCATGGCACGTGCACGGCAAGTGGGGTTGATAGGGGAATTGAGCCAAGAAATGCCATCAAATAGATGTGTATATACGGTTATATACGTATGTATATATATATATATACATAGAACATCATAGAACTAATTAATTGTAGTGTGTGTGTGTTATATATATAATATATTTCTTTATATAATTCTCAGAAGATTAAATGACGTATAATCATATATGTACCCGGATCTGGCTCAACCTGAGTAAATTAATCACATGTAAGCACGTTTGCGATGGGGTACATACTATCCTTGGTGCATCTAAGATTGGCCGTGACCCTTTAACATAAACCTTCATAAAAGTCTCGGGCCAGCCCACGATAATGGTCGTTGACAAGTGTGACACGAATATATCCGCTCTCTCGACATGCATGCACAAGAAAGCGCTTGGCTGTGTCCGTGATCGTGGACAGCACCGTGTACACGACTGAATTCTTGAACACCAGCTCAATCATGGACAACATGCGGTCCGTACCCACTTGGATTCGACGAGATCAATCAAGACCTGGAACAAGAAGTGTCCTCGATCAGCTCCGTGGGCATGAGTCTTGGTGGATTTGCATAACATAACCATGAGTAGAAAGTCCCCAATTTCGGATCAACCATGGTTATCCCAGTTGTAATTAAGTCATGACAGGTAACTAGTTATAGGGTGATCCTTGAAGGAGACTTAGCCATGCTTAACCCACGGAAACCAAGGGGAGATCTGAATAACGCTAGTTTCTATGGCTAAATGCGGCTGCCCAGGCCATATTTTATATGTATACATATGTACATATATATATATATATATGTATAAATAAATTTGATTAGACTTTATATATATATATACACATGTGTATATGTAAATTAATTCCAAATTATATTATATTCCATTCTAGGTGCTCCAGCGAAACGCTCTCACGGTTGGCCTGATCCATTGCCTCAGTTTCCAGGAATGGATTGGACCCATGGAACAACTCTTCCTCAATGTCTCTGTGCTCCGTGCCATGGCAGATGTCAGCATGACAAGTCCAGTGGTCATGCGGGGCCCGCCAGTGATGTGAACGTTGGTCTTAAGAAATCTGTGCAACAATAGATATATATATATATATAATATCTATAATGTGGGGCCTCCAAGATACCAATTGTTTGTAGAACATAACTCCTATTTCACAATGGTTTATGGTACGCAAATAACTATAGTTCATGGGTTCATAAAGCAGCAAACATCACCTTTGAGGGCCCCACATTGTACCAACTACCTTGGAACATAGAAATTCTCAATTCTACACATGGGTTTGTGTGAAGATTGTTTTGTTTTTCAAGGTAGACCCCTAATTTGGTCATTTTATTGGGAAAATGGTGACTTCCTACCGCGCAGATGGGCTCGGTGAATGTATATTGAGTCCATTATGGCTGGGTCCAACGATCCATCGCTACTGGCCTGGTCCAGCAACAAGGTCATGGGTGTGCTTAATTGAAACAAGTCGTGGGTCATGGTGGGGAAACCCGCCTTCGAGCCAATCCTCGGCAAGAAACTTCCTTTGACCCAGCCAAGCCTGCACGGGTCAGATGGACGCACGAAGTTTCGGATGGTGGATCAATGTGGTTTGAGTCTTGTTATTTTTGCGTGCACAACCGTTTGATAGGAAAATGACCCAAACTGGCTGCATGTTTATTTTTAAGGGTCAAGGGTTTATGGTCAGGATTTCTGTGTGATTCCTGCATGTCAGAGATCTCATTTTTGGCCAATTCCAATAGTCAATAGTCCGATAATTTGGAAGCCACATGTACAGTTTGCAGGAGAATGCACTTACTTTGGTACATGGCACATGATTGGTTGGTGATTGGTGATATAGATAGATAGATATATATATATATGTCACCAACAGGGGTCATCTGTGAATTTTGTACTGTAGATGGTTTCGGTTAACTAGGGCAACATCCCTTACATGTTGGAAGCAATTGGATATTATCCATTATAGCGCAGACACCATTCCCAACAAGTTCATTTATCATCACTGCAGCTGGATAGATGTAATTCATTTCCTATAGGCTACGACCAGTTTTCCGTCACTTTAGTTGGACTACACTCTGAACATATGTGAGAGCCTGTTGAACCTCGCAACTTCACCCCATGTCTATGACTTTGTTATTGTGTTTCTCATCGAAATTTGGGCATGAACAAAATCACCTAGAGCTACATGAATCATCCCCACGTGACCTTAGTTCAGGTTGGTGAACTTTGATAAATCTATTCAGATGGGGTATTTGATACCCTCTGGTAATTTCACATAACTATGGAAAATCACCATTGAAATAATAGGTAAAACAACTATTTCTATGGATAAATGGACATGTGCCATAGTCAAAGGTTGGATAAATAAAATTACTGGGTGATGGTCATCAATCCAATCCGGGATTCATATGAGCAGTGTTCAAAACCCCTGTTGGTTGATGATTAGTTCGGGGATTATACTACCTTTCATATATATATATGGGGGATTAAAACAATCCTAACAATCCAAGAACGGGGAATCCCTTTTATCCAACGAGTATTTCATGGAATGACAGGGGTTTTGGACAGATTCCAATGATGGGATGGATGAGACATGGGAACATACGGTGGATGGGCCAGCGAAATCCGAATCACCAGCTGATACAGTAGGTGGTAAACATCCCATCATTTTTTAGGGTTTCAACCATCCAAGGTGATGCAGGATTTCTTCAATCCACAGTATCAATCAGCTTTAAACAATTGTTCAGCTTGAGACTAAATGGTTGATACTGTGTAATAAATAATATCATTAATATGATATTAAAAATATCAAACAATTAGTATAACTGGTTGGTGGTTTGGAACATTTATTTTATGTTTCCATTTCATATATGGGATAATCATGCGTCCTACCTTTAAAAAAATGGGGTGGAATCAGGTTCTGGAATAGTTTTCAGAATAATTTCCATGTTTTCCATAATTTGTATGCTGACATCAGCTAAGAAGAATCATAGCAAAATAGTTTATGAACTCTTAACCTCCTGATGAGGCAGAATATTTTTCCACCCACAGAAGTTGAAGCACCTTGAAATGATTTTTAAGTAATTGACTGAAGGCACCCCAAAATAATTTCGAAGTTGGACATAGAATTATTTCACAACGCTCCAACTTTATTGAATAATTTTGCCAGGTTAGGCTATTGCTTTCATGGGGTGGTCTACTGGTACCCCCACCATAATTTATTGGGGAGAAAGGAGTCGATTCAGATTTCTTTGTCCAGAGGTCGGTAATAAGTGGTTCAGTAGTGCCACCACCATGGTTTGATTTTTTGAGACAGTTTGGGTCAATTTGGATCAATTTGGTATTGTTGAGCTATTCCACGGGAAGTTGTGTTTTGCCAGGTTAGGTTAATTGGTTTCCTGGGGTGGTCTAGTAGTACCCCCACCTCCAAAATAATTGTCTGGTGTGAAAGGGGGTCGGTTTAGAGATGATTTATTTGATTTGTGGTGCCGCCACCTCCTTTGTTTTTTTTTCCACGCTTGAGCGGCTGCCCTGCCAGGCGGCATCAGACGGCATTAGATTTTGTTGGTTATTATTTTGAGGTGGCCCTACTATTTTTTTCAATCATCCATCACCATCTTCCACCACCTCGAAATAATTTGAAAATATTTTGAGGCAAGGGAACTGTTCTGAGTAATGGCTGAACCACCACCAAATAATTGGTTTTCAACCTTTCAGAAATTATTTTGAGTGAGTGGGTAGTGTCAAAGGAAGTTATTTTGGGGTGGGTTGTAGTGGTTTTCAAAATATTATTTTGAAGTGCCTCCTAACTAAAGGCACCTCTGATTTATTTTTAAATTTGAATTGAGGGGGCACCTAGTGTTGTTGCTTATGGTAGCCCGCATGGATAATCCTTCCCATTGACTAATATGTTTCAGAGGGGTAGGTCAACCACCAACCAGATTAAAACAATAGGTAAATCAACTGTAACTGGGCCATTTTCAATAGCTATGTAACAAAATATCAAACAACTAGTATAATGTTTATTGATCTTTACTCTGGCGTCAAATGGTAATACTGATCCCATCCCCAGACATCCCCCGGAAAAAAGGTCCCAAATATGTGATGGAAAACCCCTTCGGGGTTTCGGCGTTTCGGGGGTGTTTTAAAAAGAATCGGGACGGGGAAGAATCCATGGATTATAGCTGGCTAGTTGTAGTTCATTGTTTCTCTAGTAATATTAATATTCCATTCAATCATCATGTTTGATGATTACACCTCACAGCTTTGAACCATTGTTAATATACTGACCAGCTTGATATGCTGTGACAGGTGCTGAGAAGCAAGCGGCTGATCAGATCCTCGACGGTGCCATGACATCATGATGGAGGGTTGGCTTGGGTTGGGCTGCTTTTTTTTGAAGGGGGGTATATCCAACCATTCAGAATCACTTTATGTGATATAAATTGCTTCATAGACTTGTCCAACCATATGTATATGTATATATATATATATTCTATATATATATATTTATTGATTTATTTTATTTTTAGAGAGAGAGAGAGATATGTATCCTGTTTTCAGCCCTAACTGAGTATGAATCAACAGACACCAATTGTTTTTTTTGGGGTGTGGCATTTGATTCTTTCAGAATTCATGGGAAGATCATGCTATGACTAACCATATAGCCATACATGATATTAAGCTTTGATATCCTACTGGTAGAAGTTGGATGTCACTAGTGGGGATTCGCGGTGATCCGAACTGGGCTGGAACTCCCTCAAACTGTGATGTTTTGGGATATACTCTGGCCACATCTATGTGGGTCTTTGAAACTGGGGCCTAAGCTGTTCACAGTGTGGATTTGTTCACTTGATTTTGGTGTGACTGAATATGAAGTATACATCAGTAAACTTCCAAAGTGGCATGTTTGAAGAGGAATGGTTAACGATCATATCTCGACCTTTGTTCTAGGCAGAGATAGGCGCGTAACTGGGATTAGTTACCTACTACAGGTCTTTGTGGGATGACAAACTACCCATGAACTGAAACCCCAGCAATGTTCTTACAATCTTAGATGGTTACCAGTTATCCTGAAGCCGCACTAGTACCACGGATATAGCCCTTAGATGTCCTTAGAACATTGTCCCCCAAGCATAGTTGTGGTGACCACAAGTATAGGATGCCAGTGACAGGAGAAGTGCTCACTTAATGGAATAACCGGGGGAGGAGGAATAGCTGGATGGTTTCACGACTGGGGCAATAACCATCCACAATTGCTTACAAGGCCTCAATACCATAGGAAGACCAGAAGAGAAATTGTGATTTCACCCAGAAAAAATGGGATTCAATGGGATTTATAGCTGCTCATGGCCCTAAGCCAGTTGTGGCCATGGGATGAAATATATGGTTGGTCAATGTTGGCACGAAACAATCCAGATAAACCTATTACGGGCTATAGTGGCTATCACTGACGCTGCGTTTGGGAACCTATTTGCGATGACCCTACAGATCACAGATCCAATGGGTGAGTTCAGTGTAACAGTTTAATCAACCAAAATCAGCCAAAAAACGATGCACATCACATTATCTCACATAAACATATGTTTTAAATATTGCTATAATATGTAATCTCACACCTTGATAGTTGCTAGATTTACATGGCTACATGGTATGATCCCACAATCAGGGGAACTGTCTTCTTAAATGGGCCAAAAAAAAGAACAGATCCAAGATCCAATACTAAGACAGGGGAGTTACTTCGTTTAGGGGGTAAGTGATGATAAATTGCAAATACCCTCTGGTAATAAGTAAACGGGGCAGTGGTGGAAAATCATTTGTTTATAGAGGGTAGATTGGTTATATTCTACGTGCAAGTTATGTAAATAATTTATATATGGTGTGACCAAAAAGGACACAAGAGGTCCGCAGCTGCATTCTTCCCGATGTGCAGACAGAGTCATGCACAAGCAACCAGAACCTTTTCTTTTCAAAGGCATCAGAGAGAGAGAGATATATATATATATATATAGGAAGAGCATCCTGCACTGACAATATTGATTTTGATTTGCTTTTCCCCGCGGCCCATATCTAGCTGCCGAGAAAGGAGTACAGTACAAAGGCTGGCCCAGCACCTCTCCAGGACATATTGCGTCATGGAGCGGCAGTGCTCTGACGATCTTGCCGCAATACCTTGCCATGGTCTTGGCCGGCCGGAAGACAAGGGAGCTTCGCAAATTTCGGTCTCTGGCCGTGACGTCCAAGACCAGGGTCCTCACAGATCCGCAGACGCTCGCCAAGCCATTGCCTTTGACCCGCTCCAACGGAAGCGTCAATTGGGTAAAAGCTACCTCTGGACCTGCAGAAATGCAGCAAGCCAAAGCTGATCGGGCCGCTGAAACCAAAGCCAAGGCAAAAGCAAAAACCCCAGAGACCGCCTTTGTGAAACCAGAACGGCAACACCCGAGCAGAGCTTCTGACAACCTTTCCGGAAGAGCTGCAAGCACAGAAAAAAAGGGGACAAAAAGTGCCGTTTCTGCTTTTGCTCTCAGTGTTCTGATCACCATTCTGATGGTTGCTGAAAGAATTTTGTTTCTGAGCCCGCAGAGAGCGCTTTGCAACCATCTTCAACATTTCTCGGTAGTTCATGGTGCAGCACGCAGTTGCAATGCAATGCAACTTTCCCATTTCCTTCCGCAGACCCTTTTCATTGCGCGAGCCTGCAGAACAGAAAACAAGACGCCTCTTTTGCCATGGCGCAGACGCTTCCAGACCTTTATGCTGCCTTCGTGCTGTTCGAGGAGTTCCTGGGCTGGCTGCCATGCCAACAAGTGCGATGCACCCGGCGCTATGCATTGCACCACTCAGCCGCCGCCAGACTTCACAATCCCGTGAGACAGCTGGACGGAACAGTTGCCCTGCAAGCCACACCGAACTGGGCCAAGAAGGACAGATTGTGAAGTTTCCTACTCGCAAGAATCTCGGCGTGCCAAATGCCCCGAATCTTCTCTCCGCAACCGTTTCCAACAGACGATATGCAGCAAGTCACAGAGGCAGTCAAGCAGGCGGACAGATACCCGGCTCCGCATGGCACGACAGCTTCCCAGACAGCGGACAGGTACTCGACCGCGCCTCCGCGGGCTGATGAAGATGCTGGGTGACGGGAGGGTAGAAGGATAAAGGGTGGATCAAGGGCTGATAGATGCTGGGTGCAGGTGGGTAGAAGGATACAGGTTGGATAAACGGTGGGTCAAGGGCTGATAGATGCTGGGTGACGGGAGGGTAGAAGGATAAAGGTTGGATAAAGGGTGAATCAAAGGCTGATCGATGCTGGGTGACGGGTGGGTAGAAGGATAAAGGCTGATAGATGCTGGGTGACGGGTGGTTAGAAGGATAAAGGTTGGAAAAAGGTTGGATAAAGGTTTGATAAACGGTGGATCAAGGGCTGATAGATGCTGGGTGACGGGTGGGTAGAAGGATAAAAAATGGAAAAAGGGTGGAGACAGGGTGGATCAAAGGCTGATATGCTGGGCGACGGTGGGTAGAAGGATAAAGGCTGGATAAAGGTTGGATCAAGGGCTGGTAGGTGCTGGGTGACGGGTGGGTAGAAGGATAAAGGTAGGATAAAGGGTGGATAAAGGGTGGATAGATGCTGGGTGACGGGTGGGTAGAAGGATAAAGGTCGGATAAAGGGTGGATCAAGGGCTGATAGATGCTGGGCGACGGGTGAGTAGAAGGATACTGTAAAGGTTCTGTAAAGGGTGGATCAAGGGCTGATAGGTGCTGGGTGACGGGTGGGTAGAAGGATAAAGGTTCTATAAAGGGTGGATCAAAGGCTGATAGATGCTGGGTGACGGGTGGGTAGAAGGATAAAGGTTGGATAAAGGTTGGGCAAAGGTTGGATGAAGGTTGGATAGAGGGTGGATCAAGGGCTGATAGATGATCGGTGACGGGTGGGTAGAAGCAAAAAAGATTGGAAAAAGGGTGGATACAGGGTGGATCAAGGGCTGATGGATGCTGGGTGACGGGTGGGTAGAAGGATAAAGGTTGGATAAAGGTTTGATAAACGGTGGATCAAGGGCTGATAGATGCTGGGTGACGGGTGGGTAGAAGGATAAAGGTTGGATCAAGGGCTGATAGATGCTGGGTGACGGGTGGGTAGAAGGTCAAGGGTTGGATCAAAGGCTGATAGATGCTGGGCGACGGGTGTGTAGAAGGATAAAGGTTGGATAAAGGGTGGATCAGCGGGTAGAAGGCGTTGGATAAAGGGTGAATCAAGGGCTGACGGGTGGGTAAAGGGATAAAGATTCTAAGATTGGATAAAGGTTGGATAAAGGGTTGGATAAAGTGGATCAAGGGCTGATAGGTGCTGGGTGACGGGTGGGTAGAAGGATAAAGGTTGGACAAAGGTTGGATAAACGGTGTATCAAGGGCTGATAGATGCTGGGTGACGGGTGGGTAGAAGGATAAAGGTTGGATAAAGGGTGGATCAAGGGCTGCAAGGGCTGATAGATGCTGGGTGACGGATGGGTAAAAGGATAAAGGTTGTATAAAGGATGGATCAAGGGCTGATAGATGCTGGGTGACGGGTAGGTAGAAGGATACAGGTTGGGGCTGATAGATGGGTAAAGGGTGGATCAAGGGCTGATAGTTTTGAATATCTTGAGTTGTTCCCTGGCTGCAATTCATAAACAAAAAGAAGACCACGGATGCACATGAAACGCTTCTCATTGCATATGCGTTTTCCCGTGTCAGATTTGGTCCCGGACATGTGCTTCACTTGGGCTGAACTCCGTGCTGCGCGCGAATACAGATGTTACCCCCTTTCCATCAACAGAAGCCGCGAACATTGGGCACAGCATGAAAACTCAATGGGTTGCGTGTGTGTAGCACGTTTCAGTCTCGAGCCTAACGCTGCTGATTTTGACCTGCACGTTTCACGCTGGCGTCATTTTCTTTTGCGTCAGTGCTTCAGGTGAAAGCAGAAAAGCGCAAGAAAGATGAAAGATTTTGGAGACATTGGAATCAAGACATGTAAACCTTAGTTCCAAGAGATGTGCGGTTGACTTGAGAGCAACATTTTTTCCCACCAGCTGGCCGCTTCAGGCATTGTATTTCTTGCAAAACTTGGCCTCGAAAGTGACTGAGAAGATCGCGTTGCTGCCGCAGGCATCACTGTTTTTGTTGTGTGAGACATGTTTTTTGCAAGACGTTCGCACCCGTGTTTTTGCACTTGTCAGGTCCAGGCACCGAACTTTGATTGGGCTGCAGCCATCCGTTGGACTGGAGATGAACGTAAGTCCAGAATCATCATGTGCTGACTCCTCCGTTCCCAGCCCAAGAGGCATCATCAAAAAATACATACATATATATACATATATATATATTGTATATGTGTTGCCTATTTTCTAACATGTGTTCAACTGTTTTGTCTTTGTTTTGCTTATATATGGGCTTTTCAGAGTACGATTGCAATGATCAGTGTTTTTTTGTTTTTTCCTTTATATATATATATATGTACTAATCCGTTCCCCCTAATACTAAACCCCCCACCCCCCAAATAATAAATTACTCAGGTAGTTTTTTATTATTAGGGGGTATGTACTAGTAGGGCGCGAAGCTTTCCCTAATAATAAATTACAACCCGAATAAAAAAAGAAACTCTTTTTTATTTCAAAATCGATTTGATTTCCTTTGAAAATAGAATTCAAATATTGCCAAAACTTCGATTCCGAAGCTTTCCGTAATATATATTTACTTCAAAACCCGGATATAAAAAAAAACAAGTGTTTTTTATTTCAAAATTGTTTAGATTTCCTTTTGAAATATAATTAAAATATTGCCAAAATTGGATTTCGAAGTTTTTCCCTAATACAAACTAAATTAGAAACTTTAATATAGAATATATTTTTATCGACCTTAAAAGACGGAGCCTAATAAAAAATACCCCGGGGGCTGACTAGTTTTTTTTTTTGGGGGGGTGAAACCCTGAAATGGCAGCTTCATTTCTAAATGTAATTTGTTTTCTAAAGGGGATCAATTAAACATCAAATTGGCCAACCTCAAGTTTTCCAAATCTGAAGACGGTCCCTTTTTTTTGGGGGGGGCGGTTTAGTAATAGGGGGAAGGGATTACACGCATGTATTTTTTCATGTGCATTTATCTAGGTTTGCAACGCGCCCTATATTCATTGCAGCACCGTCCTCTCCAGGTGAAAAACACCTTGATGAACTGCCGGAACAGCTGCCGCTCCGCTTCTTGGCGTTTTCGGGTCCTGAAAACCAGGGGAAATCCCGATTTTTTCACAGGAAAAGTAAAGGAACACCACTTGAAATGTGGTTTATGATTGGAACACATGTGAACATATCATATGATTTCGGGATTTATAAATGATTTTCTCGGCTTTAACTGGGGAGTTCTGCAGTGGGATTCAACCGACCCATTCCGGCCAATCCACCTTTTTACATATTTTTTATCGGCATATGTGACTGGTCATTCAAAGTGGTGCTCCCCCAAGCTAATTTGGTTGCTAGCTAGGTGAACTCAATGGTTGATTGTAGATATATCTACAGTATTCATGGGGTTTATGAATCAACAAACATCATTGTCTGGGCTGTGGAGTCTGCGACCGCTCTCCCAGGCTTCACTCACGAAGAATTGAAACCAACAGAAACTGGGAGCTATGCGATGCGTCTACGGGACTGGGGGTGGTGCAATAAACTGGGATATAACACAAATAGTTCTATGATACTAATATACAAAAAGTAGGTTCTACACTATTTGATTATTTCTCATTGAAACTGTACTCCTGAGTAGTAAACTGATATTAACCATCCTATTATAACTATATGCATATTCCAGACAAGAAGAACCCGGGATAGGAAACAGTTCCCTGTATAAAGTCATGCAGTTATGAAGCACTCACATAGTGATTTGGTTCAAGTTTTCGGGCGCAAAATGACCCACAAATGGGATTATCATTTGTTATGCTCGACACTCCATATTATAGAATTATTGATCTTGACCTCATGCCCGTAGTGGATGAGATCCATTTTCTTGATCATGAACCTAGGACCCACATGCAAGTTGGATGATCCTGACTGTGATCTGGAGAAAACCATGTCTGGTGAAGTGTGGGTGAAAATGCCTATACCTTGTTGCTATTTTGACAGATGATGAGGATGATGTGCAAAAGGTCATTTATTACACTACTTGATCTTTTGCCGTTTTTGTGGGAGGATGTACCAGGCATCAAGACATTGATTTGTTTGATACCAACCAACTTATGGCAAAAACACGGACTACAGATGATTTTCCCATGAAAACGCCTCCCAAATTCTGTGAGATTTCCCTAGCCAGGTTTGATCACCAGAGGGTAAACCATGCTGGGAGTGGTTGTAGATACTTGTTGTTCCTTGATTCGCGCGATGTGCGTGTATTTATATATATATATAACCTTTACTTACAACAAACATAAACCTGAACAAAACATTGAAAATAAGACGACATTGTTGAATTATTCCAACTACCAAATCATTCCATTTATTCCGTAGGTTTTTGTTCATGGTTACCATTGGATTTCGGAGCCAGTGACGCCAAGGAACTCTTTTCCACACTGGCGGCGTTGACGCCTTTCTCGAATCACAACCAGAGACTTGGTGTCCGGAAAAAGGGTCCAAAAAGTTTCAGTTGTCACCACTATTTTAGGTGCATTTTCCTTGCCTATTTTTGCGGGGGTTAATATATCTACATAGACGCACACACATATATATATATATACATATAATATATATATATATATATGTATAATATATATATATACGTATTATATATATATATATGTATAATATCTATATATATACACGTATAATATATATATATATATATATTTATTTATTTATTTATATATACCAAGAGCTTCAAAGACCCTAAAAAAATCAGGTCCAGTCAAAAAGACATGAGAATTAAGACGTTTTTGAAAAAAAAAACATGTTTTGTTTTATGTTGTTTTTCACAAGTTTGTCCAAATCGGGTAGACCCTGACCCCTATCAAATTTCTACTTCAACACATGTAGCAACTTCATACTGACAATTTCCCAAGATCGAACCGACAATTGCCGGATCCAGACAAACAATGCTGATTATCAGAGCTATTGTCAGTTTGCTGGGTTCACATCTGAAAAGCTTACTTTTGAAATTTGTGCATATACATAGTGACTCTTTGACTACCTCCAGTCCTGCTGAAGGGACAGTTCGCAGCTTAGGAGGTAGCTGCGACCGGTGGAGAATGCATACATTTTGTTTGATAATGTTTGCTTCGGTTTCGATGGTGTGTTCTGTCTGACTGATTTCTGGTGCGGATTGTTTGCTGTAATGGCACCAGGGGGGATATACCAACAGCACGGGGTTGGACCCACAACCAATAATGCATACGACCATGGCATCAGCAGTTTTCGCACATGTAGTGAACCGAGTCCTTTCAGTTAAGAAAACCTCAGAGCAGATCTTTTGTTGTTGGGTCTTCTTGGGCTAAGCTATATAATCAAAGTTGTGCTGCGCAAAGGCTTCAAGTGCAGATCTACACATCATCTATTCTGATGTTGCGAGTGGGATTGGGTGTGTGTGTGTGTTTGTGCTAACAAGTCTACCAAAAGAGGACCGCAAGGGCCTGGTTTAGTACCTGGCTTGTCCATGTTTTTCCCATATGTATCTCAATATGTACCCATTATTTGTGATGAAACCATGTAAAATCCGTTCAGCATCCCCATGTTTGGTAATACAATCTCCATATTTGCGGTTTCAATCCCAATCTTCCCCCATATTTAAATCTGTTAATTATGTTTTTTTTTGGCTCTTCGTGTAAAATCCCCTTGCAAGTGCATGTGAAAAACATCCACTCTGATAGGCTGATATTCAACAGTCAGAATCATGCAGCAACCATCATCTCCAAGGTTTACCCTCTGGTGAACTAACATAGCAATGGAAAATGGCCATTTGTAGTGGATTTTCCCATTAAAAATGGTGATTTTCCATTGCCATGTTAGTTCACCAGGGGGTAAATTTGTGATCCCAATCCCCGTTCGTATTCAACAGCCCCGAAAGCATGGTGTAGGCGATGAAATCACATGCTTGAGACCATGAAAACCCATGGTGGTGAATATGAGACCATGGGGTGGATCTAAAGTTTGAAAACATATTGTTGGTTTATAGCCTCCATTAACATTTATTAACATCCATTAACTAGACTACATATATATATATGATATAACTATATATAGTATATCACTAGAAATAACTTTAAAAAAATTAGAGATATCTACCAGAATCCCTGGTTCCATTAACATACATTATTATCAGTATCCCACTATATCAATGTGCCACTGACGTCATAAACATGAGCAGCTCAGGAGCCCTCGAAACATGTACCAGTGCCTTGGTCACCGGCATGGTTGCGATCCAGCACTATGATAAATCAAAATCATAGGCGATTTAAAACAGAAAGAAAGAGGAACTCAAGTGATTTCAGTGATTGAAATTTTAAGTAATTGTTGATGTGATTGGTTTTGTAAAGAAAAAATCAAGACCTTTGCAGGTTTTGACATGTTTTAACCACTAAGTGGACGAGCGGCGAGTGGGGTCAACAAAGCCAGCAAGAATCTGATGGGTACTCAGGCAAGAAAGGGGCATCATTTGCAACAACAGCTTCGGACATGTGTAAAAAGACTGAGTTACTAGCTTCACCAAACAAGTGACAGTATTGTGTTTAAAGTTCACTGGTAAATTGTACAACATTTAAAAACCACCAAAAACGAAACTGTTGTTTAACGTGTTTTTGTCAACGCAAAGATACAGAAAGTCAGGATGAGTTCTCGGACCAATTGGATTTTGGTGCCGTCAGGTGTCAGATGTTGAAGCAGACCATGGCGACGCCTTACCACAATCACGACTGGCGACCAGACCTTTGGATACAGCAGTTCCCCAGTGATGTGAACGTTGTTTTATAAAGCCCCTGAATACTATACTTAGTATAGTTCTACATACCCTTTATCCATAAACCAAAGTTATGGTTATAATTAGAGCAATTTAGCTATCGTTTCAGGGCCCCACATGTTACGTATAGTTATAATATGTTATGATATATATTTATATACATATTACATATATGTATATGTACATACATATTACATATATATATATATATATATATGTATATATATATGTATGTATGTATATGTAATATGTATAAATATATAGATATATATATACATATACTGACATATACACCGTTTGTACGTTTGTACATCATTCTGGAGCCGACATTTTCCGTTGGAGCACAAGGTCAAGGATAACGATACGAATCTTACGATATGCTTTTTGCATGGCCGATCACTGGAACTGCGATCTTCCAAGCTATGAACCATCGTGGGAACAACCGAGAGATACCGGGATAATATAACATGATTTGTTTTTTAAAGTGAATGGTTACTAGACATGACTAGACTATATGGGATATAGATGGATACAACATGATATAACATTAAAACTATAGTACTACTGGTTGGTGGTTTGGAACATGAATTTTATTTTTCCATAATATATTGGGAATAATCATCCCAAGTGACTTTCATATTTTTCAAGAGGGGTGGCTCAACCACCAACCAGATATTTTGAGGATTCAGAAATATTGGTTGAACGAAGAAGGCAGGCTGATGTGAGAGATACCCTCTGGCAATGATGTGCCGCTTTTGAACGTCGCAATTTCCATAGCAAACTGTAAAATTATCCCAGGTAGATCATTTTGAATCATCATAAATCAAAAAAATCCGAATGTGTCCCAAGTTTTCCATGTTTTTTTCCATTTGAATCCCATAGATCCATGAATTCTCGATGGATTCTCCGTCACGAGTTCGCTTTCGCGGCCCAAGGACAACAAAGTCTTTCGTGTCTGGTGCCCTCAGAGTCCACTTGTGCGTACGGAGATGTGCCATGACCGCAGCAGGAAACAAAGGGCAGGAAGCGAGTTCGGTTTGTCTGAAAATGGGGCATGGACTCCCATATATAAATGATATAAATGACTGGTTGGTGGTTTCAAACATTTTGTATTTTCCATAATATATGGGATAATCCTTCCCATTGACTTTCATATTTCAAGATGGTTAAAACCACCAACCAGTAGCATATACGGAATTTGATGAAACACGTGGGAGTCAATAGGACAAAGCGGTAGGGGTTGACTTTTCACCGCTAAAACCATAGATACCTCATGATACATCGACCACGAACCCAACAGTTTGCTAGTTGTAAAGCATCTCAGCAAACCATACGACATCACCATTTGGTCAAAGATGGGTTATTTGGCCACAAATCTAGGGAATAGTTAAGAAAAAAATCGCAGCAACCATTGGTCCTGGGATTGTCGTGCAATTTAAATTGCAGTGTTCCGGCCTCCTACAAAGTCGGACCCTTGGTAGGTAGGTAACTTACTTCATAACCAGGCAAACATTTTTTTTGTTTGCAAATTGATCATATCTACAGTTTGATAGCCTTTTAAAGCAACTTATAACTGAGCCAAACTTGTCCAAGTTGGTCACTATATGTTTGATACTCTTACGACTTGAAGATGATTGGGATCCACTTGTGTATCATCTTGTATTGTTGGAATGGATGTGAAGCACCAAGCAGACTACGTACAACATCTTACAGTTTCTACCCAACAATCTAGTGAACTGGAATTGGCACAATTTTCTTTCTGGGTCATTTTTTGTATGATGTCATGCATGAATGTCCATGTAATTCTCCCAAAATGTGGGGCCCAGAACCATTGGCTTCCTCGTTGACAAAAGAAACATGTTTTAGATCATTTTCGGGTCCCAATTCAAGAAACAGCCCATACAATCCCATATATATATATATATAATTCCCAACAGCTGGGTGAATACCTATATTGGTTTTACGGAAGAGGACGTTTTAAAGATATCAAAAGATATACACATGAGTGACACATGTATTTTTTCGGTGCCTTTTTCGGTGTAGAGGTGGTTTCCAACACGTTCAACAGGTATGACACGGTTGACTGCGACGAGCATCCCATTGGTACTAATGCCGTTGTGGCGGTGATCACATACACAGGTGGGCAGCCGGCAGCCGACGTGACACCTGGGATCCCTTAAAGGTGTCAATAAAGGTGGCTGGAAAATCCTAATACTGGTTGGTGGTTTGGAACATGTTTATTACATTTTTTATTTTCCATAATATATGGGATAATCCTTCCCATTGACGAACTCATATTAATTTCAGGATGGTTAAAACCACCAACCAGCCAATATTTATCGGTGATTTTACCATCTATAAACTTCCTTTTAGTGTGGGAATTTCCAGTTGCTATGTTTGATTTCCAGATGGAGTGTGTAGCGAGAACCACATAGTAACGAGTTATAGCCAAGGGGTCAGTTTCGCCTGCGTCTGTTCCTGGTTGATCCTGCAGCTTGTATAGTTCTATTTTTTGTCACTGTGGCTTATGACCCCAATACGTATATCCCAGTCATAAGGCGTTACAATGTGCCCCCCGAGTTATAAGTTGCTCTTTAAACCCCAGTAACTATAGTTATAAGTACCATAAATCATAGTGAAATAGGACTTATTTGCACCAACTTAACTATCGTTCGGAGGGGCCGACATTGTATTAGCCCTCTACTAACCTCTATCAATATCCAGGTTCATCTAAGTTTGTTCCTATTGGGCTGACCCTGAGAATCTCAGCAGTAGAGCTTAAGACATCGAGCTGACCCAGGAGGCCACAATGACCCGTTGTGGATCCACAATGCGACCGAAAGGTGAAGTTGGGATATAGTAGATCAGATATAACTGATAAACCTTATATAACGAACTAGTATTCATGGGGTTTACAAACCAACGTTCACATAACTGGAGGGCCCCACATTGTATGCATTTCTTGATTGTAGCTCCCCCTTTTCTGTGACGATCGTTGATGAGTGACTGACAGCTTATACGTTTATCCCATCTAGTAACTAGGCGAAGAGACATGGTTTTGTTCAACCACTTTGGGATGCACAACCAAGCACCACAGGTACAAATCATCTACTGTTTTTTTACAACTGGAAAAGTCATTTAGAAGGAATGGATGTTTGTCCAATAATTTCATGTACAGTGGGAGTGCAGTTCCAATGAACTCTGCCCTAGCTTTGGATGATTGTCGTCTATCATATTCCCATGTTTGCCTCCTGGCCTCAACATTGCTACTTCAACTTGCCCCAGTTATGTTTTTTTTACACCCCATTGGCCCTATAGTTACAAGTACCTACCATAAGTCATACAAGGTGGTGTCCCCCCAGTGATGTTTGTTGGTTTATCCCTTCTTGAACTGATATAAGTTCCTAATCAACCCTAGATGGAGTTATTTGCACCAACTTAGCCAACTATAAATCAGCTATAACTCCCATTAAATTTCATTGTCCTTGGGATAAATTACCAACCATTAAATTGCCCTGCCAGGCTACGATATGGAGGATGCAATGACGCTTGGGGAAGCAGCGAAAGACAGAAAGCGGTGAAATGTCAGTGGTATGACCTGGGTTTGTTTTATGTTGTCATTTGCCATAGCTGTATATATATACACACACATACAGTATATATATACATAATTCATTCTGCCATTGATTAGAATGATCAGATTATATTTGATTACAATTATATAAACTTTATTTATAGTTATTTACTTTTGTTCAGCAACATGTACATAGATGTATGTGTACATTTTGATCTATTGAGTTTCTAAAAACAACAACAACATATACTGTGCCCAACGTACCGCGCAGTGATCAAATGGGGACCCAAGGGATTCAAAACATGGCTGCAAGGGCGGCCTTACACAGACCTGGCAGTAGTGGCTATGTGGCAGTTCAACGGTGTTTTTTTTGTGCCAAATCAATTCCTTCTGAATCCTGGAAGCGGCTGATGAACCATGATGATATGGTTTGGTTGATTACATATGATTAAATACGATTCAATATCGTTATGTAATTTGATGTTATTGCAAGCAAAATACGCACCATATGCTAGGTTTGGCTGCCTGTATGACTTGTGGTAAAACATGTCACCACAGTGCATGCATGTGTACTCCGCAGCCCCAGTGGACCATTCGAAGTGGCACA